>Ga0302253_1001104_pt1 | contig 17783 bp, 16 predicted proteins | sample AAG_RA_Trp_MG_FD_193537 | JGI IMG/M metagenome (GOLD analysis project Ga0302253, IMG submission 193537) | Enriched activated sludge microbial communities from anaerobic digester in WTTP, New Holstein, Wisconsin, United States - AAG_RA_Trp | ecosystem: Engineered > Bioreactor > Anaerobic >...
CACCTTTTCATTACCGGCCGGGCGGGAACGGGGAAATCGACCCTCCTCAACTACTTCCAGCGGCATACGGAAAAAAACGTGGCGATTCTCGCCCCGACGGGGGTGGCGGCGGTGAACGTCGGCGGCCAGACGATCCACTCTTTCTGCGGGTTCAAGCCCGACGTAACTCTCCAGTCTATACGGCGTAAGCGCAAGAAAGACGGAAACAGCATCTACAAGAAATTCGACACGATTGTGATTGACGAGGTGTCCATGGTCCGGGCAGACCTGCTGGATTGCGTGGACCGATTCCTGCGTTTAAACGGCCCGACAGACAAGGAGCCTTTCGGGGGCATTCAGATGGTCTTCATCGGCGACCTCTACCAGTTGCCGCCGGTGCTGGGAAGCAATGAAAAAGACCTTTTCCGCCTCTGCTACCGGACGCCCTACTTCTTCAGCGCCGGTGTCTTCGGCGAACTGGCGCTGACCTTTGTGGAACTCGAGAAGGTTTACCGCCAGCAGGACGGTGAATTCATCCGGCTCCTCAACGCTATCCGGAATCGGAGTGTCACCGACGAGGATCTCAAAATTCTGAACAGCCGGGTTGATCCGAACTTTGCCTCCTCACCCGAGGATTTCTACCTCTGCCTCACGAGCACCAACGACCTGGCGGACCGGATCAACGAGGAGCACCTGGAGCAGTTGCCGGGGAAGCTCCGGAGCGTCCGGGGGTATATCGACGGGAATTTCGGCAAGGAGTACCTGCCGACGGCGGAGGAACTGCGCTTCAAGATCGGCGCCCAGATCATGCTTTTGAACAACGATACCTTCGGGCGCTGGATCAACGGGACCATCGGACGGATTACGAGGATGACGACGGACGAAGAAGGGGAAGAACTCATCTGCGCGGAGCTCGAAGACGGTGAGGAGGTGGACATTGCCCCCAACACCTGGCAGATCTTCCGTTTTGTCGTCAAGGACGACCAGCTTGCCTCGGAAACCATCGGCTCCTTCACCCAGTACCCCTTCCGCCTGGCCTTTGCCGTGACGATCCACAAGAGCCAGGGGAAAACCTTCGACCGGGTCATCATCGACGTCGGCCGGGGGACCTTCGCGCCGGGGCAGATGTATGTCGCCCTGTCGCGTTGCACGACACTGGAAGGCATTGTCCTGCGCAAACCTATCCAGAAACGGCACATCATGGTGGACTGGCAGGTGATGAAGTTCCTTACGGGCTGCCAGTACCGCATTGCGGAGAAGAAACTCTCCCGGGAAGACAAGATGAAAATGCTCGACCGGGCCATCCGGGAGGAGCGGGATATTGACATCGTCTATCTCAAGGCCAAGGACGAGAAAACGAAACGAACAATTCTCCCGCTTCAGATAGGTGACATGGAGTACAGCGGCCACCCCTTCCTGGGCCTGGAAGCCTACTGCCGGATGCGCGGAGAGCGCCGGGTGTTCAACGTGGACCGCATTCTGGATATCTGCGATATTTTTTAGCGGTCTCGTAAATCCTGTTTTGTCACCCCGCACTTGGAAACGGGGTCGAAATTATCAGAAATCAATAAAAGTAGTCCTACCGGCGAAAGCCGGTATCCAGAACTTACTGATCATATTGGCTTCCGTGTCCTGCTACGGTTGCACGGAATGACGAAAAGGTAATTACAACACAGCCTTTTCGCCGAAATGACACAAATGTAGCTCAGATGTCATTTCGAGGAGCATGGCGACGAGAAATCTTGAAACAAATGAAAGATTTCTCCCTGCGGTCGAAATGACCATAAAGTTCGTTTTTATCAAGACCGTTTGGCGGAATGGTTTGTAATTTCATTGCCACCGAAAAAAATCGGGAACAAAAGCGGGGAATCCCTTGTCTAAGTAATCAAGAGTCCGTTCTGTAATGAACGAGACAACTATTCCGCTTGGCATTCCGGGCGCGCGCGCGATCCGGAATTTATTGCCGGTAATTGGCGCGCTGCAAATGGATGCCGGATCGGGGAGACTGTGTTACGATGTCAATCTGAGCCGCGAGGCGAAGAATCTTTCTATCATCATGTTATTATTAGATTATTCACTTCGTTCAGAATGACAAAAACGAAATTTTAGATATTGCGACACAGTTTCCGGAGTCCGGCATGACATAAAAGTTGCGACTGAGAGAAGATATTTCGACTTTCCAATTGAAAATTGAGGAGATGAACATGCGACAGAGAAAAAATCCGCGGGGGTGGTTTGGGATGGTTTTGTTGGTCGGATTGGTCTGGCTTTTCCCGGTGATGGCGTCTGCGGCGGTCAGCACATCCGGGGTGGCTCAGCAGATTGCCGTCGAGGTGACGGCCTATAACGAGGACCTGGGTCTGATCAAGGACCAGCGGCGCATCCAATTGCCGAAGGGGACGACAGAATTGCGCTTCATGGATGTGGCTGCAAAAATCAACCCGGCGACGGTCCATATGCAGTCGCTTACGGACCCGAAAAGCTTGTCCGTTCTCGAACAGAATTATGAATACGACCTGTTAAGCCCCAACCGCCTGTTGGATAAGTATGTGGGCAAGGACGTGAAACTCTATTCGAAGAATCTCTACACGGAGCGGGAGGATATTGTTACGGCCAAAGTGCTGTCCAACAACGATAACAACCCCGTTTTCCAGATCGGCAACGAAGTGACCTTCGGCTATCCCGGCCGGATCATCTTTCCCCAGGTGCCGGACAACCTCATTGCCCAGCCGACCCTGGTCTGGCTGTTGAGAAACGAGGCGCCGAAAAGCCAGGACATCGAGGTGGCCTACTTAACCGGCGGGATCGGCTGGCGGGCGGATTATGTCCTGGTGCTGGATGAAAAAGACCAGGTGGGCGGCCTTTCCGGTTGGGTGACGCTCAATAACCAGAGCGGAGCCTCTTACCCCAATGCGAAACTGAAACTCGTGGCCGGTGATGTGAACCGGGTTCGGGAAGAGCTCGCCGGACGGCGGGATGTCGTGTACAAAGCTCAGATGATGGAAGCGGCGGCGCCTCAGTTCAAGGAGCAGGCCTTTTTCGAGTACCACATCTACACCCTGGAGCGTCCGACGACCCTGAAGGACAACTCCACGAAGCAGATCAGCCTGCTGAATGCACCCGAAGTGAAAGTCAAAAAGGAATACCGCCTCTACGGCGAGGACTACTATTACCGCAGTCGCTACGGCGATCCGGAACAGAAGAAAAAAGTAAGTGTTTTCATTGAGTTCGAGAATGCCAAGACGAATAGTATGGGCATGCCCCTGCCCAAGGGCATTGTCAGGGTATACAAGCACGACGCAGACAAGAGTCTCCAGTTTACCGGTGAGGATACGATCGACCACACGCCGAAGGACGAAAAGGTAAAAATTAAACTCGGCGAGGCCTTCGACGTGACGGCCACCCGCAAGCAGACCGACTGGAAGAAGATCGCCTCCGACTCTTACGAGGCGGCTTTCGAAATCGTCCTGCGGAACCACAAAGCGGAAAACATCACCGTCCGGATTATGGAGCCGGTTCCCGGGGACTGGCAGGTCCTCAGCGCTTCCCACAAGGCTCTGAAAGCCAGTTCATCCCAACTGGAGATGAACGTCCCGGTTCCGCAAGACGGGGAGACCGTCGTGACCTACCGGGTCCGGATGCGGTTTTAGGGTTCTGCACCTCATGATATCGATGTGTTAAGTGTGTCTTTGGAGATTGTGGCATGGATGTCTACAACAAAGGTCTGGTCACCGTTCTGGTCTGCAACGCCATTTATTGCCTGGTGTCGGTTCCGCTCATTTTACGCCAAGTTCCCCGCAATCCGGTTTATGGTTATCGTACGCGGCTGACGCTCAGCAACGACAAAATCTGGTACGAGGCCAACGCCTATTTTTCCTGGCGCTTTCTCGTCGCCGGTGTGCTGTCGGCCTGTGCCGCGCTTCTGCTGTATGACTGGCGCAGCCTGTCGCCGGAGACATTCATGAAAGTATCCATTGCGTTACTGGTGGCACCGGTGGCATTTGCCTGGCCGTTGACGGTTCGCTTCGTTCATGAGATGGTAAACAGGGACAGATTAAAAAACGAACAACACTGAGCGTTGTGGCAACTTTGGCCGGTGTCCGGGGAAAAGGGTTTCTGTTAGTTGTTGAAACTCAAACGGGAGAAAGGAGGAACAAATGGGAGAAATGCAGGAGAAAAAGGGTTGGAGCCCGTATCTTGCCGGCGCCCTGACGGGGCTCCTCATCGTGTTTTCCGTCTGGTTTACCGGGAAATATGTCGGCGCGTCCACCACGTTTGTACGGTCGGCCGGATTTATCGAACAGGTCTTTGATGCGGAACGTGTGGCGCAAATGCCTTATTTCATGAAGGAAGTTCCTAAAATCGACTGGCAGTTCTTGTTCGTGATCGGGATCTTCTTCGGTGCCCTCATTGCGTCCACCACTTCAAAAACCTTTAAATTGCAGGCCGTGCCGCCTATGTGGGAACGGCGGTTCGGACCGAGCCGCGTCAAGCGCGCGATGGTCGCTTTTGTGGGCGGTGCCGTTGCCATGTACGGTGCCCGCCTGGCTGATGGGTGACCGAGCGGTCATGGACTGAGCGGGTCGCTTCAGTTAGCCGTCAGCGGGTATGTCGCGTTGATCTGTTTCTTCATCGGTGGGGTCATTGTCGCCATGGCGCTTTACAGAGGAGGCGAGAAATCATGAATGAGCTCATTTACGGTCTGGCCACGGGCGTCATTTTCGGATTTCTCCTCCAGCAGGCGAGGGTGATCCGGTACGACAAACAACTTGGCGCGCTGCGCCTCATGGACATGACGATCGTGAAATTCATGCTGAGTACGGTGCTGGTCGCCATGGTCGGGGTTTATCTGTTGAAGGATCTGGGGTTGGTCAAGTTGTCCATCAAATCCACGATTTTAGGCGGCAATATTCTCGGCGGGCTGATTTTCGGCCTGGGCTGGGGGCTGTTGGGCTATTGCCCCGGAACGCAACTGGGCGCCCTGGGCGAGGGACGCTGGGATGCACTCTGGGGGATCCTGGGCATGCTCCTGGGTGCGGCCCTTTTTGCCGAGAGCTACCCCCTCCTCAAAGCGACAGTTCTGACCTGGGGGGATTTCGGGAAAATCACCATCCCTGAGGTGTTGGGGATTAATCACTGGGTTGTCATTGTTGTTCTGATTTTTGCCGGGCTCTGTCTGTTCTGGTGGTTTGAAAAGAGAAAACTCTAGCGTCACCTTGTGGGATGGGCAATTGTAAATGATAAATTTAAAGCGATATTTACCCCCATGTTCGACATAGCAATTGTCGGCGCCGGACCGGCCGGGGCGACCCTGGCAAGGCTTATAGGAAATCGTTATCGGGTCCTGCTGGTTGACAAGAGACCTTTGATAGAGGGCTCACAGATTTTTTCCGCAACGAAATGTTGCGGCGGTCTTCTGGCGCCCGATGCACAGAGAATGCTGTCCGAGCTGGGGTTAGGCGTGCCCGGATATGTCCTGGAGGGGCCGCAGCTTTTCGCCGTCCGGGCCATCGATATTCAACAGGGGCTTGAACGGTATTATCAACGTCACTATCTAAACGTGGATCGCAGAAAATTTGATTCCTGGCTGCTGTCGCTGGTTCCGCCCCGTGTCGAAATCAGAGCCAACTGCCATTTTACATCGTATTCCCGGGAAAATAGTTCCTTCCGGATTCATTTGCGGCAAGGCGATCGAGCTTACACAGAAAACGTGAAAATTTTAGTCGGTGCGGACGGGGCAACCTCGGTACTCCGTCCGCAGCTTGCATCCGGGGCGTCCTTTCCCAGGAAGTATATTGCGATACAGGAATGGACGGAAGGAAACGGTAATCTGCCCTATTTCACATCCATCTTCGACAGGAGAATCTCCGACTATTACTGCTGGACCATTCCCAAGAGCGATTACCTCATTATCGGCGCCGCTCTTGACCCGGTTGCCGAAGCGTCCGGGAAGTTTAACCTCCTGAAGACCGTATTAAAAGACAGAGGGATTTACATCGGCAAGACTGTAAAGCGTGAGGGGGCTTTTATTTTCCGGCCCCGCAGGATGAAGAATCTGTGCACGGGAATCAACGGAACCGCCCTTATCGGCGAAGCGGCAGGTTGGATAAGCCCGAGTTCGGCGGAGGGGATCAGCTATGCATTCAAAAGTGCCCGGGGGCTTGCCGAGGCTCTGCTTATCGCACCGGAAGAATTTGAAAAACGTTATTACGAAAACACGAGGTCTCTGAGAATTAACATCGCCCTCAAGATCCTGAAATCTCTGGTTATCTTTAATCCCCCTTTGCGGAAAGCGCTGATGAAATCCGGTCTTCAATGCGTGGAACCATACCGGCCGCATGAAAGCGCTTGATCAATATGCAGGGTAAATTTCATCCTTAAACAGAATCTCTGTCTCGTCATACAGGCAAGATATCGGGGGCCTCTCGTACCTCTGGCGCCGAAGTTTGTGTCTGTTCAGCTCGTTTCCCGTGGCAGCGATCCAGGAAAAATTCATATATCCATCATCAAAATGAAGAATTCTGAACAAGAATGTGATAGATGTGCCCGGAATGCATAAATCGACTGAACCATTTGACTCATTATATCAGGATCATGAAAGCGCATCGGGTTAAAAAACAAACCAGATTTGGCAGGTATTTATATATTTCTCTTGCTTGCATCATCACTCTGACACTCACCTGTGGGTGTAGTTCGCTTCAAATCGGCTCTTCTTTAAAAGAGGCGAATGAATATTCCAGTCAGGGGAGCTATATCGCATCTCTCAGTAAATACGAGGAGCTTCTGGAAAAATACCCCGAAGCATCAGATCGGGTTCTGTTTGAAATGGGGTTAATCTATGCCTATCCCGGAAACTGGCAAAGGAATGATCAAAAGTCCCGGGAGAGTTTTCAGAAGCTCCTCCAGGATTATCCGAAAAGCGATTATCGTCAGGCTGCTGAAGTGATGATCGCCCATATCAATACGATCGCTGCTAAGAATAAGGCGATTGCGTCACAGCATACACAGATTCAGACGCTCAAAAAAGAGGTGAAACGTCAGGGAGAGGAGATGGCATCCCTGCGCAAAAGAATCGAAGCGCTCGAACAGGAAGTTAGGAGCAAGGTTTATCCCGTCCAGGATGGACCGGCGGACAGAGTTGTGATCGAAAAGCAGGCGCGACGACTAACCTTGATGACCAAAGGTCAGGTCTTAAGGCAGTACAAAATTGCCCTGGGCGGGAACCCGGTTGGTCCCAAAGAAAAGCAAGGGGATAACAAGACCCCGGAGGGGACCTACATCATCGATTCCAGAAACCATGGCAGCCGTTTCCATCGTTCCCTGCATATTTCCTACCCTAACGAGAAGGACAAGAAACGGGCTCAGGAGCTTGGTGTTTGTCCGGGAGGGGACATCATGATCCATGGTATCAAAAATGGACTCTCCCAGGTCGGCGAAGCGCACACAACGATTGACTGGACGAAAGGCTGTATCGCCGTCACGGACGAAGAGATCGAGGAAATCGACAAGCTGGTGCCCAATGGTACGTTTGTCGAAATAAGACCATAATAATCTTGTATAGTTGAGTCATGCGCCGAAAAATTGATTATTCTATCCTGTTTCGCAGAATTTCTATCGTCGTTTTATTGCTGGTCATCATAGCGCTCTATGGATGTGCGGGAATGCGACCCGTCGAGGTCGAAACCATATCCTATCCCCTCCATTCCCCGGAATCAATCGAACGCAATGAGTTTTCCATCGCGAAAGATGAAGACGTTGTGGGCCGGTTGGTCATGATCCGGCTGGAAAAAGGGGATACCCTGCCGGATGTTGCCAGACATTTCAGCCTGGGGGTCAATGAAATCAGTCTGGCGAATCCCGGTGTCGATGTATGGGTACCCGAAGCCGGTACACAAATTGTGCTGCCTCTGAACTTCATTTTACCGGATGTTCCCAGAAAAGGCATCGTGATCAATCTGGCTTCCATGCGGCTCTTTCATTTCAAAGGAGATAAGAAGTCCCTCATGCTATCAACCTATCCGGTCGGTATTGGCATGGAAGAAAAACCCACGCCCATGGGGCAGGCGTATGTGGATCGCAAAGTCGTCCGTCCCACCTGGCATGTTCCGGCATCCATTGCGGCGGCCCATCGTAAAAAAGGGGATATTCTGCCGTCGTCCGTTCCACCGGGGCCTGATAATCCCTTGGGCGAATACGCGCTGTATTTAAGCAAGTCGAGCTATCTGATTCATGGAACGAACAAACCGGCCAGCATCGGCCTCAGGGCAACAAACGGCTGCATCAGACTCTATCCGGAGGACATCAAAAAATTATACGAAAAAACGCCGGTGAAAACACCGGTGTCCATCATTTACCAGCCGTATCTCATCGGTCAGCGCAACGGTGTGGTTTATCTGGAAGTCCATGCAACCGTAGCGGAGCAGAAAGTCATCGATGTGAAGAAGATATTTGCGAAGTTAAAAGATATTGAAAGAAAATCAAAGCGTACGGTGGATTGGGACAAAGTGGATAAGACCCTGGCCGAGGCTCGGGGTATTCCCGTGGCCGTACTGGATATCCACGGAGGCAGTGAAAAGGGGGAAGAGCAAATCATCGCGGTCCGTCATCCCGATAAATTGTACGGCCGCCCGGAAATCCCGGAACTAAAATTGGGTGCATGGTACATTCTGGCTGCCGAACTGCGTGATGCGACGGATGCGGCCAGGATGGCCGCCATGATCAACCACCAGGGTCCGCCGATTCCGGCAAGGGTCCTGGCAAAAAAAGACAGCTACCGTGTCGTGGCCGGCCCATTCGAGAGTAACCGCAAGGCCAGGGAAGCGGCAAATCGCCTGAAATTTGATCTGGATATAGCTGGCATGGTGATCGAACTGGAAAGCGATGAATAAGTTGATGCATGTTTTTTCCGGTCGCAATCATGGAACAGGTGGTGTAAACTTCGTAACTTTGAATGGAACGAGGATCTTTTATTAAAAAAAGGCAGCAAACCTTTTCCGCGCGGGGGAAGGAATGGGACGGTTAGGTGAAGAAAGGTCAAGGAACCTGACGCCCGGATTTATTCCCAGTGCTGGAAATATTCGAAGTGCAGATTAGTGAGTTGTTATTAAGAAAAGGCATTTGAATGGAAAGGAGGTGAATGGAGCATGAAGAAGAGTTTTCTGATGATTTCATTAATGGTTGTTTTCGCTTTGGTTATGGCCGGTTGTGCCACCACCGGCGACCTCGAGAAGGTGCAGGCTCAGGGACAGGAGAGCAATGCGAAGGCCGATCAGGCATTAAAGGCGTCGCAGGATGCCAATGCGAATGCGGCGAAGGCAGCCGACGCCGCTGCGCGCGCTGAAGCAGCGCTGAAGGCAGCCGAAGAGAGAGCGCAGGCGGCTGAAGCGAAAGCGGCGGCGGCCGAGGAAAGGGCAACCAAGGCTGAATCTTCTTTCGAGAAATCGATGAGAAAGTAATTCAGTTTTTGTGGGGTTGTGCCCCGGATCTTTACTGCGTCAAAAAATTAAAAAAAGAGCCTCTCCTCACTTGCAAGGAGAGGCTCTTTTGCCTTCAAGCATCTTTTCTGTTCGGAAGGATTCTTAGCGTTGTTCCGTCCTGGATCAAGGCAGCATGGGCGCGCTGTCGTCCTTTGTCCATTCCTGCATCGATCCGTCGTAAAGTTTTACATTTTTATAACCAAGCACTTCGGAGAGAATGAACCACCATGTTGAGGCCACCCGTCCCGTATCGCAGTAGACGATGATCTCCCGGTTCGGATCCACCCCCACAACTCCTGTTGCCATATTCTTCAGGGTTTCTGTGTCCTTGAAAGTCCAGCAGCACGTTTCCATATGATCACCCGGTGGGTATTTTTCGAATACCTGTGTTGACGGCAGATTCACGGCGCCGGCAATTCTCCCCATTTTTGCGACCATGGGCAGCTTCTGCTTGCCCTCAAAGAAATCCGGTTCCCGGACGTCGACAATCAGGGTTTTATTCAGGCTGTTTTTTACGTAATCCTTGTTGACGAAAATCGCTTTATTGAATTTTCCCTTATAAGACACCGCTTTCGGTTTGGCCATATCCGTGGATACCGCGCGCTTTTCACGGATTGACCATTTTTCGAAGCCGCCGTTCATGACGGAAACTTTGGCCACACCGGCGTATTTGAGCGTCCAGGCGACTCGGGTGATGTTAACGCGGTCAGCTGGTGTGTCCGTTTTCCCGTACACAATAATGGATGATTCCGGTTTAATGCCGGTGGACCCCAGAAGGTCAACAAGCTCGTCATCGGGCGTCAATTCGTTATCGCTGTCACCTCTTTTAATTGCCAGATTACCATAGAACATGCTGATTGCGCCGGGAATATGCCCCGCCTTGTACTCTTCGATCTTCCGGATGTCCAGGATGATCAGGTCCGGATTGGACAGGGCCGCGGCTGTTTCTTCGGTGCTGATAATGGGTGGCAGGGTTGATGCCATGGCCGAAAGCGGCAGCAGGCATAAGAGCATCGCGAACAGAATGAGTAACTTCCTTTTTTTCATCGTCTTATCCTCCTTATTCCGTGATGGGTATGGGGTTGATGGGGTAAATTAAACTCTCGTTTGCCTTCGATCCATTTTCGATAAGCGCCTCTTTGGTGAGGAATCCGGTCTTGTCCGTATGACAGGCGTCACATGAACGGGTTCGATCTGTCCGTTTTCGAATGTTGTGGGCAGGGGTATTCCAGTAGTTAGGTAACGTGTCGAAATGTGACATGGTTACGCCCGCTGCGGCGAAAGTATCCCGGACGGTGGGAATGACTCGCAGCGTGGTCAGTGTTTTCCTGTCACGAGGGTTTAAACCGAGGATGAATCCGGGCTTTGATTCGGACTCTTTGTGACAGTTGTAACAATTTCGGTATTCGGCGGAGGCATGACATCCGTAACAGGTCACCTTGTCGCGGTGCTGGGTGTGAGCGGTTCGTGTTGTCAGGCGGGCTTCCTGGCCCAGTTTGTTGTGACAGTTCGTGCAAACCGGCCGGTCTTTCACATCCTGTTTGGACGGGTAGGTATTGCCATCGCCGTGCATATCGGATTTTTGGTGGCAATCCATACAGAGCATACCCTTCTGATAATGGACATCGGGTTTTCCGCCGTATTCGCCGGTATATTCGGGATAAACCCTGCCGCCGTGGCAGAAAGCGCAGGTTTTGCCTTCATCCTTTTTGATGAATTTGTGGCCCTTGATGAGGCCGATGCTGATCCCGCCGACCGCCGCCGCTTTGACATGGCAACTGCCACAGGAGGCGTGGCAGCTCCGGCAGGACTGTTCAAAAATCTTTTCGTCGAACTGTTTCAACTCAGTTTCCGAAAAACGCTTCATCACGCCGTGGCGTTGTCCCGCACTGGTGTAGTGCAGCGCTTTCTCATAATTGCTCGTGATTTTCTGGTGGCATGTGGCGCAGGTTTGCAAATTGTCGGAAGGCCTTTTCACAAGACCCTGGTGGGCTTCTTTCCGGGTGGCGCCTTCGAGATTACCCTTGTGACAGCCTTCGCAGCCCATGGCGAAATGGGGATCCGTGCCGAGCAAGGTTTGATCGACGAGATACCCTTTATACATGTCTTCCGGCCGGACCGGCGGAGGCGCGCCCGCTCACCCCTCTCCGGCATGCGTGTCGATGACGGGTGGTTTATATAGCGCCTTTATGGCTGAATCGTTGGTGTGGCAAGTTATGCAGTTGCTTTTATCCACGGCAACGGTAGAGGAAGATAGTAAAGCCAGGAAGAGAATCAGGGCCAGAAAAACGGTAATTTTCGTCTTCATTCCACCCTCCGAATAGCGGTTGGATGTGTGCAGAAGATTAGAACACGCCTTTAGATGATCGTGATTAAGACAAATCTTGGAAATTAAGTAAATCAGAAGCATTTATTCGTCAAGGGGAAAAGATGTTGTTCCCGGGGACAAAAACTTTTGACATATGCAAAAGAGAGCGGTAGATTCGCCCGGGTTCTTGGGTGAGGTGCAAGCGGATTATATGCAAGAATCCACCGACTTTAATCATCAGTAATAAAGTAAGTTCAAAGGGATCCCCTTCGTCATGCTGTGGAAATTTTCCATGAGGTCCGTCCATGATACTTTGGTCTGAGCATTGCCCGGAAAACACAACCGATGACCGTTCCTTCTTTGAAGCGGTGAATGATGCCATTGCCGTCCATGATCTCCACTCATTTCAATTCATTGATATCAATCAGAAATTTACGGAGATGTTCGGATATGGTCTTGAGGAGATGAAAAAATCGGGTGTCGGTGTCCTGACCAGAAGCAATGCCCGCTATGGAGAAAAAGACCTGATGCAATGGTTCCGACAGGCGGCAGACGGTCAATCACAGATCTATGAAGCGGAAGCGTTCAAAAAATCAGGTGAACCGATCTGGATGGAGGTGAGCCTTAAACGGGGAAGCATTCGGGGCCAGGATTGTCTTTTGGCTCTTATTCGGGATATTACCGATCGTAAAAGGGCGGAAAAGGACCTTAGGGAATCAGAGTTAAAGTTTCGTACGCTATTTACGTCTTCTTACGATGCGGTGTTGATGATTGATGAAAATGGGATTTTTGATTGTAATCAGAAGACCCTTGAAATATTTGGCATGCCGTCCAAAAATGAATTGTTGGGCCGGAATCCTGGCGAATTTTCACCCGCCTATCAGATCGATGGCAGTTGGTCGGTCAACGCAGCCATGGAGAGAATCAAGACGGCACTCAGTGAAGGCACCTGTCTTTTTGAATGGGTCCACCGTCGGCAAGGCGGTCCGAACATTGCTTGTGAGGTGCTCCTGAACCGACTGGAGCTCGGAGGAAAAAAGGTCATCCAGGCTTTGATCCGAGACATCGGCGAAAGGAAACGTGCAGAGGCGAAAATCCGCAAATATCAGGAACGACTGAGAGTTCTTGCCATGGAGGTTTCGCTTCTACAGGAGCGTGAACGGCGCCAAATTGCTATCGACCTTCACGACCACATCGGTCAGAATCTGGCGTTTTCCAAAATGAAACTGGGCGTTTTATTGGAAACCGCCTATCCTGGGAATCTCGCCGAATCCCTTCGGGAAGTCTATGAAATGGTCGATCAGACAATCCGCGATACCCGGTCCCTTGTTTTTGAGTTAAGCCCCCCTGTGTTGTATGAGCTGGGTTTTGAAGCCGGGATTGACTGGTTTGCGGAACGTTTTCAGCAGGAGCACGGCATCCACGTTGAATGTGAATATGATCCGGTGTCGCTGCCTTTGGATGAGGACATGCGGATCGTACTTTTTCAGATCGTGCGGGAGTTACTCGTCAATGTTGCAAAACATGCTCAAGCGAATCATGTCCGGGTAACCATCCGGCGTGTGGGAAGTCATATCCGCATAGGTGTTGCCGACAACGGAGTCGGTTTCAATCCGACGCTGCTCCGCACAGCCAAAGGTGAACGGGGCGGGTTCGGGCTTTTCAGCATCCGGGAACGCATGAATCATCTTGGTGGTGAGCTGCATATCTTTTCGGACGCCAGAAGCGGGACACGGGTGGTGTTAAGGGTACCGATGAAACAAAAAAGGAAGCATAATCGAAGGAGGGCATTTCATGAGTATTCGCGTCCTGGTGGCAGATGACCATAAGATCATGCGGGAAGGGTTGCGCGCGCTTCTCGACAAACAAACGGATATGCAGGTGGTCGCAGAAGCGGAAAACGGTTTGAGCGCGGTCCGTCTGGCACGGGATCTGGCGCCGGATGTTGTGATCATGGATATTGCCATGCCTGACTTAAATGGTATCGGAGCCACCAAGAAGATCAGGAACGAGTCGCCGGAAGTGAAGGTTATTGCCCTTTCCATGCATTCGGATCGGCGCTTTATCGCGGAGATGTTTCGATCCGGCGCTTCGGGCTATCTGCTGAAAGACCATTCCTTTGAGGAACTCATTACGGCGATCCGTATTGTGGCGGCAAACCGGATTTACCTGAGTCCCAGTATCGCCGGGATCGTGATTGAGGATTACGTCCGTCAGCTCCAGAAGGATGAAACGTCTGATGTGACCAGTATCCTCACGGATCGTGAAATCGAGGTGTTACAACTGATTGCAGAGGGTCGTTCGACCAAAGACATTGCCGTTTGTCTTCATGTGAGCGGAAAAACGGTAGAAACACACCGCCGCCAAATTATGGAAAAACTCAAGGTGTTCAGCGTAGCTGAATTGACCAAATACGCCATCCAACAAGGACTCACCAGTGTGGAGGGGTACAAAGGGAGCGATCTTTCCGGATGACCCTGTGGCGATAGGGCATAAGCAGGCACACTCTCCTCCTTTCTTGTTTTATTCTTTAATTGGAAAAATCTTTACGCGAAGGGATCTTTTGATGCGGGGTACACGGACTTCCCGACAAGTTTCCTTCGCATGAATCATCAGCATTTGCCAGTCACCCTTTCAGGTTTTTCGAACCACACAATCAGGAATAGCCCGATAGACAGGGAATTGCGAAAGAATTAGCCTTACGCAGCAGTAAGCTTGTTTGGAATGGTTGTGGCAAGGATCAGACTGATTATTTCGCGACGGTTTTAATGGGCTTAGACGACATTCCTTCATCCTTCCGGCGCATCTTTGTTTCCGGAAGCCTTCCCGAAGGGGATTCCCTTTTTACAATTCTGCGTCTTTTTCACAAAGAGAATCGTCCGGCAAGGACTCTTCTCATACAATTTCCTTATGGTGCAAGGTGGTTGCGGCCCGGCCCCCCCGGGGCCTTCCATCTTGCGGGGAGCCGTGTTTGGAGAAGGGAGGTGACGCCGACGTTTTAAAGGCAAGATCCCCGATTGCATTACCGGGGAATTTGTCGGGTATCCGTTTTATGGTCTTCACATTGCAGCGGGGTCAGTTAAACGACCATAAGATGGGGAGGGGGAATCATGGATGAATATCAAAGGGATATCATTCGGTAGCAAAAACGTCCCGCATGAATGAACCGAAGTATATACAGTAAAGCCAAAGGAGGGAGGAACTGTTACCATGAGTAGTCGCATTTTGCCAGAATTTGAATTGCTGATGCCTCAAAGTGTGCCGGAAGCCGTAGAGATTCTTGCCAAGTATAAGGATCAAGCAGCCGTTATGGCAGGGGGGACGGATCTGCTTGTCCTGATGAAGGCGGGTGTTAAGGTGCCTTATGTTGTCGGTTTATCGGAAGTTTCCGGTTTGGATTATCTGATTTACGATCCGGTGGAGGGCTTGAGGATTGGGGCGATGGCAACACTGGCCCAGATCGTGGACAATGAGAACGTGAAGAAGAATTATCCTGCGCTGTGGCAGTCGGCCTGCGTGAACGGGACACCCCAGACGCGCAACAGGGCGACGGTCGTTGGCAACATTTTAAGAGCGTCACCGGCAGGAGACTGCTGCGCAGCAGTGTTGGCGCTGGGGGGAACGGTTGTACTGCAGGGGACGGCAGGCAAACGGGAAGTGAATATCGACAATTTCTGGACGGGTTATCGTCAGACGGCACGACAGCCCTTCGAATTTGCGGTTGAATACAAAATTACCGCGAAGGGCGGACAATCCGCATTCAAGCGTATGACGCGTGCGGATCAGGACCTGTCGAAGCTGAATGCCGCGGTCAGTCTGAATATGGCGGGCAACGTCTGCCAGGGGGCGCGTCTTGCTATGGGTTGTGTGGCGCCGACGCTTGTGAGAATGAAGAAGGCCGAGGAGATCATCAAGGGGAAGGAAATCACGGAAGCCGTATTGAAGGATGTCGAAGCAGCGGTAAAGGCAGACGTGACACCGATTGATGATGTGCGTTCGAGCGCCTGGTACCGGAAAGAGGTGGCCGGTGTGCTGCTGAAGCGGACCATTGAGAAGGCCCTTGCATAAGCGAACTTGACTAACCAAGACGATAAGGAGAAAAAGATGAAGACTCGTTCCATAACACTATATGTCAATGGAGAAGCGTATAGCCTGAACGTTGCGGTGAACCGGACGCTGCTTCAGGTACTCAGAGAGGATCTGGGGATGCCGGAGACGAAGTACGGCTGCGGCACCGGCGAATGCGGAGCCTGCACGGTTGTCGTAGACGGCGGGAAGAGCATTTTGGCATGTCTGACCCTGGCGGCAACGATGGACGGCGCGAAGATCACGACGGCGGCAGGACTGGAGAAGGATGGGAATCTGCATCCGGTACAGGAAGCGTTTATTAGCGAACACGCGGTTCAGTGCGGTTATTGCACGCCCGGCATGGTCATGAAGTCGGTGAGTATCCTGGCGAAGAACCCGAAGCCGACGGAGGAGGAAATCCGCCGTGAGCTGGAGGGGAATATCTGCCGTTGTACGGGATATGTGAAGATCGTACAGGCGATTCAGAAGGCCAGTGAAACCATGGCCTCCACACGCTAAGCAGGGAAGGAAAGGAGGATACTCATGAGTGAATTTGCAGTAATCGGGAAAAGTATACCCAAGGTTGACGCCAAGGAAAAAGTCACAGGCCGGGCCGCATATGCCGCCGACCTTTATTTCCCGGGCATGTTGTATGGTAAAATTGTACGGTGCCTGAAATATGCGCATGCGAAGGTGACAAAACTTGATCTGTCGGAAGCGGCGAAGGTTCCCGGCGTGGTCAAGGTGCTTGGTCCGAAGGATGTGACCCAGAAGGGTTACAACACGGGCGTTCTGGATTTGATGGTTCCGGAGCCGGTGGGTCAGATGCTGGGCGATATCGAAGATCAGGTTTTATTTGCAACACATGTCAAACATCAGGGCGATGCCATTGCCGGTATAATCGCGAAGACGGAAGAGGCGGCGGAGTGTGCAGCGGAAAAGATTGTCGTTGAATACGAGCCCCTGCCGGTGTACCTGACAGCGGAAGAGGCGAGCAAACCGGATGCGGTTCAGTTCTCGGAACTGAAACCGGGCAACAAAGCCTTCGAACTTCCGGCGATGATGTTCCCGAATAACATCTACGGCTGGGGCGATGCCGAGGCGGAGATGAAGAACGCCGACCTCGTCATCGAGAACACCTTCTATACGCCGAAGTGCAAACAGTGCCAGATGGAACCCCATGCCTATGTGGCCTATGTGGATGATCAGGACCGTTTAAACTGCTGGACCTCGTCACAGATGCCCAAGTTGGTCCACAACAAAATTGCCCGCCTGTTTCAGTTGCCCATGACCAAGGTCAAGATCCATCAGACCATCGTCGGCGGCGGTTTCGGCGGCCGTCTGGGCATGATCGGCGAGCCCGAGACCTGCGCCATGGCCATGGCCGTTCCGGGTAAGTATGTTCGTGTCCAGTACCTGCGTGAGGAAGACTGGATTGCCTCGGAAAGCCGTCATCCCGGCAAGTATTATATGAAGATGGGCTTCAAGAACGACGGGACCCCCGTGGCCTGCCAGGCTCACTTCACCTCCTACAAGGGTGCCTATTATACCCATGGATCGGGTGTGGCCTTCACGACCGGTTCCTGGCTGATCGGCATGTACAAGTTCGGCGCCATGAACTACAAGGGAGACACGTATTATACGAATCAGGCTCCCTGCGGTGCTTTCCGGTCATACGGCAACGCCCAGACGAGCATCGCCATGGAACAGACCGTCGATGAAATGTGCTACAAGCTGGGTCTGGATCCTGTGGAGTGGCGTATGAAATGGCACAAGGGCGTCGGTGACGACGGCTGGTGCCTGGGCTTCAAGTACCCTTCCTGCGCCCTCGACGAGTGTCTGCGCAGAGGCGCCGAGGCCATCGGCTGGAAGGAAAAGCGCGCCAAATACGCCAATCAGACCGGTTTGAAGCGGCGCGGTGTCGGCGTGGCCGTCATGAACCACACCAGCGG
>Ga0302253_1001105_pt1 | contig 17774 bp, 14 predicted proteins | sample AAG_RA_Trp_MG_FD_193537 | JGI IMG/M metagenome (GOLD analysis project Ga0302253, IMG submission 193537) | Enriched activated sludge microbial communities from anaerobic digester in WTTP, New Holstein, Wisconsin, United States - AAG_RA_Trp | ecosystem: Engineered > Bioreactor > Anaerobic >...
TAAATGCAAACCAACGGGCACAACAGGCAGAAGCAGCTGCACAAACCGCAATAGAACGAGCTGATCAAACCGAAAACATCGCCCTAAATGCAAACCAACGGGCACAACAGGCAGAAGCAGCTGCACAAACCGCAATAGAACGAGCTGATCAAACCGAAAACATCGCCCTAAATGCAAACCAACGGGCACAACAGGCAGAAGCAGCTGCACAGAGGGCCGAGCAAATTTTGCATGCAATTTACACAAGCCGTTCCTGGCGCATTACTGCTCCTTTGCGCTTGGTCGGCAAAAGTTTTCGATGGTTTGTACGCGGCAGCATCGCTTGGCTTACATTTGCACCAATGAGTCGTCCACAGCGTTTTGCTAAAGCATTCTTGATCATCCTTAAAAACAAAGTCAGTGCTCACCCGACTTTAAAAATGTTTTCATTACGGATCATGTCGCGGTTTCCCCGGCTAAAGGCCCGGCTCAAAAAAATCAGTAATCCTTGTAAAACAGATGCTAAGGCACAAAACGTGACATCCACACATGAACACATGGGGATAGAAAAAACTGATCAACTTTCAGCCAGAGCGAGAAAGCTTTATTTCGATCTAAAAAAAGCCGTTGGAAAAAACGGGAAGGAACTGTACTGATATGCGTATCGTCATCGACATGCAAGGTGCTCAAACTGAAAGTCGTTTCCGGGACATCGGTCGTTACACCTTATCCTTCGCACAAGCGATTATCCGTAACCATAGTGAACACGAAATAATCCTTTCCCTGAACGGCTTATTTCCCGACACCATCGAATCGATCCGTACCACCTTCGATGGCCTGTTGCCGCAGGAAAATATCCGAATCTGGTACGCCCCCGGCCCGGTCATGGAATTACATAGTTCCAACGATGCACGACGCAAGGTGGCCGAACTTATCCGCGAAGCCTTTCTCACAAACCTTCAGCCCGATGTCATCCATATCAGTAGCATGTTTGAGGGCTATATCGATGACGCCGTAACCAGCGTAGGGCGTCTCGACCGTATTACACCGGTAAGTGTGTCGCTGTACGACCTTATTCCCCCGATCAATCCGGATCACTATCTCAAACCAGACCCGCGTTACACCAAGTATTATCAGCGCAAAATCAAGGACCTTAAGCAGGCCGCAATTTATCTGGCGATCTCTGAATTTACCAGGCAGGAAGGTCTGTCACAACTGAATCTAACAGAGAATCAAATAACCAATGTTTCTACGCCCATTGAGCCCTGTTTCCAGCCGCTTCGCATTGGTGAACAGGCCGAAGTTAGTCTTCGTAAAAAGTTCGGTATGAACCGTCCCTTTGTCATGTGTACAGTTGATACCACCGAAAATAAAACCCTGAGGCGGCTGATTGAGGCTTTCGCAGCTCTGCCTGCCTCGCTGCGTACCAACCATCAGTTGCTGTTGGCCGGCAGGTTATCACAGGAGGATTCTGCCCGCCTGCAGCAATATGCCAAATCAGGCGGCCTCAAACCGGAAGAACTATGCTTTATAGGATATGTAACGGAAGAAGAACTGATTCAGCTTTACAATCTTTGCAAATTGTATGTCTTCCCTTCCTGGCACGAAGGATTCGGCTTTCCGGTGCTGGAAGCCATGGCCTGCGGCGCTCCGGTCATTGGCGCCAACACATCCAATTTGCCGGAAGTGATCGGTCTGAACGATGCCTTGTTCAATCCGCTCGACGTCACCACCATCACTGCCAAAATGGCTGCGGTTCTGGAAAACGAGACTTTTCGCACCAAGCTCCGCGAGCATGGTTTGCAGCAAGCAAAGAAATTTTCGTGGGACGAAACGGCTAAACGGTCAATTGCCGCGTGGAAGTCACTTCTCGACCGGCACCCGCAAAATAAACCTGCCTGCCTGCCAACCGATCACAAGCCAAGACTTGCTTTCGTTTCCCCACTGCCGCCGGAACGCACCGGCATCGCCGATTACAGTGCGGAACTGCTTCCGGCGCTTGCAGCATATTACGACATTGAAGTCGTGGTGGCACAAGACCAAGTCGATGATCCCTGGGTCAGAAACAACTGTTCTGTACGGGATGTAACCTGGTTAAGCACTCACGCTAGCGAAATCGACCGTATCCTTTACCAAGTCGGCAATTCTCCCTTTCATCGGCACATGTTGTCCTTGATGCAGGAAATTCCCGGAACGGTCGTGTTGCACGATTTCTTTATCAGCGGCCTGATGGCTTGGTTGGAGCTTTATGCAGGCACAGAACATGCGTGGACCGATGCGCTTTATACCGCCCATGGTTACAGCGCCGTGCGTGAACGCTATCACGATGCTGAGTCGGCACAGCATAAATATCCGGTCAATTTGCATATTCTGCAGAATGCTGAGGGTTTGATTGTTCATTCCAAATATTCGCAAAAATTAGCGGAACAGTGGTGCGGTTCGGATTTAGCGAACACTTGTCAAATTATTCCACTCCTGCGAGCGCCCGCGGAGATAATCGATAAAGCTGCTGCCCGAAAACAACTGGGATTTAAAAAAAACGATTTTGTCATTTGCAGCTTCGGTTTTATTGGTTCGACAAAACTCAATCATCGTTTGCTCCATGCGTGGATGAGCAGTGCCCTGGCCGAGGATAAGCGGTGTCATTTGATCTTCGTCGGCGAAAATCCTATTGATGATTATGGCTTAACTCTTTTGCATGAGATACGCTCAAGCAACTTAGGTGATCGTGCACGTATCACCGGATTTGCATCACCGGAAATGTACCGCCAGTATCTGACAGCCGCCGACATGGCAGTGCAACTTCGCACTCATTCACGGGGAGAAACATCAGCCGCTTTACTGGACTGCATGAATTATGCGCTTCCCCTCATCGTCAACGCCAATGGTTCAATGACGGAAGTGGATCCCGAAGCGGTCTGGATGTTGCCCGACGAATTTGACGATAACGCACTAGTCGAAGCATTGGAGACATTATGGCACGAACCGGAAAGACGCCGCACTTTGGGCGACCGTGCCCGCGAAATTATCCTGAACCGCCACACGCCGGCGAGATGTGCCCAAAGCTATGCAGAAGCGATTGAACGTTTTCACCATCGCGCCGAAACCTCAACTGCAGCATTGATCCGCACCATCGCAGCACAGAAATCGTTTTTCCCCAACGACAGCGAGTTGATTCACCTTGCCGAGAATCTCTCTGTCACGCTGCCCCTGCCGCGCCATGCCAAGCGTCTGTTTCTGGATGTTTCAGCCACCTGCCGCAACGACCTTAAGACCGGCATAGAGCGGGTTGCACAGTCACTATTGCTGGCACTGATTGAAGCCCCACCTGTAGGCTACCGAATCGAACCCGTCTATGTCAGTGATGCCGGTGGAAAATGGCATTACCGTTATGCCAGCCGTTATACGCTTGATTTATTGGGTTGTCCTCCAGAAGCCCTTGACGACGAGAAGGTCGAACCCGAATGCGGCGATGTGCTGCTCGGACTGGATCTCTCCGGAGACATGCTGGTTCAGGCAGAACACGCAGGGTTGTTTGCGGAATACCGGAACCGGAGTATAAGATTATATTCCATTGTTTTCGATCTGCTGCCTGTGGGAATGCCGGACGTATTCCCTCCGGGTGCAGACCGGAGTCATACACGATGGTTAAAAACCATTTCAACGTTCGATGGTGCCATCTGCATCTCCAAAGCCGTCGCAGATGATCTTGTCAACTGGCAGGAAGAAACCGGTTTCGATTGGAAAGACCGTCGGCCCTTTCGGATCGGCTGGTTTCCTCTTGGCGCGGACGTCGCTACTTTTTCGCCGAGCAGAGGCCTACCTGCAAACACCGAACAGACAGTGGCCCGGATTCAATCACAACCCAGTTTCCTGATGGTCGGAACCATCGAGCCACGTAAAGGATATCTGCAAACTATCAAAGCTTTTAGTCAACTTTGGGCCGACGGTATCAACGTCAATCTGGTCATCGTCGGCAAGGAAGGATGGAAACACCTGCCTAATAATATGCGTCGTGATATCCCAGAAACCATTGACTATCTGCAAAAGCATCCGGAATTGAGCCAACATCTCTTCTGGCTCGAAGGCATCAGCGACGAATTTCTGGAAAAAATCTACACCGCCAGTACCTGCCTGATCGCAGCATCTTACGGCGAGGGATTCGGTCTGCCTCTCATAGAGGCGGCTCAACACAAATTACCCATTATTGCACGTGACATCCCCGTGTTTCACGAAGTAGCCGGTGAATATGCGTTTTACTTCGATGGCAAGACACCCGACGCCTTGGCTGAAAAGATCGAGGAATGGTTGATATTGTACGAAAATGACCGGCATCCCCGTTCGGACAATATGCCGTGGCTCACCTGGAAAGAAAGCGCTGCGCGTCTTGTGCGGATTTTGATTGAAGAAACGCATGAAGACCACGGAGAGCAAGGAGAAATGACATTAAAAAGTGGGGCTTCATTATGACCGGAGGAGATACTAGAAAATCATGCGTATCGGAATAATCGCCTTGAACTTTCATCCGGGAGCGATGGGGGGGGTTGAAACCTATTTTCGAACGCTCATTGCACAATTACAGCACTTCGATAAGTGTAATGAATATGTCGTCGTGCTTCCCGAAGGCCTGAAGCGAGAAATTCCGATCATAAATTCTAGATTCGGCATTACGGAATTGAAAATCAGCTGGAATATCATGGATCAACTGATACAAAATAATATATTTACTTCAAAAATGGGTTATCGAAGCAGACTTGCCTGTCAGATCGATGATTTGCAGTGCGATCTATTGCATTTTCCCATTCAGGTCATGGTACCTTATGATGTAAAAACACCTAGTATCGTCAGTTGCATGGACATCCAGCATGAGTACTTACCGCAATTCTTTACGGCAAAACAGCTTCTGGCACGCCGGATGACTTATAAGCCATCGCTTTTCCGCGCCAGGCACACGATTACCATTTCGGATTTTGTCAAAGATTCCCTGCATGAAAAATATCGAATGGATCACGAACGGATGACAACCGTCCATTTGTGTGTCAACGAGGAGCTGTTTTCACTGGAAAAAAGTAACGAACTATCCCTAAGGAACTTGCCGGATAAATACCTGTATTACCCTGCAGCAACATGGCCGCATAAAAATCATGAGAGGTTATTGTGCGCCTTTTCTTCAGTTGTAAAACAGTTTCCGGATATATCCCTGGTTTTGTCCGGAATTGCAGTGCAGAAAGAATCCCACATGGGGAAACTCATCAGTAAATTTAACCTGAATGGAAAAGTTCACATGCTGGGCTATCTCAAATATGAAGAAATTCCATTGATCTATCAAAATGCTTATGCGCTCATCTTTCCTTCCCTTTATGAAGGTTTTGGGATTCCGATTATCGAAGCGATGCAGTCCGATTGTCCGGTCATTTGTTCCAAAGGAACATCCTTACCGGAGATAGCCGGACAAGCGGCATTGTATTTTGATCCGCTAGACGTTGACGATATTGCCAGCGCGGTCATGGCCATATTAAAGAATCCCGAAAAACGAGCCGACTTGATCGGAAAAGGCAAAAAAAATGCTTTAAAATTTTCCGGAAACAAACTGGCGAGAGAAACTGTAGCGATCTATGAGAGAAACAACTGCTATGCAACATCCTTTAATCAGTATCATCACGCCCGTTTTAAGTGTTGTAAACGACATTGAAAGGAATATCGATACCGTAATCCCTGCAAGGAACACATCATTATCGACGGCGGATTAACGGACGAAACGATTGAAGTCTTGAAAAGAAAAAGTAATTTTGAAGTGGTTTACTGGATATCGGAACCAGATACCGTCATTTATGATGCCATGAATAAAAGCATCAATACCTCAACGGGGAAATAGATTTCTTTAGAGGTGGACGATTATTTTTTTAAACAGTACACCTGGGCCTCAATAATGGAGGGATCCCAAGCAACCGATGATGTTTCTTTGATACTAGGGGATGTCCTTTGCACCAATGGGAGAAAGTTCTGCAGCAGATTCGACAAAAAATCTACTGCAAAAATACGATGCATCATCAGGATGCATTTTACCGCCGCAGCGTGCTTGATGATTTTCATCATAGGCAATCGAAATCACCAGGGCAGGCAAAGCGTTTTCTTCTTTCCGGAGACTGCCAGTTAAATCTCCGATTGTTTACACGAAAAGCAAAGTGCGGATATGTTGACAAAATTTTCTGCAGGTGTGGGAAAGGGATTTCCACGGAGGGAAGATTCATTGGGGACCTGGAAGGAATCAGGATTCGTTACTTATACATGGATTTCGCAAAAACCGTTTTGAGGGGCATCGTGACACTGTACAGATGTGGGAGGAATTCGGGAGGCTCTATGAAAGAAATTTCAATTAGCGTTTCACGCCTTTGGGAGCGGTTGCTTGAGGAGTAGCGTTAAAACTAAACTACTCAAGAGGTTCGTAGGGGCAATTTTATCAATCAGCAGGCAATGCCTGAAAAAAAAAGAGGTTTAAAGGAGGATTGTATGTGCAGAAAAATCGTTATGGCTGTTTGTGTGTTACTGTTTTTGTCCCTGTCAATCATCGCCTGCGGCGAGAAAAAGAAAATGGAGGCGGAAGCAACAAAGGCTGCTCCGCTTCAGGTGTTCGAACAGGAGATTACATCACCGGCACCACCCCAGACACTGAACGTTGGTGAAAGCGTAATGATACCGGTAACGGTCAAAAACACCGGTAATGAACCATGGCCATGCAAAGGCATAGATAAAAAAAACACAAATGGTGTACGCCTCGGCTTCCACTGGCTCGACAATAGCGGCAAAACAATTCAAGAGGGACGCGCCCCTCTGTTTCCGCATGACATATCCCCCGGATCGTCAGTTTCTCTCGAGGCAAAGGCTCAAGCCCCTTCAGAGCCGGGTGATTATACCTTGCGCTTTTCGGTGGTGCAGGAACAAGTGGCCTGGTTCCACAAGAAAGGGGCGGTTCCCTTCATAATCAATATCAAGGTACAATAATAGTGCAAAAGCGACTGCCCAAACTGCCATTAAGTGGGCCTTGCGGCAGTTTGGGCAATAGATCGCATTCAGTCGTGGACTCTATCTAAAAAACTTGAAAGCGTGACTAATTTACCCAATTAAAATGAAAAAAAAATCACCATTTCTGACATTAATTACGGCCTCTTTTTTACTGCCGTTTATGTTATTTGTTGTTTCGCCGTTATCGTTTTACTTCAGTAATGTGAACGAGGTCAACTTTACCCTGACTGATGTCTTCCTTCCCGTATTAGCTATTTTGATCGTCAGTTCACTAATCTTTTTCCTTTTGCAAATACTGATAGTTAAAATCAAATTTGTGTATCCAGTATTTAGCGGGCTCCTTTTAGGATTTGCCTTATGCGTATGGATACAAAGCCAGTTGATGGCTTGGGATTTTGGGCCATTAGACGGTCGGGGGGTGGAATGGAGCCGATGGTCAAACCATGCAGCCATTGAATGCCTGGTCTGGTTTTTAATGATTGCGGTTTGTATCTATATTGCTCTTTTCAAAAAGAAAATGATGTCTGGCCTTCTAAGTTTTTGCTTGGTCATCGGCATAGGTTCCTGTGTGCTTTCGTATATCAATTCTCCGGCAAAGAACAGCGAAAGAACGGGGGGTAGTAGTACACAATGGAATAACGTATTTCACTTTCATCCCCAAAATAATGTGATCGTTATTTTGCTTGATACTTTTCAGTCGGATTATTTTGAACTTATTTCAAAAGAACATCCTGATGAAGTTAATTTCCTGGAAGGCTTCACTTTTTACAGAAATACGATAAGCCAGTACCCCACAACATGTCCAAGCATTCCTGCAATAATGACTGGGCAAATTTACGAAAATCTGGAACCTTTTGTAGATTATGAAAGAAAAGCTTATGCCAATTTCAGTCTTGTGAAGGCCTTTGGAGATAAGGGTTACGCAAGTTCATATTTTGGACCTCAGAACTTTCAGTCTGTCTTGGAAAAATACTCCTTTTCAACTGAGCCTTTTTGGTCGTACTTTACTGATTATGGTTTATTCAGATCTCTGCCGATTATCGGCAAAAAGCATGTCTATAATAATGGCCAATGGTTCATTTCGTACTACTTAAGAGGTAAATATCCGCCCGACCATCATGGCCGTGATGTCAAACTTCTGGAACTATTAGAGAAAAAAGCCTCCATTAAAGATGATAATAAAGGTTGTTTCCGTTTTTTTCATTTTTATACTCCTCACTTACCTTTACTTTTAGATGAGCAATTACATTATAAAACGAAATTATCTGGTTCTGAAGGATACGAAAGTCAGGCAAGAGGGGCGCTGAAAATTGCTCAACGAATAATCGAGAAACTTCACGAGTTAGGCATTTATGATTCTTCCGAAATCGTCATCATGGCGGATCACGGCACCTATTCCATGCCGCCTCTTCAAAGGAGCAACGATTCCTTAAATGATATGTTTTCGGACATTCCTCTCCGTGTACGCTCTTCAGCGCTTGCACTTATGCTTCATAAAAAACCATGGGCCAGGGGAAGGCTTGTTGTTAATGATACACCCCTTTATGTCCATGATCTTATGTGCATCTTAGGTGTAAAAGGTTGGAAAAATAAATGTTCAGAATTTAATCCGGCGACAAAAGAGGGACATCGCAAACGTCGCTTCCTGTTTTACGATTGGAAGCATGAACATTGGCAAAAAGCTTATATGCCGCCTATCACGGAGTATTTTATTGATGGCCATGCTTACGATATAAATTCTTGGCATGAAGGTAGGTTTAGGTATGACGCGGGAAAAAAATTCGAACTATCCTCTGGAATGAATACTTTAGAAATAGAACAATCGATCAAATTCACCGCAGATGGTAATTCTGGCTTTTTAATACGAGGCGGCTGGAGTGGCCAGGAAGCTACTCACCGATGGACTGATGGTTCTCAGGCTGGTCTTTTATTCAGGCTAAAAAAGCAACCGGACACGAATTTACTTTTTCGCCTCAAAGCCTCTGCCTATCTTGGTGGCGGCTTGCCTTACCAGACAATTGACGTTGTTGTAAATGGTCAAAAAACAACCACCTGGCAAATGAAGGGTTTGGATTGGTATGAGGCGGTTATTCCTTCAAGACTGGTTAGCAAAAACGGAATACTTGAAGTTTTATTCAATATCAGCAATCCTACTTCCCCTGCGGAAGTTGGTGAATCGAAAGATGCCAGAAAACTAGGCATAGCCGCACGAGAGATGATTATGGTTGAGAAAGGTAAGCGATGATAGACGGACATTCTATGCCTGATATATGCAATCCTCAAATGCGAAAAAGAAACCGTCATCCAATCGGATTGTTTTGCTATCAAGGTATAACTATAGGTGATCATTAATGAAAAAATGTATTCCTGCCGGCAGTTCTCGCGCTATTTTACCCTCCTCCTTTCGAGACCCTGATGGATGTCTTTTTTGGTCCGACGGTGATCTTTTCCGTGCCGTGAACGAATCATACCGTGAGGATTATGGATGCCTGCTTAAATCTGGGCTGTATGGCGCCCTCATTGAACGGGGTTGGCTCATTCCGCACAAGGAGGTCGATGCCAAAAAGGATGTTTCCGCATGGCTTACTATCCAACCGGAACCCGTGACCTTTATTTCTTATCCATATGAATGGTGCTTCAGTCAGTTGAAGGATGCGGCGCTCCTGACGCTGGATCTACAGCTTGCCGCATTGGAGCACGGCATGTCCCTGAAAGATGCATCCGCATACAACATCCAATTTCACCAGGGGCGCCCCGTGATGATCGACACGCTTTCTTTCGAGAAATATGTGGAAGGAACACCATGGGCGGCCTATCGCCAATTCTGTCAGCACTTTCTGGCGCCGCTCGCCCTGATGGCGAAAACGGATGTCGCGCTCAACAAGTTGCTGATTGCCCATATTGACGGTATCCCCCTGGATTTAGCCGGTAAGTTGCTACCCCGTTCCAGTTGGTTCAATATCGGGCTGCTGATGCACCTGCATCTTCATGCCATGACGCAGAAAAAATACAGCGACAACTCGGCCTCAAATAACGGGAACAAGGGGCGTCCTGTCAGTAAAGCGGGCATGATCGGGATCATACAAAGTTTACGTAATGCCGTCCAAAAATTGGATTGGCGGCCCGGAGGCACGGAATGGGGTGATTATTACAATATCACGAACTATTCCGATGACGCGTTCGGTACAAAACAAAAACTTGTCCGACGGTTCCTGGAAAAAGCGAATCCCGAACAAGTGTGGGATCTGGGCGCGAACAACGGCGTGTTCAGCCGTATTGCCGCCGACCTGAATGTACCGACGATTTCCTTCGATATCGATCCATCCGCCGTTGAGCTTAATTACAAAACCGTCAGGGATAAAAACGAAGAAAAACTTCTGCCGCTTCTCCTTGACCTGACCAATCCCAGTCCAAGCCTGGGGTGGAACGGCAATGAACGGGATTCATTTTTCCAAAGAGGGCCGACGGATTGTATCATGGCCCTGGCGCTTATCCATCATCTCGCCATCTCGAATAATGTGCCCTTCCACAAGATTGCCGAATTTTTCCACAATCTTTGCGAATACCTCATCATTGAATTTGTTCCGAAAGAAGACAGCCAGGTGCAAAAGCTGCTGAGTTCGAGGGTTGATATTTTTAACGAGTATGATCAGGCCCACTTTGAAAATGTGTTTTCAGAATATTTTACGATAGAGCGCGCTGAACCCATCACCCATTCGATGCGGACATTATACCTTATGCAAAAACGCGCAGGATGATGCAAACGGCTCTGATGATGTCTCGGTAAGTCGCCTTTCTTCATCAATCCCTTCCTGACATGGGCGAGGAAGAATTGCGATGTACGATCTCATAAAGCTTGTGGATTCAACGATCAAAATAATTCAGTTAAGGAGTGCTGTTGATGAAAAGTAAAGTCTGCGTGAAAGTGAGTTTTGTCCTCTGTATTTCTTTAAGTTTGCTTTTTGCCAATCCGGCCCATGCCTACCTTGACCCCGGGGCCGGCAGCGCCATTTTGCAGGGCATTCTGGCCGCCGTCGTTGCAATCGGTTTGACCATCAAGATCTTCTGGCACAGGCTGCTCAAATTTTTGCGGATCAGAAAAGACGACGGTTTGAGCGGAAAAGGAATCAATGCCGACAAAAACTGACGGCTTCGTAAAAAGTCCGTTTTGGCCATTTTGGGGAGTGCAACAAAAAATCTTGGTTTTTGAAAATCAGGATCCTTCACTTCGTTCAGGATGACAACAGGAGAAACAGGACTGCTGTGATCTCGATAGGTACTTGAATTGATGGACTGTTTCCGGAAAGTGTTTGCAGGTGGAATTATTGTCGCGGTTTCGACAATAATGATGGCGCTGTTTTTTTTTACTTCCAATGCGTCAGCGCAGGCGGCTGCGTTTATTCAGACGGATAAACTGCATCTTGCCTTCCAATCCGGAAGAACTCCCATAGCCCTCTGGGCAGTACATACCGGGGATTCTTCGGACAAGGAACAGTGGAAATCGCTGTTAACCCGGGATGGTTCAGGCCGATTGCTGAGCAGGCACCTTTCTCTTGAGGGGATTGATGTCGGCAAGGGACGCTGGGAGAAATCCAAAAACAAGGATGAAATCGTTTATGCGGGGTCGGCCGACAACGGCCGTTTGACGGTCCGCAAAAAGATCAGAACGGCTGCCGATTATCGCCTGGTCCTGCAAATTGAAATCGAAAATGCCTCGGCTGAGCCGGTTGAACTGCAGAACGATGTACGCCTTGTGCTTGGCCCGGGGCTTGGCGAATATCCGGTCAAAGGTTTCGGTGTCGCCGAATCCATGTATTCCTTCGTTGAACCGGTGGTATCGGTTGACGGCGAGATCGCCGGACGAAGTGAAGATTTTCTTTCGCGGATATCGTCACCTTTGAAGTATGAATGGGTGGGTCTTCACAGCCGGCATTTTGCCCTTTTGCTGTCGCCCCTGGGAGAATCCGCCGAAAGTCTCGCGGATATCGATTTGCGCCGTCAGAAGCATGGCAACGGCACGACGATTCCCGATCGATATCAGCCATGGCTTTCGATAAACCTGGGTATTAAAAAAGTGAATCCGGGGGAAACCGTACATCGTGAATTTCTCGTTTTTTCAGGCCCCAAATCAACAGCAGCGTTAAAAGCGGATCGATCCGATTTCAGCGGCCTTCTCTTTTCCGGGCTCTGGACATGGATGGCTGCATTATGCTCCGGCATGCTCTGGATTTTAAAAATCATTCATGGCTTTGTCCCGAATTGGGGCTTGTCAATTATCCTGCTTGCCGTCCTGGTTCGTATCGTGATGTACCCCTTCGCACGTAAGGTGCTTTCCAGTCAAAAGGCGTTTGCCGAAGTTCAAAAGAAGATTCAGCCGGAAATGCAGGAAATCAAAGGAAATTTCCGGGGCGGTGAACAGAGTGAAAGAATACTGGAACTTTACAAGCATCATGGTGTGAGTCCGTTTGCGGGACTGAAACCGCTGCTGATTGTCCTGGTTCAGCTTCCGATATTTATCGCGCTTTTCCACGTCTTGGGAAGGGCTTTCGAATTGAGAGCGGCGTCATTCCTGTGGATTGAAACCCTGGCGGAGCCCGACCGGTTCTTCAACATGGGGATAAGCCTTCCCTTTTTGGGTGAATACTTCAATGTGCTGCCCGTTTTCATGGCGGTAACCACCCTGCTGACCATCAAGATGGCTCCAGCTCCCGCGGCGGATAAATCCGGCAGATTAGGGCAGAATATTTTTTTGACATTTGTCACCGTCGCATTTTTTCTTCTTTTTTACACATTTCCCTCGGGGATGGTTCTGTACTGGACGATGGCGAATGTGCTGCATTTGCTTCAGCAGTTCATTGTTGAAAATAGAAGAACAAGCCTGGTGAAATGAAGGATGAGAGGCTGTATTTACAAAAATTCTCGTTTGGTTCGTAAAGATAATAAAGAGAAGATGAAATTCAGCATCGCAATCCCTGTATACGGACAGGAACAGTTTCTACGTTTTGCACTTGATAGTATTTGCATACAGACGCCTGATGTACAAATAGCCGTGATGGACGCGACTCCCGATGATCGTGTGCAGGCCGTTCTAGAAAAGTACCGGAAGCGATTGCATTATCAGAGGCATGGACGGGATTCAGGTCAAACGGCAGCGATCCAGGAAGGCTGGGACCATACCGATGGTGAAATTATTGCCTGGCTTTGCGCTGACGATTATCTGTTCCCGGATGCGCTCGATGCTGTTAAGAACGTTTTCTTAAATCATCCTGACGTGGACGTTGTTTATGGCGATTCGGTTTTTGTGAACGAACATGATCACTTCATAGGTTATTTCCCGGCGATCAGCGATGATATGTCAAATATATTGAAAGGGTGTTGTATCTCCCAGCCTTCCTGTTTTGTGCGGCGAACAGCTTTTGATGCAATCGGCCGGCTGAATCCGGATTTGCACTACATTATGGATTGGGATTTATGGACAAGGCTTTATCATTCGGGTGCAAAATTTCACTATCTCAATAAGCCGCTCTCAGTTGTCAGAATGCATCAGATGACCAAAACGGCAAGCAGATCCAGGCGGCGCTACGTGGAAATTGCCAGGCATCTCTGGTCCAATACCACAAAATCTGCGATGGTTAAGTCGCTTATCGGCTTTTACCACCAGGATCTTTTATCTGTCCCGTCAACAGGATATGAGTCCATATTACTAAAATTCTTAAACTTCTATCGTCATCAAAAACACAAATATCAAAAAACGCGTGGTGTCAACGGGCGTTATAATTATGGATTGTCTTCGTATCGTAACGAAGCGAAGAACACGATAGACGTTTTTATGCCTTGGTACAACGAGCATGCTCCAGCTACGCTCAGGATCGGATGCGACCTGAAAACACCGCCCGAAGTTTATTTGAATACTATGAATCTTTCTGCCAATGCTGGCACCCGATTCAGCTATTCGGTGCCGCAAATCGATCTTTCCTCCCATCTGTTACATCTTCAGGTATCGCCTCCGGTTGATCTTCCGTGGCATTTGCAGGTTGTGGAATTTCATGACGGTACTTCCAACAATCAGAAAGTGAAAAAAATATGAAAGTGTTTGGGAAAATCCAGAGGAAAATCGCATTTCTTAGAGAAGAGCTCTTTTGGAGACACTGGTTTACGACGAAGGGAATATCCAGTGCAGTGCCTCTTGATCAGTTATTGGATCCGAATCTTCCTTTTCCTGAATTACTTCGTCCCTTCGCTGAATCTCTCCCCCATGATGTTTTGAAAGTCCTTGATGTCGGTGCTGGTCCTTGCACGCATATTGGGAGAAAACATCCGTCGAAGACCATTGAAGTTACTGCTACCGATATTCTTGCATCTCGTTATCAGAAAATAATGGACGGCCGGAAAATTGTTCCGCCCGTGCAAACGGTTTATGCAGATGCAGAAGCACTTACAAAAACATTCCCGAAGAAATTCTTTGATATGGCTGTTGCAAACAATTCGCTAGATCATTGTGCCACTCCATTTAAAGCCATTCAGGAGATGCTTGAAGTCGTCAAAACGGGTGGATATGTAATTTTGCGACATAGAGAAAACGAGGCTGTCCGGGCAAAATATCACGGCCTCCACCAGTGGAATTTTTTACTTGCTGAAGGGAAAACCATTTTATGGAGTCGACATGAAAAAATCGATGTCTCTGGTGCTTTCGCAACATATGCGACAATTAATATCGTTCCTGATCCAGAGCATGTAATAATGGTAATGCGAAAAATGGAAGAACCGGCATGTTAAAGTGAGGCCCCTGATCGGCTTCGGCTGATCCTTCAACCGGCCAGGTCCCGCACGGTTCGCAGGAGCCCCTGGAGAAGGATGTGCATCCGGGTGAAATCCAGCGTCTCGATGGTGTCGTTTTCGGTGTGGTAATTGGGGTTCCGGAAAAATGCCGTGTCGGTGATCATCACGGCGGGATAGCCCCGCTTCCAGAAGGAACGGTGATCGGAAAAGTCGATGCCGGGTAGAAAACCGACGGTGGAAAGGGTTTCGACGTTAAGACCCGGTGTTTTTTCCAGGGAAGCGGCCGTCTTTCGAACCAGGGATCTCGACGCCAGGTTGCCGATCACGGCAATGAAATTCGGGGTGGAAGGATAGAAGAGATTCATGAACGGGAGGGGAAACCCCTGTTCCCCCCTATTATCGGTGTAATATCCGAGCATTTCCAGGCAGATCATGGCCGTGATGTTTTCCCCGCCGCGGCGCGCCCTTTCCGCGTAAATCGCGCTTCCCATGAACTCCGAGCGGAAGACGGGCGGCTCTTCCAGGGTGAAGAAAACGAATTTCAGGGTCCGGCCATGTGTTTCCTGCTTCAGGATCCGGCACAATTCGAGGAGCATGGCCACGGCGCTGGCATTGTCGTCCGCGCCGGGCGTACCGGCGTAGGTGTCGTAGTGGGCCCCGACAAGGACGACTTCTTCCGGGCGGTTCTTGCCGGGCAAGGTGGCCACGATATTGCCGTAGGTTCTGCCTTCATATAAGTACGACTGGATTTCCGGCTTGTAACCCATGCCGCGCAGGGAAGCGGCGATATAATCCTTCGCGGCGTTCAGGCGGTCGTACTCGTAAACGCTCCTGGAGCCGATCGTGACCGAAAGCGCTTCGACATGGCGGTATAACGCCGTCGTTTTCATTTCCGGTATCATCGGAACCGCCACGGACGGGGTATCCCGTATTTTCAGAACCGTGTAGAGCAGGAACGCGAAAATCAACAGCGACAGCAGCAGCGTCAGGCGCAGCGTCTTGCAGATGAATTTGGGAATCTTGCCTCTTTTGCTTTCAGCCCGAGTATTGGCCGATTTATCCCGTTCTTCTCCTGGTTTCCGGATCATTTTGTTCCATGCCCCACAATCCTGAAATGTTTCGCTGACTCACTGGAAAATCCAATGATAGCAGCATGTTAAGATGAAGAGATTCTTCGGCTGGCGCCTCAGAATGACAATGCGATACAGCCTCCAGGAGGGGGGGGAAATAGCTTCAGAAATGCAACCCCTTATCACCCCCACCCTGCCCCTCCCCCGTCGGAGGGGGAGGGAATCAAGTTCGGATTCCTCCTCCGTCGAGGGGGGAATCAAGTTCGGATCCCGCCACCGTCGGAGGCTGTGTCGTAAGTCGCAATATACTGTGCGGGGTCATTCTGAGCGAAGCGAAGAATCTCTTCAGCCCGGCATGTTACTGTCAAGAGATTCTTCGCCTGACGGCTCAGAATGACAATGCGATACAACCTCCTGGAAGGAGGGGGAAATAAATTCAGAAATGCAGACTCCTATCACCCCCACCCTGCCCCTCCCCCGTCAGAGGGGGAGGGAATAAAGTTCGGATTCCTCCTCCGTCGAGGGGGGAATAAAGTTCGGATTACGACACCATCGGAGGCTGTGTCGTAATTCGCAATATACTGTCCGGGGTCATTCTGAGCGAAGCGAAGAATCTCTTCAGCCCGGCATGTTACTGTCAAGAGATTCTTCGGCTGGCGCCTCAGAATGACAATGCGATACAACCTCCTGGAGGGAGGGGGAAATAAATTCAGAAATGCAGACTCTTATCACCCCCACCCTGCCCCTCCCCCGTCAGAGGGGGAGGGAATCAAGTTCGGATCCCACCACCATCGGAGGCTGTGTCGTAATTCGCAATATACTGTCCGGGGTCATTCTGAGCGAAGCGAAGAATCTCTTCAGCCCGGCATGTTACTGTCAAGAGATTCTTCGGCTGGCGCCTCAGAATGACAATGCGATACAACCTCCTGGAGGGAGGGGAAATAGCTTCAGAAATGCAGACTCCTATCACCCCCACCCTGCCCCTCCCCCGTCAGAGGGGGAGGGAATCAAGTTCGGATTCCTCCTCCGTCGAGGGGGGAATCAAGTTCGGATCCCGCCACCGTCGGAGGCTGTGTCGTAAGTCACAATATACTGTCCGGGGTCATTCTGAGCGAAGCGAAGAATCTCTTCAGCCCGGCATGTTACTGTCAAGAGATTCTTCGCCTGACGGCTCAGAATGACAATGCGATACAACCTCCTGGAAGGAGGGGGAAATAGCTTCAGAAATGCAGACTCTTATCACCCCCACCCTGCCCCTCCCCCGTCGGAGGGGGAGGGAATCAAGTTCGGATTCCTCCTCCGTCGAGGGGGAGGGAATCAAGTTCGGATCCCGCCACCGTCGGAGGCTGTGTCGTAATTCGCAATATACTGTCCGGGGTCATTCTGAGCGAAGCGAAGAATCTCTTCAGCCCGGCATGTTACTGTCAAGAGATTCTTCGGCTGGCGCCTCAGAATGACAATGCGATACAACCTCCTGGAGGGAGGGGAAATAAATTCAGAAATGCAGACCCTTATCACCCCCACCCTGGCCCTCCCCCGTCGGAGGGGGAGGGAATCAAGTTCGGATCCCGCCACCATCGGAGGCTGTGTCGTAAGTCGCAATATACTGTCCGGGGTCATTCTGAGCGAAGCGAAGAATCTCTTCAGCCCGGCATGTTACTGTCAAGTGATTCTTCGGCTGGCGCCTCAGAATGACAATGCGATACAATCTCCTGGAGGGAGAGGAAAATAAATTCAGAAATGCAGACTCTTATCACCCCCACCCTGCCCCTCCCCCGTCGGAGGGGGAGGGAATCAAGTTCGGATTCCTCCTCCGTCGAGGGGGGAATAAAGTTCGGATTACGACACAACCTCTCGAGGGGGGAATCAAGTTTGTGCCGTTCGGATTCCGACACCGTCGAGGGGGAGGGGAATCTTGGAGAT
>Ga0302253_1001106_pt1 | contig 17750 bp, 17 predicted proteins | sample AAG_RA_Trp_MG_FD_193537 | JGI IMG/M metagenome (GOLD analysis project Ga0302253, IMG submission 193537) | Enriched activated sludge microbial communities from anaerobic digester in WTTP, New Holstein, Wisconsin, United States - AAG_RA_Trp | ecosystem: Engineered > Bioreactor > Anaerobic >...
GTCGTCCGTCACGACGACGATATTGCGGGGGTTCTTGTCCGCTCGGACTATCTCCTTGATTTTCTCGTCGGCGGACTCTCCCGATGTAAAAATGATCTCAAATGTCCTGTTTTCCTTGAAACCAAACACCTGCGCAGACCCGTCAAAGACGACCGCCAGCCTGTTGCGCACCGAGCCGTGCGGCCGCCTGTTTTCCAAAAACATAAAAAAGCGTTCCCGTCCCTGCCGCAGGGGCAGATCGCAAAAAGGCGCCGAGCGCTTAATGGCGTTATACCCGTCGACGATATAGAATAAAGACATAACCGACGGCCCCCAAGAGGCCCAAAAGAAACGTATAGCCGAAATTCATCAGCGATATCGCAAAGGCCTTCTCGGCCGCAAGGCCGATCTTGGCGAAGACAAAAACGGAGGCCGCATCCCTGACCCCCAGTCCGCCGATGGAGACGGGCAAGGACGAAAAAGCCGTGATCATCGGCACAAAGATCAGAAAATAGATCAGGGAATAATCCAGGCCGAAGGCGCGCGCCGTCAGATAATAGGTGAACGCCAGCCCCACATGGGTAAGCGACGAAATGATCCACGATGTCCACAGAACGGCACGATGCCCTTTGTAAGCCTTTGTTTCCTCATGGATCTTCCCGAAATATCCGCGCACGCCGGCAAACGGAATGCATACGGCCAAGAGACCAAAGAAACGGCCGGAAAACATCATACCGCAGAAAATGAGGACAAAAAACAAGAGGATGCCCGTCGCCAGAAAGATGCTGGCGTCGTTAAAAACGTTATGACCGAACAAAAGGGAAAAGATAAGGACGGTCACGAGACCGAGGAAACCGCTGACACGATCCAAAACGACGCTCGCCAAAATGCCGCTCGAATGCCTCTGCGTATGCCGCGAGATGTCGAGCGTGCGTACCGCATCCCCGCCGATCGTCGAAGGAAATATCAGGTTGAAAAACAAAGAAACAAGATAGGACAAAAACAGGCGCGGGGGAAAAACATGGATGCCGCGGCCTCGCAGCAAAAGAAACCATCTCAGGAAGACAAGGACGTTGAGAAAGAAAAACAATAAGAAGGCTCCCAGGAGCCAGTAAAGATCGGCCTGCAGGACGATGGAGACGATTTTTTTGATGGGGATGCGGAAAAACAAAAGGATCAGCAAACCTGCGGTTATGCTGATCCTTAAAAATAAAGAAGCGGTTTTTTTCATGGGATCCCGCGGACCTGTTACGTTGCTTGCTCCAGGAATCTTGCGGCCGCATAAGCGGCGATGGCGCCTTCAGAACAGGCTGTAACAACCTGATTCAAAGGCCTCTTGCGGCAATCCCCGCAGACGAAAACCCCTTCGACCGATGCCATCATCCGTTCATCCGTCAGGATATATCCTTCCTCGGTGGTCTTCAGCATCCCCTCCAAAAACGCCGTTTCAGGATTGAAACCGATAAAGACAAAAACGCCGTCGCACGCCAACGACTCTTCGTGCTGGTCTGCAACGTGCCGGATCTTCAAGGCCTCCACGCGGGACGCCCCGGCCACCTCAACGGGAATAAATTCCAGTTTCAGCCGGATCTTCGGATCTTTGGCGACACGCTCCTGGATCAATGCCGTCGCCCTCAAACCCTGCCTGCGATGCAGGATGGTCACCGTTTTGACAAAACGGCTCAAGTACAATGCCTCTTCCAGGGCTGTTTCGCCTCCGCCGACAACCACGACATTTTTATCACGGAACAAAGGGCCGTCGCATGTAGCGCAATAAGAAACGCCCCGGCCCGTAAATTTGTTTTCACCGGGAATCCCCAACCTCCTGGGCCTGGCGCCCGTCGCCAGGATAACGCTTTTGGCCTCAAGGACCTGCGGCCCGCTTGCGGTATCGTTGTGCACATGAAGGCGAAAACTTTTTCCTATCTTTTCCAGCTTGTCGACACTTGCGCCTTCCTGCAGTTCCACCTGGTCCAGATCTGCCAGCTGTTTCTTAACGACCTCGACCCAGTCAAAAGAATTCATCCGATACACACCCGGAAAATTCTCGATCAGCTCCGTCAACAGGATCTGGCCGCCGACGGCCTCCTTCTCCAGAATCTTCGTTTTAAGCTTGGAACGGCCCGCATAAAGCGCGGCCGTCAGGCCGGCGGGACCGGCACCGATGATCACAACCTCATAAACCATAACAACCTATCCTGCTGATCGGCCCTTCTACTCCTGCTCGCGCAGGCATGCCGGCAATTGTTTATCCTTGCGATGATATGCGATACACTCGCAGCACGTCCCTTTTCTGGGACAATGCTTGTAGTCGCAAGGACACTCGGAAGTATTGCGTTCGCTGTTGGGACAATCCATGTTGAGATACCTCCTTTGATGCGCTTTTCTGTTGTTGTCGTCTCAAAAAACCGGCTCCTTCTTGTCCGTGCGGCAGGCGTCAAGCAGGGGTCCGCGATCCCGCCCTCGCCTGTCTCAGTTTGGCTTTCAGTCTTAATTTTTCAAACAAATTGGCATAATCAAAGATCAGTCTTCCCCGCAAATGATCGATCTCATGCTGGAGGGCGCGCGCCAAAAAATCCGCCGCGACAATGACAACCTTCTCGTTCTTTTCATTCAAACCCGCGACCTTGACCTTCTTGGCGCGTTTCACCTTGACGTAAATACCGGGAAGGCTCAGACATCCTTCTTCCATGACGGCCGATCCCCACTTTTTCAGTATCCTCGGATTGGCCAGGGCCACCGGCCCTTCCCCGACGTCCACGACCACGAGCTGCCTGTTCAAACCTACCTGCGGCGCCGCCAACCCCACCCCTCCGGCGCAACGCATCACTTCTTCCATCTGGACAAAAATAGTCTTTTCCTCCGGACCAACAGCGGCCACCGGTCTAGATCTCCGGCGCAAAACCGGATCACCGTAGAAATGTATTTTTAATCTTGTTTGAAGAATCGACATGCACAACCTTCATCTTGAGGTTCTTCGCCTCGTTCTCCGGCACCATCGCGTAAGCCAGGACGATGATTTCGTCTCCCTCGCAGCCGGACCTTGCCGCAGGACCATTCAGGCACATCTCGCCCGACCCTTTCTTGCCGGCAATCACATACGTCTCGATCCGCGAGCCGTTGTTCACATTGAGAACTTCGACCTTTTCACCGGGAAGGATATCCGCGGCCTCCAGAAGGTCCGTATCAATGGCGATGCTGCCCTCATAATACAGGAGCGCCCCTGTAATCCTGGCCCGATGAATCTTCGACTTACACATGATCCTATGCATTTCCGCCTCTCTTCCAGCACTCTGCCGCAACCGTCACAAGCTGACCACATGAAATGTCTGCTTGGCGATCATCAACTCTTCATTGGTGGGGACCACCAACACCCGGACTTTCTTGTCATCCAGGAAATCGAAAAGCCCTTTGGTGATCCGGTTGCGGACGTGCGCTTCGTTCTCGCCGATCCCCGCCGTAAATACAATAGCGTCCACCCCGCCCATCGCGGCGATATAACTGCCGATATACTTTTTGATCCGGTACGTAAAGATATCGAAGGCAAGTTTCGCCCTGTGGTGGCCTTCTTTTGCCGCCTCCCAGATCTCCCTCATATCGTTGCTTAAGCCCGAAACGCCCTTCAGGCCGCTCTTATAATTCAGGACGCGGTCGATCTCTTCCAGGCTGATCTTTTCTTTTTCCGCCAGGAAGATAACGGATGCCGGGTCGATATCCCCGCATCGTGTCCCCATCACCAGGCCTTCCAGCGGCGTAAAGCCCATGCTTGTATCGATGGACTGGCCGTGTTTGACGGCCGCGATGCTGCAGCCGTTGCCCAAATGGCAAGTGATAAGCTTTAATTTCCTTAGAGGCCTCTCCAGGATGCGGGCGGCCTCGTGGGCCACGTACTGATGGCTCGTGCCGTGAAAACCGTACTTCCTGAGATTATATTTTTCGTAATATTCATAAGGCAGGCCGTAAATATAGGCGTGTTCCGGCAACGACTGATGAAAGGCTGTGTCAAACACGGCGACCTGCTTGACGTTCGGAAGGATCGCCTGACAGGCTTCGACGCCCGCATAATTGGCCGGATTGTGCAGGGGGGCCAGCTCAAAACACTCACGGATCTTGGTCATGACTTCCGGAGTGATCAGCGTCGGCTTTTTGAACGTCACGCCGCCGTGAACGATGCGATGACCGATGGCGCATATCTCGTTCAAATCCTTGATTTTGGCGCTTTGCCCCTGGGTGAGGGTATTCAGAAGAAGCTGGATGCCCTCCCTGTGGTCATGGACATTGGAATCCTTATGGCCGATCTTCTCGATCAGGCCTTTGGTGACCAGGGCAAAACGCGCCCCGCCTCCCCCATTCTTGGCGGCGCGAAACAAACGATACTTGATCGAAGAACTTCCCGAGTTGATAACGAGGATTTTGCAGGATGTCATATGCCCTCGCCTTCAACTTCATACTGGCAGCGGATCGCCGTAACGGCCGTGCAATCGACGACATCTTCCCAGCTGCAGCCGCGAGACAGATCGCTGCAAGGTTTGACCAATCCCATCAATAAAGGGCCGAGGGCGCGGCCTTTAGAAAGACGCTCGACGAGCTTATAGGCAATATTGCCCGCCTCCAGATTCGGAAACAAGAGAATGTTAGCGTCTCCTTGGATCGAACTCCCAGGATTCTTATGCCTGGCGACCTCCGGCACGATGGCCGCGTCCACCTGAAGCTCTCCATCAACGGCAAGATCCGGCGCCATCTCGTGCAGCATGGCCGTGGCTTCCCGGATCCTCTCAATGAAACGGCCGCTTGCCGATCCTTTGGTGGAATAGCTCAACATCGCCACCTTCGGCGTGATCCCCAGGACCTTGCGGCCCAAGTCTGCCGTCGACAGTGCGATCTGCGCCAACTGCCGCGTCGTCGGGTCCGGAATGATGCCGCAATCGGCAAAAAGGAACGTCCCCCCTTCGCCGTAAGGACAATCCGGGACCGTCATGATAAAACAACTCGATATCGTGGCGATCCTGCGATCCACGCCCAAACAATACAGACCTGCCTTGGCGACATCCGATGTCGTCGTATCCGCTCCGGCGACAAAACCATCCGCCAATCCCTGACGCACCAGCATCGCGCCGTAAAAAACAGGATTCAAGACCGTCTGCTGGGCCTCTTCCCTGGCTATCCCTTTATGCTGACGAAGCTGATAATATAATTCCGTGTATTCTTCGATCTTTTTAGGATCGAGCTTTCCCTTCTCCAGCAAAATGACCTTGGCAATACCTTCCTGCTGAATAAACTCCGCCGCTTTCCTGACGCGGGGATCGTGCCCTTCCGGCAAAACAATCGTCTTTGATTGTTTCTTCGCCTTCTCTCTGATCAACGTTATAGCATCCATTGGTCCTGAGCCTCCGATAAATAATAGGCACTTTGGCTGCGACGATTTTGGAGCGAGACAAGAAGCGAGGACGCCGGCGTAGTCGCAGCACTACGCCAAGGACGAGCGACGCAGTCGCAGCCCAAAAGCGGCCAGCCCCCGATGCAAGAAATCATCATCATCATATTTCCAACATAAAACTATGTCACAACAAAAAATATTCCGACTTAAACTCTTTGGCGATATTTTTTTAACTGGCTGGCCCAACGGGGAGGCCCATCTTTGGCCTGCTGTCTGCGTTGCTCCTCCTCGACGTGTCACTGAAGGACACGCCATCGTCGTCGCGCTCGCCTGTCCATGCGGACAGGCAGGAATCAGCCTCAAACCTGGGCCTCCAAATGCCTATTATTTATCGGAGGCTCAGGACAACAACTCCTCACATTTGGCCACAAGTTCCTGCTTGGCGACGGCCCCGACGATCTGCTCGACGACCTTACCATCCTTGAAGAACATCAATGTCGGGATGGACATAACGCCATAAGCCGATGCCGTCTTGGACCCTTCGTCCACATTAAGCTTTGCGACCTTGACCCGCCCCTGAAATTCATCCGCTATCTCTTCAACGACCGGCGCGACCCGGCGACAAGGCCCGCACCACTCGGCCCAGAAATCGACCAGGCATGGGGTCTTGGATTCCAAGACCTCCTTCTTAAAATTCTCGTCACTCAGATGAACCGCTCCCATAAGACCTCCTTAATCTCGCCTCCGGCGAGATTAGACCCTCCGCTATGTGGAATGCGGAGGTCTACCCTTTCTGGGTTAACTCCGAGTGTAGCTGAAAAATTTCTGGTTGCCCGCCTGAACTCTGTGAAGGCTGGTCGCAAACAGAAATTTTTAGGCCCTTCGCTTATTTGGTATTGCGGAGGCCTACCCCTTGTGGGTTAGCTGTTTGCACGAGGAGTGAATTTATTTTACTTAATCCTTCTTAAATTCCCAACAAATGTTCCACCCCGAAGAGATAAAATCTTGCGCCGGGACAAAAAAATATTATATCATATCTGCAACTCATTTGAGAAAAACAAGATATATCACTCTCAAGGCGGGTTGACGCGAGGCACGATCCTCGTCCTTCGAGTATCAAAAAAATCTCATATATTATAACAAATATCCTTAAAAAAGAAATAAAAAAGCGCTTCTTTTGAAGCGCGGCAAAAGCCGGCCTTTCTCCGGACAGCTTGACGACCGGTCTTGCGGCCGCCACCTATTTTTTCTCCAGGCCCGGCGGGACCTTTTTCCAGGGATACCCGGCGGCCGCTTCTTCAAAACCAAGGTCAAAAAGTTTGCGCATCTCCACAGGGTCAAAAGGCTCTTTGGCCTCTGAAAGGTGATCGCCGGGGATATAGGCAAGATTAAAATCGCCTCCGCGCAACTTTGTGAAGGTATATAATTGATAGATGTCCCCAATGCCCTGGGCATTGATCAGCGTATCGACGGCGCGCTCCGCAATATCCACAAGGCTGTCGGAAATTTCCTTCCAGACAGGATCGACATAACCGTTCCTGATGACGTAAATCCTGTAGTTAAATCTCGACATATCCAGGCCTTTTTGGCGCACGGCCTGCTCCAGGCCGAGCGCGATGTCATGAAGAAAGAAGACCTGCTTGACAACCCCTCCGTCGACGTGCATCTCATCGTATTTCTTATTGTTGACCTCCACCTGCATGAAAACCGGCGGAAACGCCAGGGGGATCGATGCCGACGCCAGGATGACCTTCCTAAACAAACGCAATGCCCGCTCGTCTCCTACAGAGGCGATCTTCCCCATGTCCCAGATGACAAGCCGCTGCGCATCCAGATCGGTCGTGCCGACATACAGCCTGCGGCCCTGGGCGTATGCGGCGGCGACCTCCTTCAAGAACCTCTCATCGAAGTATTTCTCAAGCAGGTTTTCCAGCGGCTTGGAACTCGCAAAAGAATCATGGGACAGGCGGACGTGCATAATGTTCTTTGTCGCATAATTTGTGCAGAGCTCCTGGAGCTGGCGGTCGTAGGCGCTGCCTAAAAAGGCAAACGGCGCGATAATGGCCCCGACACTGATCCCCGTCACGATCTGAAAAACCGGCCTTGACCCTTCTTGCGTCCAGCCGTTCAGGAGGCCGGCGCCGTAAGCGCCGTATGCCGCACCGCCGGAGATCGCAAGCAAGGTATACTTCCGGTTGCCCCTGAAATCAAAAAAAGACGGGTTGTTTTTTTCCGCCTGCTCCAATAGCCCGATAAAATCTTTCGTAAAAGATTCACTCCGGGCGCCGCTTAGCGCCCGGATATCCCGCAGGCCAGAAACCGTCACATCCCCTGTCAGGTCCGCCGGGACCGCATGCCGCGCCGCGGCGCATCCGGACACGGCAAAAACCAGAATAACCAACCAGCAGATTCTCTTCGACATAAGAATAGCTCAGTGTTTGATGAACCTTTTTTCAAAACGGTCCAGATACCAGAAGACAACGGGAACAAGGATAAAAGTAAATACGATTGAAGCCAGCATGCCGCCGGTCATGACGGCGCCCATGGCCTTCTTGGCTTCCATCACCGACCAGAGCTGCGGCAAGACGCCCAGGATGATGGCGATAGACGTCATCATGATGGCCCTGAACTTCTCAGAAGCGCCGATCCACAGCGCCTCTTTAACAGGCACACCCTCTCTCATTTTAATCAACGCATAATCAAGCATTAATATCGCATTATTGACCACCATGCCCACAAGCATGACGGCGCCCATCATCGACGCGATGTTAATGGAAAATCCCATGAAAAACAGACCGGAGATAATCCCGATCATCGAGGTTGCGACCGTCGTCATAATAGCCAAAGGATAAGCAATCAACGAATTCATAAGAGCGCACAGCAACATAAATGTCAGAATGATCGCAAGCACAAATGCCTTGCCGAGCTCGCGGTTTGCCTCTTCCATGTTTTCCGAATGTCCGACATAGCGATAGCCGTACCCTTCGGGGAATAGCATGGATTTAAACCGCTTATTCAGGATGCCGGAGACGATGCCAAGAGAGCTCTTGCCCAGAAAACCGTCGAGACGGATCACACGCACCCTGTCGCGATGGCGGATTGTCGGGATGGTCTTGTCGATCACGAGCGTGCCGAGCTCATCCAAGGGAATAAGTCCTTTGCGTGAAAGCACGGAAATAACCTTGATGTCGTCCGCCTCCTGCGCGTAGGCGTCGTTCAGTTCGATATTGATTTTGTACTCCTCGCCTTTCTCCTTATAGGTATTCGTATCGTCCCCATATACCGATGACCGGAAGCTTGTCCCCACTACGGCGGCCGTAAGCCCGTACTCGGCAATCTTTTCCTGCAGGGGCTTCAAGCGGACCTCGTCTGCCGGAGACTTGTAGGACAAAATAACGCTTTTGAAATAACCGCTCTGCTCCATCAAGTCCTTCATCTGCTGGGAGAGCTTGATCATCGTATCGTAATCAATGCCATAGAGGTCTATGGCCACATCTCCCGCACCGGATTCGACGGAAACCCCGCGGTCGTAGCTCACCTCGACATCGGGGATCGTGGCGATGAGTTTTGTCAGCTCATCCATGATGTCCGTATCTTTTCTTTTCCTTTCTTTTTGAGACACGAGATCCAGAGTGATCTTGGCGTTCTCAACGCCGTTTTCTCCGATATTCGTCAGGTATGATTTTTTCTCCGGGATCTTCTCAAGATACTCTTCTACCTGCTTGCACGTTTCAAGGGTGCGCTCAATCGTCGAACCCTGCGGAAGGGCGATATTGACGGTGAACTGGTCCTCGTCGGACTTCGGCGTAAAATCGCTCTCAATATACGGCACCAGCATCAACGAGCCAAAAAACAAGAAGACGACAGAAATAATGGTTGTCTTTGGATAGCGAAAAATAAGATCAAAAACATACCGATATTCCTTCTTCAAAAACTCCATACCGACATCGATGCCAGAACGTATCCAATGTAAAGGAAAAAACAAGGCTTCCAGAATGGGGCTGGACTTCACGGCGCCGGCTTTATTGTCCTTTTTGGGCCTCAGAAGCGCGGCGCACAACATAGGCGTTAAGGCAAAAGAAGCCAACAATGAAAAAAGCGTCGCATAGACCACGGTCAGGCCGAAAGACTTCATGAATACGCCGACGATCCCGCTCATCATGGATAACGGCATAAATACAACGAGATTGGTGCCGGTCGCCGCAATGATGGGGATGAATACCTCCTGCGTGCCTTCGATAGCAGCCCTTTCAGGATCGTTCGTGCGCTCTAAATGAACCGAGACGTTTTCAATGATGACGATGGCGTTTGAGATCAAGGTGCCGAGCACCGAGGCGATGGCAAGCAACGTCAGCATATTGATCGAAAACTTCGACATCCACATGGGGAACAATGTCGAGATGATCGAGGCCGGGATAATGATACAGGCGATGAAAGCGATGTCCCAACGCCCCATAAAGAAATAAAGGATCGCAGCCGTCAGCAAAAGACCGACCAAAATGCTCCATTTTGTGTCATTGGTCTCATTGACGATAAACGTCGTGGTGTCCGTCGCAATATCAAGTCTGACCCCGGCGGGCAGGATCGCCCTGAAGGCATCCATCTTGCGCCTCATCTCGCGGGCGATGGCAACGGCGTTGCCGTCGGAGGCCTTGTTGATGGAAAGCCCCACCACCTCTTTGCCGTTATAACGCGCCATCGTATCTATTTTCTTATAAGCGTCTTCAATATTGGCGATGTCCTTCAAAAGACAGCTTGACCCGTCGGAAGAGACCAGCTTCATCTGCGCAATCTCATCAATGCTCTCGAATTCCCCGGTGAACCTGGCCCCGAGCGAATTAAATCCTTTTTCTAAAGCACCGGCCGGAATGTTCTTATTCTTCGCAAGCATCGCGTTGATCACTTCTCCGATGCTCGTATAATGCTGTTTCATCAGCATGGGATCGAGCCAGACGTTGATCTGTCTTTTCTTGCCGCCATAGACATCGACCTTAGCCACGCCGGCGATGGAAGAAAATTTGGTCTTCAGGGTCTTATCGGCATATTCGTAGAGGTCCCGGCCGTCGAGCGTATCGCTTGAAAGCACAAGTTCCATGACCGGCGTGATCAGGGGATCATATTTCTCGATGATGGGTTTTTCAATCGAATCCGGCAAATCATTCAGAATGGCATCCACCTTATCTTTGACCTCGATGGACTTGACGTTAACGTCTGCCTCGATCAAAAACTCGATTGAGATAAAAGCCAGGCTTTCATAGGCCTGGCTTTTGATATTTTTAATCTCGGATATCTCGGCAACTACGTCTTCAATTTTTTTGACGATCAGCGTTTCCACCTCCAAAGGAGTGGCTCCCGGATAGGTCACCGAGACCGTCACGATGGGAAAGTCCATCTTCGGAGTTTTCTCGACAGGCAGATTGGCATAACTGTAGACGCCGAGAACCACAAATACCAAAACAAACATAATAGTGGTGATCCGATGTTTAACAAAATAGGCGATCATCGTTTTACCATCCCATCCTGTCCCGTGCCAGCGGCCTGCTTTCGGCCGACGATATTCACCCTTTGACCTTCCCCGAGAGAATACTGTCCCATGAACACAATGGCATCTCCGGATGCGATGCCATCGGTGATAAGAGTCCCATAGCCGTTGCGGGAACCCACCTTAACTTTGATCTTTCTGGCCTTGCCGTCCTCGACTTTCCACACATAGGTGCCTTCTTTAGAGATATCGACGACATTGTTGGGCACGACCCATGCGGCCTTTAACGTCTGGGTCTGCGCAAAAAGCACGAGCTTGGAGCCGGCCGCACCTGAAAAACTGCTGAAGGCCACCGCGACGGGGAACATCCCTGTCTCCATATCAAGCTCCTGGCCGATACTTAAGATCGTGCCACAGGGAATACCGCTGTTGGCGCCCGGATAGACCTCCTGGCCCTGCGCAAGCTTATCTTTGATGTCCCCCGTGACAAAACCTCTGGCCGAGCCGTCCTGTCCGATGATAACGGTAAATTTCGTATAGACAGGAACATCCATCGCCGCCATCTCCCTGACGATCACCGGTTTTCCGTACCGGCTCCACTCGGAAACAAAGCTGACGATCTGGCGGCCGCGGCCAACCTGCACGGCCGCCATCCTGGCAAGCACGGCGATAACGCCGAACAACAGCACGGCTGCGTATATCTTTGTCCTGCGATTAAGATTTTTTAATTCCGCCCGCTTCATTCGCTTTCTCCGCGATTAACTTTTCAATACTGGCCAGCGTGATATTGATGTTGAACAACGTCATCTCCTTATTCAGTCTCTGATTGGTCAAAAGAAGCTCGGCATCATTCAGATCGGTCAGAGTCACCTGGCCCGAAGCAAACATCTCCTGCGTCTGCTTGAACGACTCTTGCGCCAAGTCCACCGCTTCGATATTGGCCTTGAGATTATCCTTATACTGTTCATATTCCAAAAAGGCTTTCTTGAGTTCCAACATGTAGTTCCGCCACACCTGCTGTTTTCTCAAGACCGCGATATCTTTGGTGGCCCTCGACTGGCTCAATTGCGCCTGCTTGAGCCCGCCTTCCCAAATCGGGATGTCGATCTTAAAGCCCACAAGGGAATAATTATCCAGGTCGCCGCTAGACGGAAACGAGTGTTCATTGCCGCCCCCGGCATAGCCCCATGAGGAAAAGGCGGATACGGTCGGGAAAAGGGCGGCGAATTTGCTCTTGACCTTTGCGTCGGCCGATTCAATGGTCTTATCCAGGCTCTTGAGATACGGTTCCCTTTCGGCCATGACGAAAACGAGCGCCTCGTAATCGTAAGACTCATATTTATCCTTAAAATCTCCAAGCAGGGAAATGCTGCATTCATGACTCACATCGATGAGCCTCTTTAGAGTTTCCATGGCGGCATCATACTCTGTCCTGGCCTCGTTGACCGTAGGAACGCGCGAAGCCACATCGGTATTCATCCTAAGGATCTCATACCTGGAGCTGCGGCCGCCGTAAGAACGCTGGCCCAACAGCTCCTTGTTCTCGAGGGCATTCTCATACGATTTCTCGGTGATGGCGAGGGTATTCTTGGCCAAAACGCAGCTGTAATAACTCAATTTTGCGGTGTAGACTATCTCCTCTCTGGTCGCGTCCCTATTGAACCTCGTCGCCTCCACCGCTTTTTTGGCGGCGTTCACCGCATACAGGACCCTGCCGAATGACCAGAGGACCTGAGAGGCGTTTATAGTACTTTCAGACTCGTAATCGGCTATCTCGGCGGCCGCGCTGTCCGGATAAGACAGGTTACGCGTCCACTGCGACTTGGCGGTAAAATGCGGCAGCATCTCCGCGCGCTCCTCCCGGTAGACCCCCTCGCTTTTATCAACCTCTTTATCCTTGATCTTCAATTCTTCGCTGGTATCCAAGGCCCTTCCGATGGCCTCGTCAAGGCCTATCTCTAAAACAACGGGGCACTCCGCGGCATAACCAACCGCCATGGCCATATTTAAGGTAAGCGCCGCGATAATGACCCGACTGGCTGCAAAGATCAAACGTCTTCTCATCTTCCCCTCGCCGCTCTCTTTGTCCCCAAACCCTTCCAGAGAAACCGCAATTGACGCCTGAAATGATAAACAATATCCTTATTGACGGCGAATTTAGCCGCCAATAACGTACCGCTCAAAATTGTCATTAACGATACCTGCAGATCGTCGATTTTAATGTCTTTGGAGAGTTCGCCATGGCGGACGGCCTCTTTGAGGCACTCGCTGAAGAAATCGTCCGGCAGCATCAGTTTTATATCCTCTATGCCTTCGCAATCCGGCAGAAAAATCTGCCTTTCAAGGCTGGATATGGACAGGTTCTTGGGCCTCTGTTGCTGGATGATCATCAGGGCTATCAACTGATAAATGATATTGTCATAACGCAGTAATTCCTTCCCTAGATTTTCAAGAACGGCATCAATCAAGGCCACATACGCGCCTTCCGGCACGTCTTTACGGGCCTTCCAGATAACCCGAAGAAACTCCAGGTGCATATAATAGTTGATGATGTCGATCTTTTCCGGAAAATAGTTGAAGAAGGTACCTTCGGAAATATCGACATCCTTGCAGATCTGGCGGACGGAGATATCGTCGAAACGCGTCTTCTCCAGACGTTTGATGAAAGCCTCCATGATGGCGATCTTTGTTCTGGCGTGTTTTCGTTCGCGCAATGAATATTCCTTATGGATCATACCGGCCTCCTTCAATATTTGAAGTATACATCAAAAATATAGCATACTATAATTATTTTTACAAGATTTTTCTGCGAGGGCGACGGACCGCACAATGCAGCGTCATGGCGGAAGATAATTTTAAATTATCAGATGCGGGAAGTTGGCCTGGCAGGGCCTTGTACGAAGAAAAACTTAAAAAGAAAATCAGGCTGGAAGTTGATGCTGCTGAGACATGCTGGCCGTCTCCTGATAGGCCAACAGCGCCGAGGGAAAAGGCCCCAGGACGCGCGGCAGGACTCCCTGCAGATACGCGATGGCGACACCGTAATTGGTCAAGGCGGCCCCCTGCTCTCTGGCCCTCTCGATCCGCGCCAGCATCTCGCGTCTCGTGAACATACAGGCCCCGCAATGGATCACAAGACGGAAACCTTTCAGGTTTTCAGGAAAATCCTTGCCAGCGCAGACCTCGACAGGGACATCGAACCCTTTGAAGCGGGACAGCCAGCGCGGGATCTTGACGCGGCCGATATCATCCTGGATCGCGTGATGAGAACAGGCCTCGGCGATCAGGACCTTATCGCCTGGCCGAAGCTGCTCGAGCGCCCTGGCGCCCTTGACCGCCTCGTCGAGATCGCCTTTGCTGCGGGAAAATAAAATAGAAAATGTCGTGCAGGGGATTTCCTGGGGCGTCGCTTCGACCATCCTGTCCACCACCTGGGAATCGCAGACGACCAGCGACGGCGGCGTTTTCAAATTTTTCAGGCATGACGCGTATTCGCTTTCCCTGACGACAACAACGCCCCTGCCGTGATCCAGCACATCGCGGATCGCCTGCACCTGGGGCAGGATCAGGCGCCCCTTCGGCGCCTCCAGATCGATAGGGACGATGAAGACGCAAAGCTTGCCCTGCGCCAGGAGGTCCCCGACCAGCGCCGGCGGATGAAGGAATTCCTCGGGGCATATCTCGATCAACTGCGCCTTGAAAGCATGGACAAAAGGATCCCGGCCGGGCCGGTCAAGGCAACTGCAGGACAAGACGCGGGAAGAATGCCGGCGCAGTGATTCCATAAACTCAGCCGAAGGCGTGCGGATATCGGCCTTGTTGACGACGATGATAACGGGGATCCGGCGCTTCCGGGCCTCCGCGAAAACATCTTCTTCGTAAACCCCCCATGCTTCGGCTTCTGTCAGCAATACAAGCACGTCGCATCGATCAAAGACCTTTTTGGTGCGCCCGACCCGCAAGGCGCCGAGTTCCGAGGCATCGTCGAGGCCGGCCGTATCCAGAAAAACGACGGGCCCGATCGGCAATAATTCCATGGGCTTTTCGACGACGTCGGTCGTCGTGCCGGGGATATGCGACGTGATCGCGACATCCTGGCCGACGACATAATTCAAAAAACTCGATTTGCCGACATTGGTCCTGCCGAATAACCCGATATGCAGCCTGAGGGATTTGGGTGTCTTTTGCATGGTTTTGATGCCGAAAATTCCCGTGGGGCGACGTCCCCATGGCCACGCCTGCCACGGCCAGAACAGGAAATTCTGACAAGGGGATTAGAGGGGAATAGCGACGGTTTTGGTTTTGACGCCGGGACAGGCTTTGAGCGCCTTTGCCAGGGCCCGAGTCTCGCCGGAAGACCCGACAACCTCAAGCAGGATCAATCCTTCATCCGAACACTTGTCCAACACGCCGTCATGGATGCCCAGGCGGGTCTTGATGATACAGCCATGGTCCGTCAAGGCCTTCTGGACCCTGGCCGCGGCGGTGCGCCGCCGGTGCATGTGAATGATAATGATGGCTTTGTCCATTGCATACCTTTGTTAACACCTCCAATAACCAATAATCAAGATACAAATTCCAAATAAATCCCAATCTTCAATCACCAATCATCAAACAAAAATCCTTAAAACGAATATCAGAAGACTTGGGCTTTATATTGGCTATTGAATTATTGGTGATTGGTTATTGTTTGGCGATTGTTTCTTGGAACTTGGTTATTTCTCATCGTCTTAATATTTACCTTCACTTTTTTATATTCTCTTCGACGGCCTTGAGCAACGTATCCGGCTTGATCGGCTTTTCCAGCACCGTCTTGACAGGGAGCCAGTCGGCATCCGGCTCAAAGCCGAACGGCAGATTCATCTCTTTACGGATGCCTGTGATCATGATGACAGGGATGTCCTTTGTCACCTCGTCGCCTTTCAGGTTCCGGGCGATATCGAAACCCTCGCTCTTATGCGTCATCATGACATCGAGCAAGATCAGGCCCGGGACTTCCTTCTTGGCTTTCTTGAACCCCTCTTCGCCGTTCGGCGCCGAAATCACATCATAGTTCTTCGCCGTCAAAAGCGTGCTCATGGCGTCAACGTAATCCGCATCGTCATCGATAATCAGGATTTTATTCGACATGTCCCCATCTCCTCCCCTATAGTGAAAATCCCACTCAATGTCCTTATTATATCACACCTTTATTTTTAATGAATCTCCCCGGCTATAATTCACACAACGGCCGATAGCAGCAGCCATTGTCTCCATACAGGGAACACACGCCCCGGAGGTTTCCGTCAGACAGCGCTTATGCGGATAGATCTCATAGGCCTGCCTGTAAGGTTGAGGCGTAAAATTCGGCATGAGAACATTGGCGCCGGCCTTCAAGGCCGCGAGGCGATGGTCTTCCTCGAGGCTCCCCACGGCTGTCGTTGCCGGCATGTGCGCGTTTTTGACCAAAATCCTCGTTATCGCGAGCACCCTGAGCACTGCGTCAATATCCCCGTCACCCTCTGATCCCAAAGGCGTGCCGGGATGCGCGATAAAAGGGCCGATGCCGATCATATCGAAGTCATAACGCTTGAAAAATAAAATATCTTGTGCCAGGTCCTCAAGCGTCTGGCCCGGAAGCCCCACGATGCTTCCGGAACCCACCTGATAGCCTAAGTCCCTCAGAACGCGCAAACACTCAAGCCGCCTGTTAAAATCCATATCCGGATGGAGCCGGCGGTATAACGCCGGGTTCGTCGTCTCAATCTTCAACAGATAGCGGTCTGCGCCGGCCTCGCGCCACAAGGCATACGCCTCCCGCGGCTTTTCTCCGACGGAAAGCGTCACCGCCATGTCGGCGGCGGATTTGACGGCCCGGATGACAGCCGCAAGCCAGAGAGGATCGAGCGCATCGTCCTCTCCTGACTGCAGGACCACTGTCTTGATGCCGCAGGCCGCGGCCTCCAGGACCGATGCCAGGATCTCCGCCGGGCTCATCCGGTAACGCTTGAGCTGCCGATGGGCCTTGCGCAGACCGCAATAAGCGCAATCCCTGGAACACCGGCTGGAGAACTCCACGATCGCGCGCAACAGGATCCCGTCGCCGAAACAGGCGCGGCGGATGCCATCGGCGCGCGCAAAAAGCACATCCGACTCCTCACCCGATGCATCCAGAAACGCCACGACATCGGATATGTCCGGCACATCGCCGGCAGAAACCCTGTCCAGCAAGCTTTGGAATTCAGGCATATTAGACATAAACGTCGCGGATCCCTTTTTGAATGTCTTCAAAAAAGGCGCCCAACTGCCGCCGGCTGTTTTCATCCAAAAGCGTCTTGGCCTGCTCGATGAGGCGGTATCCCTGTTCCCTGACAGCAGAAGAAGCAAAATCATCCAGATATTCCTTGAGCGTGATCAAGGCATTCATCTGGCATTTGCCTTTGATCGTCCCCGGCTTGGCCAGGCCCATGAATGTCGCGCCCGTGCGCTCCTTGCGGTAACAGGCCGCGCAAAAACTGGGGCACAACCCTTTTTCAATCAAGGACCCGATCACCTGATCCAGGTTGCGTGCATCGTTCGGGAAAAACTGGCCGTCGTCTGCGCCGTCGTCCTGCGTATAGCCGCCCGGCGATGTCCGGGAACCGGCACTGACCTGAGAGACACCGACGGCAAAAAGCTCGTCCCTGAACGACGGCGCCTCCCTTGTCGTCAGGATAATGCCTGTATAAGGAACAGCCAATCTTAAGATGGCGACTGTTTTCTTGAATTCTTCGTCCGACAGCTTGTAAGGCGCCGCCCCGATAAAATCCACGCCGTGCGCCGGCTCGATACGCGGCACAGAGATCGTGTGCGGGCCGACGCCAAATGTCTCTTCCAGATGACGGATATGCTCCAAGAGACCCAGCGTCTCGAAACGATAATCATAGAGACCGT
>Ga0302253_1001107_pt1 | contig 17747 bp, 13 predicted proteins | sample AAG_RA_Trp_MG_FD_193537 | JGI IMG/M metagenome (GOLD analysis project Ga0302253, IMG submission 193537) | Enriched activated sludge microbial communities from anaerobic digester in WTTP, New Holstein, Wisconsin, United States - AAG_RA_Trp | ecosystem: Engineered > Bioreactor > Anaerobic >...
GTTCATGTTCTGCTTCGCGTAATGGGTCAGCTTTGAGTGCCGCAACAAATGGAAATGAATTTTATCGGCCAGTACTTTATCGCCCTGCTGCTTCAGCTTCCTGCTGAATTTTTTCATGAGATACTGGAATCCGCTGTAAAGGTATGGCTTCCCCTCGTGCGTCAGGAAAACAAAGTTGTCGCCCTCAGGGGGGATGCCGTGGATGGCCGGGTAGTCCATCTTCCAGGTTTTCAGATAGGTCCACGCGGTCGGGCAGGGGATGTACCGGGGAAAGCCGGTCTTCTTGTCGGTCGTGATCGAGATCCCGTGTTTCAGTTTCTGGATCTGTCGCCATCTCAGGTATCCGGCCTCCTCGATGCGCAGGGCAGCGTCAAAGACGCATGCAATCAGGGCCCGCTCCTTGGAGTTCTCACAGACTCCGATAAGTTTCCCGACATCTTCCTCCGTGAGCATGTCGTCCGGGGTCTTTGTCATCATCGGGGCTTTGGGGACCTTGATCTCCTTGATATCTTCAAGCGGAATGTTGATGATCTTCTTTTTGACGAGCCATTCCGCGAATACCTTGAGGGAAAGGATGTAATCATGAATGGTATTTTCTGAAAATTTTTTTCCATCCAGACGTTTCCCGGTTTTGATTTTCGATATTGCCTCCATGTATACGCCGGTTGTCATTTCATTATAGGGCCCTGGTAAAAAATCCCTGATTCGTATAAGGTGATCAACATAGAGTGCAACCCGACCACCGGATAAATTCTTCTTGGCCTTGCGTTCATAGAGGAATTCTTTAATGAGGGGAACATCTGAGGGGCTCAGCCGGCCTTTTGCCAGCTGTGGGGCCAGACGGGCATCAACGTACTCAGGACCGTCCCTTTGATGAAAAATGTGATCCTGCATATATGAAATGAAGATTATGCGGAAGATAAGTGTAGTGGTCTTAGTGTTCTACTACACTACGGGGGTTGGTGCCCTGCCCTGCCCTGAAACGGGAAAAAGGCGAAATATGATTGGAGGTTTGGCGTGATAAGGATACCTTCGGGACAATCCCGCACAGGCACGGCAGCCGTCATCTGCCGGTCGGTCCAGACATTTCACGGCGAAAAACCAAGAGAGATGGAAAAACCGGATCTCATGATCCGATCACGATATCCGCCGGTGGCTTCTCGTGGACAGGCTTCTTCACCGGCTCCTTGTGCTCCGTCGGCCTGGACTGGGCTGCAGGTTTCTGGATATGTTCCTCGGTCTTCGATGTCCACTTGGGGAGATGGCCGAGAATCTCTTTTGTCACCTGCAGTTGTTCCCTGACAAGGACAGATATCTCGGTAAGGACCTTGTTCTGGGCTGCAATCATGTACACCAGTTCGGGAGGGATTGTCGCTGCCCCTTCCGGGATCTCGGGCTCGGGGTGTAGTTTTTTTATGAACTCTCCCCGGCGTTTCCATATCTTGCCGATGGAGTCAACGCCCTTCTTCTTGTCGGGAAAGGTCTCGCGGTAGCGCTTGTAGAATTCATGGCTGTCCTGGCACTGGACGACAAGGTCAATCTCGGACTGGTCGATCTTTTCGTATCTGCGTTTGTGGACACGGGGCATATCAAAAGATTGGATTTTTTCTGATTTGAACATTTCTCCGTCAGAAAATCATGCGGCACTAATAATTGGATTAATATCCTCTGTCGTTCTTCGAGAGAATACTTGAAAAATGGATTCGTTTATATTATGGTGTAATTCCGAACACCAGCATCTGCAGGAAATGTCCGGGTTACAATCGAAATTGAAAATTTTTAATCCAGAAATGGTATATTCGATGAATCGAAAACAAAAAATAAGGATATTCTAAAGTCATAACGATGGTTGATTGATTCAGAATAATCAGGGAAAATGAGAGATTCGGGAAGGATACCCTGCAGGTGATTGTCCCCGCCTCCAGCTCACCCGGGTAACAATACCACGAGAGAAAATTGGGGCTGGTGGATTTTTACGACTGAAATTGGAAAATGAAAGGATTTGCTTTTTAAAGTATGACGATAAATTATTCTAAAAAATGGAAATCAAAAAAAACACCGATTGACGGGACTAACGTACCTTCATTTTCCAGAAGTTAAATTTGAAAATCAGGAAATCCAAGGATTTACTTCGGCAATTAGATTTTTAAAACATTAAGTGTTGGACACACTCCGAAGTAAAATTGAAGGAATCCTGATTATGTGTCACAAAATCAACTCCTGAAATTCATTATTCCAAATTTCACGATTCCATGATTCCGAAGGAGAAGGGAGAAGAGGATACGAATGCGATTTCGGACACTCTATGAATCCTGTGACAATACTGAGATCCAGCAGGGGAATACCACCGGGGATGTCAAAAGCCACAGAGCAGGATCAGAATCCAATTGGCGGCGTTCATCAGCCAGAAATACCGCGGAAAGGATCCCGGGATCTGATTGAATCCGAAAAAAACCGTTTTCCATATCCTGTCGTCTGCCAGAGAAGAGCAATGCATCTCCGGACCCTGGCAGAACTGCCGGGAGAAGATCAAATACAAAAGTATAAGAGATCAGGGTCAAAAATACACCGGTTTTGTATAGCATTATATGGTTTATAATAAGGGATGACCCGGTTTTTCCAGAGAGGAAAATATGAGAATAAAAAGCCCGGAATTGAGAAAGAGACGAATACAGGGGCTTTTCGTACACGGGGATTCGCAATCACCGGATCGGCAGGATGGTAATAAAAAAACGGGGCTTATGCCTTCTCATCGGTCCCGGAGAGGGGGAAAAACTGCTGGTAGACCTGCCGCCGTTCATCAATATCCGTGTGGAGGTAGATCTCTGTGGTCTTGATGGAGGTATGGCCAAGGTTCTCTTGGACAACGCGGAGGTTCTTCGAACGCTTGTACAATTCGCTCGCGTAACTATGGCGGATCTTGTGCGGGGTGATCCCCTGCGGGGCATAATGCCGGAAGATATGCTGGATGGCACGGGATGAGATATGCTTGCCCTGCTGTCCGACAAAAAGCGGCCCGACGATCCGGTTACCGATGAACTTCGAGATCTCGGCAAGGGTTTCCTCGTCAACAAAAACGGTCCGGATCTTGTCGCCTTTTCCGCGGATCCGGATGGTGCGTTCATCGAAATCGATGTCCTCGATATTAATATTGCAGAGCTCAGAGACACGGACTCCTGTGGCATAGATTGTCCTGACGATGAGTTTATCCCGGGTGTCCTCAATGGAGTCAATCAGGCGCAGGACCTGGTTGTGTTTCAGGTATTTTACCTCCTGCTGCTTGATTCGCGGCCGGTCGATCCCTGTCAGGGGATTAGCCTTGACAACATTCTGGGAGTAGAGAAAGCGGTAAAAAGAGCTCAGAGTCGAGATAATACGGTGAAACGTCTTGGGCTTATACGTCTGCATCGATGAGACAAATGATAAAAAATCATTGACCAGGACCGGGCTCACCTCAACAGGTGTGTCGAGCCGGGCCTTCTCGAAGTCCTTCCAGTAGAAAACGAGCTTCGTCACGTCCGTATTTCGGCGGAGCCAGATATAGTACCCGAAGTGCCTGATGACCTGTTCGTAGCTGTCCAGGGTCCGGGGGGAATAGTTGCGCATACGGAGATAATTCCGGTAGCTTTTGAGCCACTCAGAAAAATACCCGCTTTCCATGCTCTATTCTATCTTATCTCCAATAAATAAAGGTTTGCGCAGAATAGACGTTCTGCGAAAGTCGGAAATCGGGAATTCTCCACAGGAAATCGCGCAAATTTTCAGAGGAGATGATTCCTGCTTTCCTACAAAAAACCCGGCTCCACTGGAAACAAAGGTCTTGCCCCAGCATGCAGGACAACTGTTTTTTCAGTTTCAGCAGACAGTTTATCCAAAGTATACCAGATCCTTGTACAGAACGCGAATATGAGGGTTTCCTGTCGGTACTTCCCGGAGACTGTATCATAGATCGCTTCAAACCGAACAGCGAGAGGGCATACTATTGCGGTTTGGGACATAATACGAGGGATTCACAAGGAAGAAACAAAGGTCTTTGCAGGTCTGCTCCCGGTTTTCAGGATATGGAACGGGAATCAACCGGGATTTTTCCGCGCACCTCCCGATCATCAGGGTTACAGCAGCTGTGCTGGTCTCAATCAGTAGCAATAGTCACGATCCGCAAAATCCGGTCATGGCAACCACTCCAGGAAAAGCTGCCGCACCGGGATTTCATCAACGAAAAAATGGGAGATGGTGCCAGAGGGTATTCAAATTAGATCACAGAGATCTCCCCCGCCACGTATACCGCATTTTCTGCACCAGACATCCAGTTTTTATACATCGTGCAATCTCACAGAAACGGTTGCCGGGAATTCACCGGGCGATAAATACCACACTGCCGGGAATCCTCTCCTGAGCAATACAACAGTAATTTGTACTGAATTGCGATGGATTACGATGATAATCAGGATAGGATCACCCAAGGAAGGGACAGGTAACAAATGTCCCTCGCCGGTGCAGGATATGATAAATTCCCGCTCGGAGACCGATGTATTTCCGGTCATCACAAATTCCGTATTTCCTGAAGAAAGTATGAAAACAATGGAATTTTCGGATTTCCAAAGTATGAGGTGAAAAGGGGAATCATATGAGACAAAAAGGGGAGTCAGGAAATGAGCGTTTGATATGAGGTACTAGTCTTCCAGTGCCCGGAAATTGAGGGAATAATACGGGTAGGCTGCCAGGAGTGAAACCGTGTTGTTGGATATCACGGGTTCAAAAAGAGATGCCAGGATAAAAAGATAACACCGTTTTTTTCAGGTATCCGGGGGCTCGTTGCATAACGTGGTATAACAGGGGCAGATTTTTTCCCCGATATACTCTCCTGTTCGATCGGATTCTGAAAACAAATGTATAAGATACGACGTAAGATTTTAGCTTCCAGAGTTTTGGCATTCATAGTATATTTATAGAGAGACAGTGAGACATTTTTTTTTAATGGGTTTTTTTTATTGAAGGACAGACAGTGATGACAAGAACAAGGAAGGTGATGGTCATCAATCTGACAGGATCGAACGAAAATTTCCAAAGTTTCTGAATCCAAAAGAAAATCCATTTTTACGACAATAAACAGGATTGTAAAAATTCAGGAATTCCATTTTACGATAGCAATTTTCCCGGAATAATCCTATTCCAAAGTAAGAAGAAGATTGGATCACCCACTCAGAATTTTCCGGATAATTCTGCATATTGGATAGGATTTTCGAAAAATTATTACTCAAAATGTTGCTCTGATAACATGACGATAAAATAGATATCTGAAAATCAGGATTTTCTAATCACCGTCATGAAAATATATCTGCAACTGCTTTTTTGAAAGGATTCGATTGATCTCCATAGCCGGGATCCGATAACCACGGAGTAAGAGAGGCAGCTGCGGAGGATCGGAATAAGAAAAATCGGATGTCATCAATAATCCGATTTTCTTAGAAATATTCTGGACATGAAGAAAAATTGGAAAATGAATTTTTTTGATGCATGAATCATTATCAGAAAAATTCGCTGATGAAAGATTTTGAACAGGAAAAAGCCGTGTTTTCATAATCTCTAAAAGCCATGTATCATTATTGACGAGAAAAATCCACCGCTTTTTCCATGGGCATGAATGAAATGGTTTTTTTTAGGATGGAAAAACCACGGAATCACAACTAACCGACAGATGCCTGCCGTCGAATTACCGGTCGAAAAAACCGGATGAAAGGATACCAGGAAACGAACGCATCTGACCGAAAACCTCCCGTGACTGTCTTCGTGGCTGTGAAGGAGGCAAACCTGCCCATGTTTTTTTTACACCTGGAACAGGAAACCTGATTGCACCATTTCCCGCACCGATTCGGATTCCGATATCCGTTGTATCGTTGTCTGATCGATTACCATGGATCCCCTTTTTTCCAATGGCTCTAAAAACTTAAGAATTGGGCTCCTTTTCGGAATATAACCGAAATTTTTCAATATAAAAAAATACAACCTGAAATCCCGGTCCTTATCATAAACCATATATTGCTATACATAAAAGGGGATTTCTGAACCCCCCTTCTGCCAAAAGTGCGGATTTCGCTTCTTGCAGAAATTTCTTGATGAAAGCCCTCTTTTGAGCCTGCCCACAGTATGGCAAATCTGAGAATTGAACAACCGTCATCTTCTGACAATAATCTGGATCGATGAGATATTGATCTCCGATGACAGGTTTCGCTCCCAGAAACCAAAAAATGGATTCCGTATCCCGTCATCCAAATGTTGCTCTCGGAATCTGTCGATCCTCGCCACGCGAAGAATCCTTCGGATTCTTCTTATCTTCCTGGTCCTTCGGACCAGTCAGACCGTGGAGCGTTACCTTATCCGGGCAAAAAAAAAGATTGAACAGGGAGGTCACGGGGGCTTGCCCCCTTGGGCTCTGTCCCCCCTCGGTAGACCGACCGCAGGGGGGTCGGGCTTGCTTCATCCTATCAGGATGAAGCAAACGGGTTTGAAAGATCCCTCTTGTCACAGGTCATCAGACCGGCAGCAGGAGAAGGAATTCAACCTTCTCCTGAATGCATCAGCGTTCTTCAAGGGCTGAAGAATCCGTCAGGGTTTGAGGCCGAAAGGAATGCATCGGCATTCCTTGAGGAGAATAGGGGACACCCTCGCAATTCCACAGAGTGCGTTGCAGGAATGGAGTTCTACAAGCAGAATTACTGCCTCTATTCTGAGTTCCCCCGCGGCAATCCTGAACCTGCTTCAGACTTACCCGCCTTACCGGAACACAGGAGAATCAAATAATGCCATTGATCGTATGAATTCACCCCATCTATCTCCGTATGTATCAGATTACCGGATATCATCAGATTAAAACATAATGCTGATATAATACTGATACAACCACCGGCCTCTGACAGGAGAACTGACTCCCGCCTGTATCCTGGAAAAACATATCCATTTTTTTCCGTAACAGTCTTCGATTCGAAAAATACCGGTTACCAGGAGACGACAGATGGAACGTGCATAATATCATACAACACATCAGGAAGTCAGCCACATAAAAACGAGGACCGGTTCTCTTCATTCTCCGATGTAAAATCGCTTTGTTTTACGCTTAATGTAAACCAAATACTGCTATATGTAATAATCCCCTATAACTAACAGGAAGGATATCCGGTCCGATAAAATCCATTACCAGGGACATGGAAAGGAAGGGATGCAATGGATGAACTGGATTCACGGCAGGAGATAAATAAGTATAAAAAATTCAAAAAAGTTGACGGGGCAGCATACCGGAAGGTCAATGCTTTCCTGCGTAAGCGGACATATATCACAGCCAGGGAATGGGCGCTTGCACGCCTCTGCACGGATTTCCGTACCTCCGGCGGTGCCGAGATGACATTTATCGGCCAGCATCTTCCCGAACTCGTCCCATTCATGGAAGATACATACACTCCCCAGGCAGTGAACCAGGCCCGCAACGCCTTCAAGAAAAAAGTGCGTAAGTCGAGCGCCACGTTCTTTTACGGCGCCATGTGCGGTTTTTTTACCACCGACGAACTGGATGACCTGCTGTTTGAAGCAAGCGAGGTCGCACGGTTCCTTCTCGAGGTCGAAGGGACAACGCTGGATATTGACGAAGAGATTGATATTGAAGATCGCATTACCAAGGTGATGCGCGGTGTAGGGGAGGCTGCCAAAACCCTCCTGAAGAATCGGGGAGAGGAAAGCCGCTCCCAGGATACACCGGAAAGATCGGATGTCACAGAAATTATTGTCAGAAACGAGGAGCAGCCAGGGGAATCCGGAATACCTGCCAGGGGGACAATAGCTGATGATGGTAAAGACTCTCCTGCCACTATGCTGACATCTTCGGATCCTGCAGCGGAATCTGCAGTACGTGATACCGGACGGGAGAATCCCTCCGAGGCCCCGGTTTTGCATTCATCAAGAGGCCTGTTTAACCGGGAACAACAGGATACCGGGACCATGCTCCACTCCGGAGAAATGAAAAATCCTGAACCATTGACAGAGAAGAACACACCGTATGTCAAAATTATCCCGGAGAATGATGATGCATGAAAATCATTCAGGTTACCGGACGATCCAATTCCGGCAAAACAACATTCATCAAAAACCTCATCCCGGAACTGAGTAAAAAAGGGAGGGTCGCTGTGATCAAACACCTTGCTGACCATGAATACCTCCTTGAAAAAGGAAAAGACACAACCTTGTTTTATCATGCCGGTGCGGAGATCTCCGCGGGTATCGACGGGGATAAATCAGTAATTGCTATACGGAATAATTCGCTGGACACGATCCTTACATTGCTCAGTGCATTTGGGATGGATTATGTTGTTATTGAAGGATTCAAGGAGCGTCATTTCAAGAAAATCGTCATCGGCGATCTGCAGATTGAACGATGTATTTTACGCAATCCTGCCGTAAAAGATGTAGTATCTTCAGTTGATCAGTTTGATACCTACAACTAATCAGAGTACAGTGGAAGGGGTATGACAGCACAAAAAATGCAAAAACGATTGTTCGGCACTAACGGTGTCAGAGGTATCGCAGGAAAAGACATGACACCGGACCTCGCCTTTTCTATCGGCCTTGCCTTGGGCCGTATGAGGAAGGGAAGGATTGCCGTTGGCCGCGATACCCGGACCTCTGGTGAAACGCTCGGCAAGGCACTCAAAGCCGGCCTACTGGCAACCGGATGTGACGTTGACGATTGTGGTATTCTTCCGACACCGGCTCTCCAGTATCTTGTCAGGGACGATTATTCCGGAGGTGCGATGATCACGGCTTCCCATAATCCCCCGGAATATAATGGTGTGAAGATCATCGAACCTGATGGTACAGAGATGGGGGATGAAGAAACAATCCGTTTGGAGGGGTTGATCTTCTCCTCCAGACCGGAGGTCGCATCATGGGATCAGGCAGGTAAGGAAAGACAGGTCCCCCACCTCATCAACCGGTATATTGAGGGAATCATCAGCCGGTTTTGCGGTCTGCCGGGAAACGGAATGACCGTTGTTGTCGATCCCGGCTCAGGCCCTGCATGTGTCACCACCCCGAAAATCCTGGAAGGACTCGGCTGCCGGGTCCTCACAGTCAACGGGATTATGGACGGAACGTTTCCCGGAAGGCTTCCGGAACCCTCTGCAGAAGGCCTGAAAAACCTTTCAGATCTGGTTATCTGCAGCGGGGCATCCTTTGGAGTTGCCCATGACGGAGATGCCGACCGGGCGGTTTTTGTTGATGAGAAGGGCAGGTATATTGAAGAAAACGCAGAATTTGCCCTTGTCGTCCAAAGTATCTGCAGGAAGAAAAAAGGAATTATTGTCACACCGGTAAGCTCAGGCCAGGTAGTCGAAGAGACCGCCCGTGCCGAGGGGAGTACGGTAAGATATACTCCGGTCGGGAGCATCTATGTGGCGCGGACGATGCGGACACTCCTTGAGAACGGCGAGCCGGTGATTTTTGGTGGCGAAGGAAATGGCGGCCTTATCTTTCCCGACCACCAGTTCTGCAGGGACGGGGGTATGACTGCCGCCATGATGGTATCCCTCCTTGCCGGATCAGGGAAAAAACTATCGGATCTTGTCAGTTGTCTGCCGGAGAGATATATTATAAAAGAAAAGATTGCGGTGAAAAATGGAGACGAGATAATCGCTTCCCTCCCGGGGTGTTATCCCAACAGCAGGCTCGACCTTACTGACGGGATAAAAATCTTTAGCGGCGACTCCTGGGCCCTTATCCGGGCATCGGGAACCGAACCGATTATCCGGATTATTATTGATACAAAAACCTCTTCTGCAGGTAATGAATTCTCACAAGAGCTAAAATCCCGGTTGAAGAACGTAGTGGAATAAGCAGTATCGACATATTCATCATTATTTTATATATCATCCATGAGTGTCCCCAAGACCGCTTCGGTCTCTGAAAGACAATCCTGATTCAGAACAGGGTAAAAACCATCTATCTTCCATGTTTTTTTGAACACCTATATAAACGCGTCCTGTTTAGCTTTTTTCAAATATTGTTCAGTATTCAAAATGAAATTAGATTTGAGCCCGAAACAATTCAAAAAGCATATAAATGAATTACGTCAAATTGTCAGTACCCAGCACAGAAAATTCTCCTGTGATTCGCCAATGGTCAGATCGACAGAAATTATTGAAAAAATTCAACATACCCTCTCAAAAGAGGATTGGCTCAGTGTTGAGGCTCCCATTCTCGAATTACAAGCCCAGCAGGTCCGGAAATCCCGGAAGATCCTCATTAGTCAGGTCAATCATATCATCATTGAAACTGCACTCAAAAACGACAGCCCCGGTATCCTTCTGGCTTTACCGGATATTCAGGGAAGTGAGATCGATGATCTCTTCTCCCGGATCGTCCGCCAGTATATTTCATCGAAACGGGATGACTGGTTTACCCTAATTTATTCACTATCGGAAAAGCTGGGTAAAAAAAGCAACCAGTCCCGCGTCTTCGCCATGGTTGCCCGTGACCTTATCGATGCCGGTGTATCCGAAAAGGATCCGGACTTTATTGGAAATGGTATGGAAATCCTCGGCCATATCAGTTTCCGGAAATACCGGTCGGATATCATGATCGATATCATCCCCCTTCTGATAGTCTGGGCAGTCACTATCCATGATAAGAAACTGCTTTGCACATCCCTCCATCTGATCGGGGAGATCGGAGACATTTCGAAACGATCCGTGCTCCATGCAGAGCTTTCCAAGGCACTCGCAACCATCGCCATCCAGAAAAAAGACCGTACTGCATTCTTCTACAGTATCCAGAGCGCTGCCGAGATACACCAGAAGATCCGAAGGCAGACCTGTATTGCATCCATCATTGAACGAGGTGCAAAATCGCTCTTTGGTAAAGAGATGGCAGATATTCCCCGGTTTATCGATAATTTCGGGACAATTTCACCGGAAGCACAACTTGAGATTATCAGCGCACTGACTTCCCAGCTTCTGGAACGAATAAAGGATAAGGAACAGATCGTGACGGTACTGCAGGCCATCTGTGGGAAAAGGCCCTCCGCAACGGGGACAATCATCATCGATCTTTTACGGAAAGCTGAACGTTCCGGGGAACTCTGGTACCTTTCAACTGCACTTGACCTGCAACAGCATATCAGCGAGACCGGATCCTATCCTTTGCGGGAAATGATCCATGCTGCAATCGCGGTTGCGACCGCAACGGGCAACATGCAGGTCCTGAATGACCTCATCCCGGTAATTGAAAAGAACAGCAGCGTTGTCGGAATATCGAGAACGTACCTCCAGTTTTCCCAGATAATGCTTGTTTCAGGTGATTTCGGATCAGCACTTCATCTGTTTGGTAAAATCAGCCATGATACAGAGAGTCATCCCCAGTATTCCGATATCCTTACGCAGATCCTGAAAGCGGGATTCCGGGATGACAGTATACCAAATGTGGATAAAATTCTACTGGCCAAACTCAACGAAACCACGGTCTCGGGAGCTGTTTACCGCGCTGCTGTTGAACTTGCCAAGGAAGCACCGTTTGAGGATATTGTTTCTCATATCCGCTCGTTCAATGATTTGATCATCCTCCACCCGCGGCACGATCATCTCTTTTTTGAGTGTATCACTATTCTTGGTGACCGGGGCTTTCTGAATATCCACGATCCAGGTATTCTCATCCATCTGGCAGAATCGATTGTTGATCAGGGTATAAAGGAACGGGCAGTCTCATCAATTGTCATAAAGATAGCCAAGATTGGGGTTCAGATAAAAAACCGCGATTATCTGCAGCGTGCTGTCGGACTCACCTGCGAGATTGACGGGCAGGAGACCCGCTCTGCGACCCTGAGCAGTATCATCGATGAAGCATCGCTGCTAGCAGCACAGCAGGGAGATCTTGACCTCCTCCTCCGGATGCGGGCCTGGAGCAGCTCACTCCTCAAACAGGAACTTGCTGTTTTCGCAATGGCTAACATTATCGACGGCGTTGTCAAATATGCCATTGATAAAAAATCGTCCGATGCCCTCGAGGAAGCATATCTCATTGCAAGGGAAATTAACGATCCCTCCCTGAAGGCGCAGCTGTTCGAGCGAATCGCGGAATGTTTTGTACGGATCGGGTGTATTATCCTCAAAGAACCCTCTTCTTCGGCAAAAGAAGATTTTGCATCAGCCAAGAGATCCTTCTCCCGCGGGCTTGCGATCATCAACCAGGACATCAAATCACCGCAGGTTTCGTTAAAAATAGCCGGCATTATCGATATAATAATAAACCATTCAAAGTCAAGCAGCAATCCCGATTTTATTATTCCCCTTGCAATGTATACCGCGGAAATCCACAATACATTCGAGAGAGATGCGATGATGTCGAGGATCATCTCAAGCCTTCAGACAGATGTCATCCATCCGAGTTCTACCGATCCCTATGAAATCATGGCATACCTGCTCCAGAGAAGTGAAATGGCAAAGGAAGATCCTGATGTTATCGATCTCGTATCGCGTATACTCCGGATGATTGCCGATCCGTTTGTCAGGTTATCCGGCCTTGCCGGACTCGCAGAATCCATGATCCAGCTGCAGGACCTCGCACGGGCAAAATATGTTCTGGAAGAGATAAAAAGCGGATTGGAAGATCTGCCTGCCGAGTACCAGAAGATCCTTCTCCTTTCCGATCTGACAATTCTCTATTGTCGTATCGATACCGGAATAGCATCAGAATGTCTCAGGGAAGGGATACTACGACTTGAGAAGGTTGAGTTCAACCGGGAAGCTCTCGCCCGCCGGCAGCTTGTTTTTGCCATTGTCCGGCTCAATACGGTCCTCCCTGAATCCCGCTGGGTTGATACGGCCCTGCAGGTCATCAGCAAGATCATTGATCCGATTGAATACATCAATTCCCTTATCGCGGTTTATGGTATGATCCGAGAGGACCATGACCGGGGAAACGAACTTCTTGGGTATATGACGGACGCCGTAGAGAAGATTGCATCGCCGTATGAAAAGGTCTCTACGCTCCTCGATATCATCCCGCTTGCTATCCAGAGCACCAATGGAGATACACCATCAAAACTGCTGAAGAAGGCCGAGGTACTGACAAAAAAAATCAATATCCAGTTCATTGCTGACAGGATGCGTGATACTATTGCCCAAATCTACATTATGCTTGCACAGAACCATCCTGATAAGAAATACCTCGATTCAGCAATCGCTGTCATCAGGAACATCGATGATGATAATCTCCGGCAGAATTACCTGACGAAGGTCGGGCATCCGGAAACCTACGAGGTCCCCCCGCAGTATGTGAAGATAAAAAATCTCTCGGAAAAAATGATTGCCGAGGGATTCCATCAGAACCAGGTCACCGTTCTGGAACGGCTGGTACTGACCGTTGCCGATCGCGGCCGGCAAGCCCTCTTCTTCTCAGATCTCGCTACCTTTTTCAGGAAAGCAAAGGAAGAAAAGGTCGCATCACGGATGCTCCAGAATGCTGTGAGGGAAGCACGGATCATCCGCCCGCTCTCGCGACGATCCTTTGTCATGTGCGATATTGCCCTCAAACTCCACGCAGCAGGGTGTGTCCGATCGGCGCAGGATATTCTCGATACTGCTATCGATGCTGCTACCAACATCAGGCAGTCTTCGCTTCGGGATGAGGTCTTTGACGAACTCGGTCTTGCAATACGGATCATGCAGGAGATGGAGCGGTGAAAACCATTGAAATTACCATCTCCGGACGGGTTCAGAGAGTCGGATTCAGGGCGTGTGTACGGAAGATCGCTGCCGATCTCTCTGTCACCGGTACCGTCCTCAATCTTCCCGATGGCAGGGTACAAGTATTTGCTACGGGAGAATCCATGATACTGGAAAAATTCATCTCCATGCTTTATGGATGTCCGCGTGCAGTCATCCGTGATGTAAAACATACAGAAATCCATCCAAGAACCTTTGAAGGATTCTCCATCATAAAAAATGAAGAGTGAATCAGTACTGAACGGTAAACTCACTGCCTTTCCGGATTGCATCCGCGAGATCAGATACCTGGTTATTGATTTTTTCAGTATTGATTGACTGGTGGAGCCGCCGGGTGATCTCGCGTATAAGATCGTCAGAAAGCATGCATCTGTCCGGCGTCAGCTCATAATCCTCGCTGTTAAGGCCTTCATTTGCTCTCTGGAAAATAACGGAATCAACCATCCCGGGTTTGAAGGGATCGGCGAGATCATAAATAAGGCCGTCTCTTCCCTCGTGCAAAAAACCTGCGTCCGGATCGAGCCGGGCTCCAAACGATGCTACCGTGCAGTTTCCTAACAGCAGTGCATATCCAAAAGAAAGCATGGCATTGATGGGATCTACATAAGGCCGGGGGCTCCGACGCCTGAATCCCAGATCCGGCGGCAGACTGCGGGCCATTATTTCATAGTACATATCCGAGATCAGCCGGTGCAGGCGCCGGATTTCATCTATCTTGATAAGAAAAGCAAACTCATCCCGGGACTTAAGGAGGAATTCCAGTTCTCCCTCATAGAAAAGATGAGTGTTTTTCAGCTGCTCTTCCTGTTCCATGAGAAGAATCCTCGTCTGCGCTGAGTTCTTTGCTAATGCGGTAGCCAAGCGCTGGTGAGGTATCAGTCTCTGGAGTTCGCAGAGTTCGGAAAAATTCCGATCACCGGGAGGGCGGATAGTACCAGCGGGAGTTCCGTCAGCCTCGAAAAATGATATCACCGCCCCGTGCCGGATCAGGTTCAACACTGCGGATGAGTGAATTGTGTGCCCGCCAACGATGAGGAGATTTTTCACCTCAGTTACGGGGTACTCTTCTATCGAATTTTTCTTATGGATAATCAGGGTTTTCGGAGTCGATTTGATATGGGCTCCAAAGCCGCTGACTGTAATCCACGGGTACTCTTTCACAAGCAACACCGAAAATGGTTCTTCTGTGCTAATTACTACCACACCTCGCCTGATTAAGCCATCGTTTTTTCTGACTGATGCTTCCAAAAACTGCCGTGATTTCGGTGGATATAAACCGAATCACGGGTCATATATACCGTTGTCATGCAATAGCATAACAGGGAGCATACATGTACTGGGACAAGAAGATGGAGACCCTGAAAACAGCTGACCTGAGAGAGATTCAGCTGAAACGCCTGAAAAAAACACTGAGGCAGGTGCAGAATGTAGGTTTTTACCGGAAAAAGCTTGCGGATGCGGGGATAAAACCATCGTCAATAAAGACGCTGGATGACATCAAGAAGATTCCTTTTACAAAAAAACAGGATCTTCGGGATGGGTATCCGTTCGGTTTTTTTGCCGTGCCGATGAAGCGTATCGTCCGCATTCATACCACGTCTGGCACCACCGGTAAACCTACGGTCGTGGGGTATACAAGAAACGATCTTGATGCATGGTCGGATCTTATCGCGCGGAACATGACGATGGTCGGGATTACAGCAGATGATATCTTCCAGAACATGGTTAACTACGGGATGTTTACCGGGGGTCTCGGATTTCACTACGGGGCAGAGAAGATCGGTATGACCGTCATCCCCAGCGCAACCGGCAACACGAAGCGACAACTCGAGATGATCCATGATTTCGGTGTGACAACTATCCACTGCACTCCCAGTTATGCCATGCACCTTTCTGAAGTAGCGGAGGAAAGCCGCATCTCTCTTGACAGCCTGAAGACCGGCCTCTTTGGCGCAGAACCCTGGTCGGAGAGTACACGTAAGATGCTCGAGAACCGGCTCGGTGTAACCGCGTATGATTCCTATGGTCTCTCGGAACTTTTTGGACCGGGCGTAGCTTTTGAATGTCATGAACGGGATGGCCTGCACATCTGGCATGACTGTTACCTCGTTGAGATCATCGATCCGACAACCGGAGAACAGGTTGCAGATGGTGAACACGGTGAACTCGTTGTGACCCCGCTCGTCAAGGAGGCAATGCCTCTGCTTCGCTACCGTACCGGTGACGTGACAATGCTGATGGAGGACGGCTGTCTCTGCCGCCGCGGGAAAAAAATAGCGCGGATCACCGGGCGGAGCGACGATATGCTGGTAATCCGCGGGATCAATGTCTTCCCCTCCCAGATTGAACATGTGCTCCTGAAGATCCCCGAGGTCGGGAATCAATTTATGGTTTATATTGATAAAATTAATCATCTGGATGAGATGACAGTTGAAGTGGAGATTAACCGCGAGTACTTCAGCGGGGAACTGGCCGACCTGGCAAACCTCCAGAAGAAGGTTGTAAAAGAGCTCAGGGATGCCCTGGAGCTGAGGACAACTGTGAAACTTGTCGAGCCGGGTTCACTCCCGCGATTCGAAGGAAAAGCCAAACGTGTTATCGACCGGAGGGAAAAAGAGTAATGGTATGCTGGGACCCGCGCATCGAAGAGATGCCAAAGGATGAACTGCAGCGGATGCAATACAAACTTTTAAAAAGCCTTGTTTACCGGCTGTACAGTTTTTCACCGTTTTATCATGACAGGATGAAAGAACAGAAAGTTCACCCTGATGATATCAGACAATTGTCCGATGTAAGGAAAATTCCGTTCATGTTCAAGCGGGATCTCCGTGACGGGTATCCGGATAAGATCTTTACCGCTTCACAGGATGAACTTGTCCGGTACCATGTATCATCAGGAACAACCGGTAAGCCTACTGTTGTTGGCTATACCCAGAATGATATTGATCTCTGGACAACATCCCTTGCCCGTGCCCTGACGTCAGCCGGCCTTGGACGCGGGGATGTGATTCAGGTGAGTTACGGATATGGCCTTTTCACTGGCGGGCTTGGGCTGCACTACGGGGCTGAACGCATTGGAGCAACCGTTCTTCCTACAAGCGTCGGGAATACAGAACGCCAGATCGAGCTGATGCAGGACCTGGGGTCTACTGCAATCGCATGCACTCCCTCGTACCTCCTGCATATGGGAGAAGTTGCTGAAAAGATGGGAGTCAGCATCAAGAAAGATACAAAACTCCGGACAGGAATTCTCGGTGCTGAACCCTGGACCGAGAGTATGCGCAACAGGATGCAGGAGTGGCTTGGTATCCGGGCTATCGATATCTACGGCACAAGCGAGCTTTCGGGCCCGATGTTTACTGAGTGCACAGAGCAGAAAGGATTCCATGTCTGGGGAGACATTGCGCTGACCGAAGTTATCGATCCGAAGACAGAGGAGCCGGTTGCGCCCGGAGAGAAAGGAGAACTCACCATCACGATCCTGAAAAAAGAAGCCCTTCCCATGATCCGGTACCGCATCGGCGACATCACCTCCATGGATGAAAGCCCTTGCCCCTGCGGAAGGACGCACCCCCGAATCCAGCGGATTACGGGCAGGGTTGATGACATGCTGATTATCAGGGGTATCAATGTCTTCCCTTCACAGGTAGAATATGCCCTGATGACCATCCCGGAGGTGGGGCAGCACTTCCAGATCGTGGTCGAACGCAAGGGAGCTCTCGACGATATTCTCGTCCGCGTCGAGATGAACCGTGAATCGTTCTCTGACAAAATCACGGATATCATGGCGATACGTCAGAAGGTCGAGCACAGACTTCTTAACTCTCTGAACGTGAAAGCGGACGTAGAACTTGTCGAACCGGGCTCACTGCCCAGGTTCGAAGGAAAATCGAAGAAGGTCATTGACAAGAGGTCGATGTAAATGGACACCCAGAAATTCATCATCAGGCAGATCTCGATATTCTCTGAAAACCGCCCGGGGCG
>Ga0302253_1001110_pt1 | contig 17678 bp, 12 predicted proteins | sample AAG_RA_Trp_MG_FD_193537 | JGI IMG/M metagenome (GOLD analysis project Ga0302253, IMG submission 193537) | Enriched activated sludge microbial communities from anaerobic digester in WTTP, New Holstein, Wisconsin, United States - AAG_RA_Trp | ecosystem: Engineered > Bioreactor > Anaerobic >...
TGCGTGCGCGGCCGCCAAAACCGGTCCAGTACCCTTCCGGATCCCTGAACTGGGCCGGGATATCTGCGGCTGACGGGGACTGGTAGGGTGCAAGGACGCTCTCGTTCTTCAGCACGATCGTCTGGCCGAACTCCCCGCTCCAGAAGACATCGGCCTGCGGCCGGGCCTTTTCTGCGATCAGGCGGTTGACAAGGCCGGTGGTTTTTGTCGCTTCCACGTCATACACCGGCAGGACCTTGATCCCGGACTCCTTTTCAAAAGCCTCAAAGACCGGCTCGGAATAGACCTGATCGACCGATGTATATATGACAACGGCCCGCTCTTTCTCCTCACCGCCGTGCTGCCCCATAACGACGAACGCCATAAGAATTACAAAGACAATAGCAATACCAATGGCAATCTGTGTGTTTCTGTCGGTCATTATGAACTCCTCATAAGAAAATATACCGGTATCTTCAGTCCCGGTTTTTAAAAAAACTGTGGTTTTGTCGTGCGAGGCATTCTATCCTTCAAAAGGTGTGGTATGGTTCCCCGCTTCGCACCATCCGCACGCTTATGTAGCAGGATCGACCATCATATTCTGCGGGAGCAGGAGCGGTTCTTCTGAAGATTGCAGTATCCGGCAAGGGGGGCACCGGGAAGACCTTTGTTGCAGGTACGCTGGCGGCCCGTTTTGCGCGGGGCGGGCATCCGGTTATCGCCATCGATGCGGACCCCGCGCCCAACCTTGCCCTGACCCTTGGCCTGTCCGTGGAAGAGGCTGCAGCGATCGTTCCCGTTGCCGAGAACGAACAGCTCATCCGGCTCAAGACCGGTACGGACTATGCGGGAGTCTTCCGGCTCACCTTCACGGTCGACGATATTATCGCACGGTATGCGGTGCCGACTCCGTCCGGCGCGCACCTGCTGGTCATGGGAACAGTCCGCGCCCCCGGCTCCGGCTGCACCTGCCCGGCCCATTCGGTGGTAAAAGCGCTCCTCCGGCACCTTATCGTCGAGCGCGACGATGTTGTTATTCTCGACATGGACGCAGGAGTCGAACACCTTGGCCGGGGCACCGCAGAGCATGTGGACACGATGCTCGTTGTCACGGATGCCAACCGGAAATCCCTGGAGGTTGCAAAGACCATCTGCCGGATGGCACGGGAAGCCGGTATCCCGCAGGCAGCGATTGTCGGCAACCGGGTCGGCAGCTCCGGGCAGGAACAGGCAATCCGGGAATTTGCCGGCAGGAACGATATCCCGGTTCTGGGGTTAATCCCGTTCGACCAGGGCGTTTTCGACAATGGTATTGACGGGACACCAATTGATCCGGGCCAATCGGATGCCGTCCTCGAGGTGGCCCGGCTGGCCGGCACCCTTGAATCCGGTGGAGATCAGAACGCACAGGGAGCGTGACCAGCCGATGAAGACGATTGTGACCATGGGCCGGGGGGGCACAGGGAAAACCACGTTTGTTGCCCTCATGGCAAAGTACCTGATGGAAAAGGGTGAAGCCCCGATCCTCCTTGTCGATGCCGATCCTGATCAGAACCTTGCCGAAATGGTTGGCGTGGATATCGAAACGGCCGGGAAAAAGACCATTGCCGAGCTTCTGGCGGAGACCTTTATCCGGAAAGGAGGCACCACTGTCGGCGTCCCCCCTTCACAGCGGATAGAGAACCGGATATGGCAGGAGGGCATGTACGAGGGCGGGGACTTTGACCTGATAGCCGTCGGGACCAAGTGGCTCGAGGGGTGCTACTGCCTGCCTGATGCCGCCCTGAAAAACGCGCTTCAGTCCGTCAGCCGGCAGTACCGGTATATCCTTATCGACTCACCGGGAGGCCTCGAGCACCTGAACCGGAAGATCGCGGGGAACGTGGATGTCATAATCGATGTCCTCGGCCCCTCCGCCAAGTCTTTTCTGCATGTGAAGCGGGCCCGGCGCGTCATCGACGAGGTCGGCATCCGGTACGGGCGGTTCGTGGTTGCCGGTGGTTTTGCATTCCCGGAGCAGCTTGCCGGAACGGCCGGAGCCGCGACCGGCGCGGAATACGCCGGCACGATTGCAGCCGATCCGGACGTTGCGGAGCGAGTCCTTGGAGGGCGTTCACTCCTTGATATCCCGGAATCCTCACCGGCATACGTCTCTGCAGGCCGTATTGTCGAAAACGTGATCCGGCAGTAAAGACTGCTCCAGATGACAACGCTTGGTAGTAATATCGATATACTTATGATATTCACTGGTAATGATCCACTCAAGGCGCAGGAGTTTTACTCATATGAGCAAAAAAGGTGTGCATGTTAAGATCAGCGAACTGGATTCAGATATTGCAAAATTCCGCAACCTGAGCATCTGTATCGGAGGAGTGGCGGCGGAGCGCTGGGACGAGCCGATGGGGCCCACCCCGTTTCCCGGGCTCACGACACTCCGTTCGTGGGACCACCTCCTTCTCAAACGCTACAACCCGTTCTATATGCCGTTCTGCGATCTCTGCTGCCTCTGTACGTACGGCAAATGTGACCTGACCGGCAACAAGCGCGGCGCGTGCGGGATCAACATGGCCGCCCAGCAGTCCCGCATTGTCCTGCTTGCGGCCTGTATCGGGGCGTCGACCCATACCGGTCATGCCCGCGAGCTCGTTGAGCACATAATACGCAGGTTCGGGCGCGACTGCCCGGTCGATGTCGGCGGGACTGCCGTTGAAGTTGAGGCCCCGCATATGCGCCTCGTCTGCGGCATCAGGCCGGAGACGATTGGGGATCTTGAGGATGTTCTCGATTACTGCGAGAAGCAGGTAACCCAGCTCCTGGCTGTAACGCACACCGGGCAGGAGAGCGGCAGCATCGACTTCGAATCAAAGGTCTTTCATGCGGGAATGATCGACCACGTGGGCATGGAGGTCGCGGACCTTGCGCAGATCTCGGCATACGCGCTCCCGAAAGCTGATCCCGAGTCCCCGCTTGTTGAGATGGGCATGGGAACGATCGATATCAAAAAACCGGTCATCCTCGTTATCGGCCATAACGTGCCAGCTGCGGCAGATATCATCGATTATTTAAAGAACAACGATATCGAGTCAAAAGTCGAGGTGACCGGTATCTGCTGCACGGCCATAGACATGACGCGCTACTCAACGCGTGCAAAGATTGTAGGCCCCATCTCCTGGCAGCTCAGGTACATCAGGAGCGGCGTTCCGGATGTCATTGTCATCGATGAGCAGTGCATCCGTTGTGACACCCTCCTTGAGGCAGAGAAGATCCACGCGCCCGTTATCGCGACAAGCGAGAAGAACTGCTGCAGCCTTGTGGACCGGACAGCCGATCCGGCCGATGAGATCGTTTCTGCCCTTGTCCAGGGCCATGAGCACGGCGTTCTCATCCTTGACCCGGAAAAAGTCGGCGAGGTGGCATCACGGGTGGCAATCGAGATTGCAAAGAAGCGCAAGAAACACAAGGTGCTTCCCTCGGCTGAAGAGATCATCAAGCTGGCCAAAAAGTGCACCCAGTGCGCGCTCTGCCGGCGGGCGTGCCCCAACGACCTGCCTATCCTGTACGCGGTGAAGGCCGCCGCGTCGGGCAATCTGAAAGGACTCGACGAGCTGTATGACGACTGCGTCGGCTGCGGCAGGTGTGAATCGGCCTGCACGCAGAAACTGCCGCTCCATTCCATGATTGTCGCTGCGACCGATCGCATGACAAAAGAGGAGTCCTATGCCATCCGGTCCGGCCGGGGCGCGATACAGGACGTGGAGATACGGAAGGTCGGTGGTCCCATCGTCCTTGGCGAGATCCCGGGCGTGGTCGCCTTCGTCGGGTGCGCCAACTATCCCAAGGGATCGCGCGAGGTCGCCGAGATGTGCGATGAATTCGCAAAGAGGCATTACATTGTCTGCACCTCCGGCTGCGCCGCCATGTCGGCTGGCATGTACCGGGACGAGGACGGCAAAACCGTGTACGAGAAGTATCCCGGTGCATTCGAGGCCGGTGGTGTGGTGAACGTGGGTTCGTGCGTATCCAATGCCCACATATCCGGTGCCGCCATCAAGATCGCGAGCATTTTCGCCAAGCGCCCGCTGCGGGGGAATTACGAGGAGATAGCGGACTATGTCTACAACCGCGTGGGGGCGGTGGGCGTTGCATGGGGTGCAATGTCCCAGAAGGCAGCGTCCATCGCATCCGGCTTCTGGAGGCTGGGCATACCTGTTGTCGTGGGCCCGCATGGCTCCAAGTACCGGCGCATGCTGCTTGGCAGGGCAGACCGGAAGGAGGACTGGTTCGTGTACGATGCACGGACGGGAGAACGGGTCTACGGCGGACCGGTTCCCGAGCACCTCTTCTTTGCCGCCGAGACCAAGGAGGAAGCGATGGTGATGGTGGCAAAACTTGCCATGCGCCCGAACGACACGGTGAAGGGGAGGATGATCAAGCTCTCCAATTATATCGACCTGCACCGGCGGCTCATCGGCACCATGCCGCCCGATACCCATCTCTTCGTGCGCAAGGCCTCTGACATCCCGCTCACGATGAAGGACGAGATCGAGAAGATCCTCTCGGAATCTGACTGGAAGGAGCAGGAGATTCCGGATCCCACGCTGCTTGAACGGATGGTACGGAAGACAAAGGAGGTGACGTAGCATGCCGCTTGCGGAGTCGTGGCAGACCGCCGAGATACCCGGGCCCAAAAAGGCTTCACTCATCATCAAGCCCGATATCGCGGATGCGCTCATCCAGAGGGCGAAGCGCCCGATCATGATTGTCGGGCATGGCGCAATCGAGTACGAGGTGGAGGGCAAGAAGCTCATCGACTGCATCATCGAGCTTGCCAAGAAGGCGAAGATTCCCGTCGTGGTGACGGCCAGTACAAGCCGCGAGTTCCAGAAACGGGGTTTTGTCACCGCGGGCCTGATGCCGGCGATGGATATCGGGAACCGCCTGACCGACCCGGCATGGAAGGGGCTCGACGGCAGGGGGAACTACGACCTGGCAATCTTTGTGGGCCTCCCGTACTCCATGGAGTGGACGATCCTTTCGGGGCTCAAGCACTTTGCCCCGCACCTCAAGACGATGACGCTCGACTGCGTGTACCAGCCCAACGCGAGCTGGTCGTTCCCCAACAGCACCATAAAGGACTGGGCGGCCAACTTCAAGGGCATCGTGGAGAACTTCGGGGACTGATACCATGACAGGTGCATACCATGTTTGAAGGGATTCCGGTCGAGGTCGGCCTTGTCCACGAGGGAGAACGGGTACGAAAGAACGATATGCAGGTGGAACTTGGCGGCCCGAAAGTCGCCGAAAAGTTCGAGCTCGTGCGTGTGCGGGACAAGAGCGAGATAGATGATGGCGCGATAACCGTGACCGGCCCCGACATCGCAGACATGGAGGAAGGCGGGAGCTTCCCGCTCGGCATTCTTGTGGATATTGCCGGGCAGAAACTGGAAAAGGATCTCGAGGGGGTTATCGAGCGCAGGATCCACGAGTACTCCAACTATATCGAGGGGTTCATGCACCTGAACCAGCGGTACGATATCTGGATCCGGCTCTCGAAAAAGGCGTACAGGAAGGGCCTCAATTCGCTCCGGCAGATTGGCCAAATCCTCATTGAGCTGTACAAGAACGAGCTCCCTTTTGTCGAAAAGATACAGATAACGTTCGTCACCGATCCGGAGAAGATCCGCCCGCTCCATGCTGCGGCGCTTGCAGTGTACGAAGCCCGGGACGAGCGGGCACGCGGCCTTTCGGATGAGGATGTGGACACGTTCTATGGCTGCGACCTCTGCCAGTCGTTTGCTCCATCGCATGTCTGTGTCATCACCCCCCAGCGCTACGCGAACTGCGGGGCGATCAGCTGGTTTGACGGCCGCGCGGCAGCCGGGATTGACCCGAAGGGACCGATTTACGCGATTGCCAAGGGAGAATGCCTCGATCCCGTGAAGGGCGAGTATACCGGCGTCAACGAGAACGCGAAGAAGAAATCCATGGGGGAGGTGAGCCGCGTCCACCTGTACACCGCGTTCGGCTTCCCGCATACCTCCTGCGGGTGCTTCGAGGGCATCGCCTTCTACATCCCGGAGGTGGACGGGTTTGGCATTGTCATGCGCAGTTTCTCCGGCGTCACGGTCAACGGCCTGCCATTCTCGACCATGGCGGACTCAACGGCCGGCGGCCGGCAGATCGACGGTTTCCATGGTATTTCGGTGGAGTACATGCGCAGCAGGAAGTTCCTGCATGCTGACGGTGGCTATGACCGGGTAGTCTGGATGCCGCAGGAGACGAAGGAGCGGCTGAAAGCCTTCATCCCCGAAAGCGTGTTCGGGGCTATCGCAACCGAGAACGATGTTCATTCCATTGCCGAGCTCAAAGAGTTCCTTGCCGCTCACGAACACCCGGTTGTCCAGCGGTGGCAGGCTGAAGAAGCGGAAGCTGGAAAAACCGCAGGGGAACCGGCGGCGTTTGCCGTCGGAGATATCCCGGTACATGCCGAAGGCTTCTGGATAATCTTCAAGAATGCCCGGATCACGGCAGACAAGGTGATCATCAGGCCTGTACGGAAAGGGACTGCCCCCGGGGGTGGAAAGCATGGCGCGCAATAATTCCAGTAACCGCAACAACCGCAACAATGCTGCCGACCAGATCCTTGCCCTGGCTCCCCACCTGATCGAGATGCTGGACGGTGTCCAGCAGGTCGAACTGGAAGATTTCGCAATGGAGATCGGCGACCTGTCGCTCTTCATCCCGAAGGGAGCGTTCTCCTCTCCGTCGCCGGCCGGAACGCCGCCTGCCGTCCGCCGTGAATTACCGGAAAATCTCATACCTGCACCGTTTCATGCAAAGACCGCAGAATATCCCGGCAGGATCCGGGAAGTGACGCTCGGCGCAACAAAGGCAGACGGCGGAAGCAGGGCCAGGGCCATCACCATCGGCGGGGCAACGATGCCGGCGTACGCTTCAGGGGCCGGTCCGGTCCTGCACGAGCCGGTCATCGCGCTCGACGTCTTCGACATGGAGATCGCGCTGCCGAAATACCTGAAGGAGAACGTGCTCGGTGTCATGCAGGACCCGGCCGAGTGGGCACGGTTTAATGTTGAGAAACTCCATGCCGACATGGTCACGGTCCACCTGATGAGCACGGATCCGCTCATCAGGGACACCAGGCCGTCGGAGGCGGCCAAGACCGTGGAGGCCGTGCTGCAGGCTGTTGACGTTCCGGTCATTGTGGGCGGTTGCGGGGACCCGAAAAAGGATGCAGAGGTCTTCGCCCGTGTGGCAGAGATGGCCGCCGGCGAGCGGCTGCTTCTGAATTCCGTAACGCTCGATATGGCGGAAAAAAAGACCCTCGGGGCAGTGGCGGATGCAGCCCGAAAGCATGGCCATGTCCTTCTTGCCTTTACCGGCCTTGAGCTCAACAGCGCCAAGGAACTGAACCGGCGGCTGTACGAGTATCTGCCCCCGGAGCAGATCGTGATGGACCTGACAACGGTTGCGCTCGGGTACGGCCTTGAATATTCCTTCTCCATCTACGAGCGGGCACGGTATGCTGCGCTGATGGGAGACGAGGAACTGGCACACCCGGTCATTTCTGCAGCTACGAATGCATGGGCCGCCCGCGAGGCATGGATGCAGCTTGCACCCGAATATGGTCAGAAGCAGCTCCGCGGACCGCTCTGGGAAACCATCAATGCGTTAACCCTGCTGCTCGCGGGAGTCGACCTCTTTCTGATGATGCACCCGGCAGCGGTCCTGACCCTGCGCGATGTTGTGAAGCGGCTCTCGTCACCGGCGGCACAGGAACCGGCGGACCGGTTGAACGGCTGGGTGGGAGTGCGGTTATGACGGAAAATACGCCCGCCAAAAACCAGCGGAAAAAGAGCATCCGCGAGATAAGCCCCATTGATGTGTACAAGAACCTGCCCAGGACCAACTGCGGTGAGTGCGGTGAGGCCAACTGCATGGCGTTTGCAACCCGGGTTGTGAACGGCGAGAAGGTGCTCGCGGACTGCCCTCCCCTCTTCGCTGAAGAGAATAAGGATGCGCTCGCCCGGCTCAGCGAGCTTCTCGCCCCGCCGGTACGTGCCGTAAAGATTGGAGCCGGGGAATCGGCCGTGACCATCGGCGGCAAGTACGTTCTCCAGCGCCACGAGTTCACCTACCACAACCCGGCTCCCGTAGCGATTGACGTCCACGACCTCATGCCCGAAGCGGAAATGGACGAGCGGCTCCGCAAAATTGAGGGCTTCTCGTACCTGTACATCGGCAGAAAACTCTCGCTCGATGCTGTTGCCGTGAGGTCGGTGTCCGGCGATGCAGAAACCTTTAAAAAGGCTGTGGAGCGTGTTTCCCGTGCAACAAAGCTCCCCCTCCTCCTCTGTACAACAGATCCCGCCGTGATGAAGGCTGGTCTTTCCGTGGCGGGATCGTTACGGCCACTCATATACGCTGCAACGGAGGGGAACTGGAAGGAGATGGCTGCGCTCGCAATGGAGTACGGCTGTCCCGTGGCAGTTTCTGCACCGGGAGATCCCCCGCTCCTGCGCTCGCTTGCCGCCACACTCCTCGGATACGGTATCGCAGATATCGTGCTCGACCCGGGGACGTCTGCAGAAGCCGGGCTTTCGGCAACGATTGGCAACTTTACCACTATACGGACAGCCGCCTGCCGTGACAACGATGAACTCTTCGGGTTCCCCCTCCTTGGCGTGCCAATGGCGGTCTGGGATGCACCGGAGATATCCGAGGATGTCCTCAAGTGGCGCGAAGCGGTCACGGCCTCTCTCCTCCTGTCCCGGTACGCTGACCTGCTCGTCATGCACAGCCTTGACGGCTGGGTCCTCCTGCCCCAGCTCATCTGGCGCTTCAACATCTATACGGACCCCAGAAAACCGGTCTCGGTTGAACCCGGCCTAAGGGAGTACGGCACTCCAACGGAGAACTCACCGGTCCTTGTCACCTCCAATTATGCGCTCACGTATTTCACGGTGGAGTCTGATATCAAGGCAGCGAACCTCGACTGCCTGCTTCTCGTGATTGACACCGGCGGCCTGAGTGTCGAGAGCGCCGTTGCCGGCCGGAACCTTACGCCGGATACCGTGGCAGCGGCACTGAAAGAAGCCGGCGTGGCATCGAGAGTATCCCATACCACCCTCATCATTCCCGGCCTTGCGGCGCGGATCAGCGGCGACACCGAGGAAACGACCGGCTGGAAGGTGCTCGTAGGCCCGAAGGATTCAAGCGGTATTGCGGCCTTTGTAAAGGAGCGCTGGAAACCGGCGCAACAGGCGGTGGGGCCGTGAATATCTGCATGCCGGTACCCTTCGCGCGGAAGTGATTCATGGGTGAGGAAAACGGTGGCGTGGCAAGAAGAAATCCGGTGAAGGTTACCTTCCTGCCAATGGGCCGCGTAGCCGAGGTGCCGGCAGGATCCACCGTACTCGAAGCAATCCGCAGCGCAGGTATCTGGTTCGAGAGCATCTGCGGCGGCAAGGGAGAGTGTAAAAAGTGCCGGGTCATCCATGTCCGGGGGGACTGCACGGCTGAAAGCCCGGAGAGTACCCGCGGCCTGTCGGCGGACGAGATCGGGCAGCACATATGCCTTGCATGCCGGACCATCCTGCATGGGGACTGCGAGTTTATCATCCCGATCGAGAGCCGGACTGAATCGCCCAGGATCCTGCACGGTGCCTGCAGTATCGCGGGGTCCCGCACGTTACCCGTGAGGAAGTATCTTGCAGCTGCCGGCAGCAACCCCCTCACCCTGGCGCTCGGCAGGCCATCCGTCAGCTTCGCGGATTATGCCGGCAGGCGCCCGCAGTTCCCTGCCGGCTGGGAAGAACGGATACTCTCCGCGGCTGGCCCGGTGACCGTGACCGTCTCGGAATGCGGGGGATATCCGGAAGTGGTCGGTATGGAAGAGGGCGACACCACGGGGAGAAATTATGGTGTTGCCCTCGATATCGGCACAACGACCGTTGTCGGCATGCTGCTTGACATCGGCGGCTGCGAGGTACTGGCTCAGGCATCGGGGCTCAACCGCCAGATCACCTACGGTGAAGAGCTTGTCACCCGTCTTGCGCATTCACGGGATCTTCAGGGGAAACTCGATCTCCGTCTCGCTGCAATGGAAAGTATCAACGCCGTTATCCGGGAACTGGCCGGATCGGCCGGCATCGAACCAGCCGCAATCAACGAAGCCTGCATTGCCGGAAACACCGTGATGCAGTACCTCTTCTCGGGCCGAGAGGCACGGGGGCTTGAGCTCGCCGATGCAGCCGTGGACCGCAAACCGTATTTCCGGAAGGCGCGTGAACTCGGCCTCGGGATTAACCCGGAGGCCTGTGCATGGTGCCTCCCCAATGTCAGCCGCTTTGTGGGTGGCGATGCGGTGGGCGATGTACTCGTCTCAGGAATGCACCGGTCGGACGAGATCTCGCTCCTCGTCGATCTTGGAACAAACGGCGAGATTATCCTCGGGAACGCCGAGTGGCTCGCATCGGTTTCGTGCGCATCCGGCCCGGCGTTTGAAGGTGCAGGGATCAGCAGCGGTATCCGGGCGATGGCCGGCGCCATCGAGCACGTCTCGATAGATCCGGTGACCGGCAGAGCATCGTGGAAGACAATCGGCGACAGGAAACCAAAGGGTATCTGCGGCTCCGGCATCATCGACACCGCTGCTGCGATGGCTGCTGCCGGCATCTGCGACTTTACCGGCAAACTCGTTGAAGGAAAGCCGGGCGTACGGTCCGGTGAAGAGGGCCTGGAGTATGTTCTGGCGGGAAAGGAACACACCGCGACCGGCCGTGATATCGTCTTTTCGGCACATGATATGTATTACCTGATGGATTCCAAGGCTGCTGCCTGCGGGGCTACCGGGGTATTGCTGAAGAAATACCGTATCAGGCCGGGAGATGTACGGCATGTGTACCTTGCCGGCGCTTTCGGGGCTTACACGGATATTGCGAGCATCACCCGGTTCGGGATCCTGCCGCGGTTCCACAACGCGGAATACCGGCAGATAGGCAACGGCTCGCTTGGCGGTGCGGCCGCGGCGCTCCTGTCCCTTGAACGGAGGCAGGAAGCTGAAGAGATCGCACGGAGGATGGTCTATATCGACCTGCTGGTGGACGCTGACTTCATTGAAGAGTACACGGCAGCACTCTACATCCCGGGAAAGAAAGAGTTTTTTTCCGAATGAAAACACCGTTCCTTATGGATGAGGATTTATTGGCTCTGGAGAAACAGGCATGAGCAGGAGTGCTCGCCTGAATCAGGACAATCATCTGAATTCGGGATTCTTACAAGGCCTCCCCGCGTCAGGGGCAAGTCGAAGAACGCAAAGCGCGTTCTTCTCCTCCTCGCGGTTCTGGTAAACCACTCGGACTCCGGGACATGGCGGAGCCACAACAGGTTCCCGAAAAACCGGAACTGAATTCCGCCGCGGGAGCGAGTCGAAAATTCCCCTCGAGAATTTTCTCCAGCCAGCCCTGACCAATGGCCACAGCTGGCTCCCCGCGGGATCCGAGGGGTTCATCAGAACCGTGAGGATGAGAAGAACCAATGGTTCTTCGAAGCGGTGGCAGGAATCGCAAAGGGGGTATGCGGGCATCAGTTCCCCTCATTTTTTCCGCGTGATCTTTGCGCGAAAACCTGATAGGGATTCTATTGAATAGTGAAGAAGCCACAGGCGCCCGCCGGCTCATCGGGGCCTGCCCCGTGGAGCATGGTCGTGGACAGGAAATCCATGGGATAATTACCATCAGGACTGAGGGATCTGGGGTGCTTGCCCCGCATGCCACCAACCTTCCGGGTCAGAGGGGGGGTCACCGTCTCAATTACCCCTGAGTATGTAACACGATGATGTTAAAAAGAGCCGGTATACCGGAAATCCCGGGCAAACCTGAATCTTCACCCGGATGCCGGGCGGGTCATTCGAAGAGCCAGCCGAGGTCCTGCAGTTCCTCGATATGAGCCAGCTGCTTGTTGATATCGGTCTTCTCGGGGATCTCGATCTTGGCGATGATCTTGTTCGATCCTCCGAAGGTATCGAGCGTTGCCCCGAGCGCCACGAGATCGCGGAGGATCTCGTCCTGCATCTTCTTCCGGTCGCCATCGCCCAGCTCCGCGACCAGCTGGAACTCGGGGTGCTTGAGGACAGCGGTCTTGTTGATGGTGATACCATTATGGCTGTCGACAACGGAATCGAACGTCTCCCGCCGCATCCGCTGGTTTTCCATGTGCGAGGGGAGGCGGTAGCCGCTGCGCAGGGCCACGGCAATCTCATCGATCTTCGTGACGATCTGGTCGACAACGGTGTCGAGAGGCTCGGTGGCGTGCGTGATCGCGAACAGGTGGAAATCATCCGTATAGATCCACTGGATCTCGGTTGTATTGGCTTTCTTGTAGATCCGTTCGTCGATCTCCCAGTTCCCTTTTTTCAGGGTAAAACCGAATATCCGTATATCGGGGTTCTGCCGGGCAATGACCGGGAAGGTGTGGAGGTCATCGATGATGGTCGTATTGCCATCGTGGAATTCTGTGATGACCAGCTCGAAAAAACGGGTCCGGGGATGGGGGGGTTTGAGAATGACACTGTCAAAGACCTTCCATTTGTATTCCATGATCTGCTGGACTTCGATCTCCTCATCTACATCGATCAGGTAGGAATGTCTGGTGTGGCTCTTATCCACCTTCTGGTACTGATGGTAGATGATCTCAGTCATTCGTGTCTCCGGGAGAGATGGAACGGCACGATATCCCGCCGTGAAAGGATGATTGTCAGGTGCGTAGAGTTCTCCTTTCCCTGATTTATCTTTTTATTCACATTTATATGAGTGCTTTGGTTGGCATCCGGCTGTATAATAAAAAAGGATTACCCGTTGTTGTGCGACAGCCGAAAGGTATCCATGAAAGGAAATGATCTTTGCAGGGTGCCTGCATCTCTTACCCCTGCAAACGATTATCGGTTTACCGGTACCACCCTGTTTTGGAATGGAGAAAGGAACTGACCCGTGGGATGCGGATTACCGGCAACGCGGCCGGCTCTGGGGCGGCAGCCCCCCGCCCCTCCCCCTGCTGCTGCAATCCTGCCGGGTTCTCGAGCTCGGGTGCGGGGACGGAAGAACGGTATCGGCGCTGGTGCAGGCCGGCTGCCCGGTCACTGCCATTGATAGTTCGGTCTGCGCAGCAGCGCTTTGCCGCAATGCCTGCACGGATCGCGGGCACGCGGAAATTCTTGCAGCCAGCACGCTGGCAACCCCGTTCCGCTCCGGTTCCTTTGACACGATCATGGCATCCCACATTGCCGGCCATCTGCCGGATCCTGATCGGGCAGGCCTTGCACACGAAGTGTTCCGGCTCCTCGTTCCCGGGGGAAGACTGTATTTCCGGGATTTCTCGGTTAACGATTTCCGGTACGGCCAGGGCACAGAGATCGGTTCAGGCACGTTTTTGAGGAAGACCGGAATAGCCACCCATTATTTCACGGCCGATGAGGTACGAAACCTCTTCCCTGCACTGGTTCTCCTGTCCCTCAAGGAGCATCAGTGGGAGATGCGGATCCGGGGGATTGTGCACCCCCGCGCTGAAATCGTGGCGGAATATGAAAAACCCCGGTGATCCGTTATGTCAGCGCCAAAAACCCTTTGTAGATGAGACGGGTAACGTTCCTTGGGAAAAGTACCACATGAAAAAAACCATCAACCCGGCCCGTATTCTCCTCGCCCTGCTGTTGCTACTGCCGCCCCTTGCCGGAGGAGCCTGTCCGCTCGGGTATACTCCGATGACAACAGTAACCACCTATCCCGATGGGCCGCATGGTTCCATCTTTGTTGAAACCTCGCCTCCCGGGGCGATGGTATATGTCGACGGCATAAACTATGGCCGTTCGCCGGCCACCATCACCGGCCTGTTTAAGGGGAACTATGCGATCACGGTCAAAATGCCCGGATTTGAAGACTATTTCACCCAGACTTCCATCTCGGGGCCAACCCGGGCATCGGTGTACTGCCCGCTGATACCGGACAAATCCGGCAACGGGCTCTACATCATGTCCACCCCGCCACGGGCAAACGTGTACGTTGATAACGTCCTCCGCGGCGAAACGCCGGTTATGCTGGGCAACGCTTCGCCGGGTTCGCACCATGTTGTGGTCAATCTCTCCGGGTACGATGAATGGGAGACAACGGTTGTGGTCCCGGCAACAGGTACGAAAGTCGTTGCAGCTGTCCTTGATGAGAACGAGGACAAGGTTACCCGCGGGATCAACGTAACGACAAAACCGCCCGGCGCAAAAGTCCTGCTCGACAGCAACGAGAAGGGCGTAACGCCCCTCACGCTGAATAATATCGCCGAAGGTATTCATATCGTCGAGCTGGACTACCCGGGCTACAAACCCTGGAAATCAACGGTGAATGTGCCGGAGACCGGTCTGAAGGAGGTCTCGGTCAACCTGACACCCGAGCCGTCGCACGCTCCCGGGTGGATCACGATCTCGTCAGTTCCGGGCAACGCATCGGTCACCCTTGATGGCGACTATGCTGGCAAGACCCCGGTCAACAGTACCCTGAACCTGGAGGAGATTCCCCCCGGCGAGCACACGGTCGTCGTTGTCCTTGCCGGTTACCGGTCCCATGTTATCAAAACAACCGTCCTGCCAGACCAGGTCTCCGCGCTGAACGCGACCCTTGAACCCGTCTCAGGTCCAGCCGCCACGGGATCCCTCTTTGTGACGTCCGAACCCTCCGGTGCATCGGTCTTTGTCGATAACCAGTCCGTCGGGACAACGCCTTTTACCGCCGACATCATCGCTACCGGAAACCATGAGATTACCCTCCGGCTGGAAGGGTACGAGGATTTTTCCCTCAGCGTTCTTGTGGGGGCGGGCACGACGCGGAACGTGACCACAACACTCCAGCCGGTCACCCGCAGCCTGCATACCCCGCTTCCCCCGGCAATCGCGATCATGGCCCTCATCGTCTTCAGTATCTTCATCCTGCGGTACCGCCGCTGAATTCCGGTACCGTCCTCCCGTTCTGCCGGGCACGGCCCGCAGGGTTGTTCCCGGCAGGGGCAGCAGGGATTCCAACATGATCAGCCACTGTTCCGGGTTCCCTGCTTTTGTCGCCCAGACCCTTTTTTAAGACAATACGTGTAACGATCAACCGGAGAAGATATCCATGAAGAACAGAATTCTGCCAGGCATTCTGGCATGTGTCCTTTTCCTTCTCATCCTGCCGGTTGCCGGCGAGATGATTGGTGGGGGCGGGGGATGGATACGGGTTGACTGCAATGTCGACGGTGCCGCAGTCAGTTTCAACGGGGAGCACAAGGGCATCACGAGCGGGGGATCGCTGACGGTCCCTGTGTATACGACCGGAACGCCATACACTTCCTTCACGGTCTCAAAATCCGGATACACGACATACAGCGGGGGGCTCACGATGCCTGCCGAAGGGCAGACCGTCACGGTCTATGCCACGCTGAACCCGGTCTACACGCCAACAACCTCGCCGCCGGTCCGCCACGGATCCCTGTCGGTTGAGTCCTCGCCGGCCGGTGCCGATATTTACCTTGACGGGAGTTACCGCGGGCGGGCCCCGCTCACGATCTCCGGTCTCTGGCCGGGTGACTATACGGTCTCGGCCGAGATGAGCGGATACCGGACATACACGACAACTACCTCCATATCGTCGGATACCCACTCGTCGGTCTATTGCCCGCTGTCACCGATCAGCACGAGCGGCGCACTCTATATCCTGTCAACGCCTTCCGATGCTACGGTGATGCTCGACGGAATGTACAAAGGAAGGACCCCGCTCACCATCAGCAATGTTGCGGCTGGCTCGCATATCCTCCAGCTGGATTCCCCCAACTATTATGACTGGAAATCCTCGGTTGAGGTCCCCGAGGGCGGGACGCGGACAGTATCGGCAACCCTCAACCCGATGCCCTCGAGCTCGACCGGCTGGATCTACGTATCGTCGAGCCCGGGTGGTGCATCCGTAACGCTTGACGGCAATGCGGCCGGCCAGACACCAGTCAGTGGTTCCCTGAAACTCAGTTCCGTTGCAGCCGGGGATCACACGGTTGCGCTTGACCGCACCGGGTATAAACGGTTTACGGCAAAGACCAGCGTATCCCCCAATACGGTCTCCGAAGTGAGCGCGGTCCTGGTTCCCGAGAGCGCTCCTTCCGGCACCGGATCCATGTCCGTCTCATCCAACCCGTCCGGAGCCAACATCCTTGTGGATAACAACTTTATCGGCATATCTCCACTCACCGCCCATGATATCACTGCGGGCGAGCATATCGTGACGTTCCGGATGGACGGGTACCAGGATTATTCCGCCAGCGCTCTTGTCAACGCGGGAACAACCAGTACGGTCTCTGCGGCCCTGCTGCCGGTTACGCCCACGCCAAAATCCCCGGCGTTTGTGCCAACGGTGCTCCTTGGCCTCGTGATTCTTGGATTTATTCTCCTGAGAAAACCGGAATAACCTTTTTTTCGGCTGCTTGCGGAATGTATGCAACAAGTATCCGGCTCTCCAGCCGTACAACGACGACCATTCACGTTTTTTAAAAATTAATCAAAAAAAGGCACGGGGCATACAACCCCGGTCAGCATTCCGACACGCTGGTGTGACCTTCATGCCAGCCGGCTGGATGAGAAAATGAGGGACTTTACCGGCAGTCGTCGCCGGTATCTTCATCCTCAGGAAGGGAATCAGGTACGGGGACGGTGTCATTTGCCTTCGTATCCGGCAGGGAGGCATCCGGGGATCCTGCCTGCATTATGGTATCAGCTGCAACGGTACTTTCTGCATGTGCAGGTCCGCCCGTTACCGGTTCCGGTGTCTCCGGTGCGCCTTCTGTGGCAGCGGGGTTACCGGCCGCCGCAACGATCTCCGGTGTTCCTGCACCGGCATCAGCGAAGCTCCCGTTAATCCTCGTTACCGGAGTCTCCGGTGTGTTTGTTTTTGCAGCAAGTGCGGCGTCGTCAAGGATGGTGATCGGGACCGGTTTCCGTGCATCCGCAGCAGATGTGCCATTGTTCCGGGTCGTCCTGCCCGTTCGTGTGCCTTTCTCCTTTTCGATCCAGAAGAAATAACCGCCGAAACACAGGACGATGATGCCGATGAGGATGATGGCGAGGGGAAGCAGGGAGGAGCCGGAGGAATCTTCCACGGGTGTTGCGGCCGGGGATGAGACATGGGTGAGGACAACCATGATATTCGTGGTCTTCCCGGGATTGACCAGCACGCTCTTGGTCACCGTTGCATACCCGTCTCTGGAAAATTCCATGAGGTGGGAACCGGCAGAGATGTCGCGGAAGAGCGCAGGCGATTCCCCGATATACTGCCGGTCAAGTGAGACCTTCACGTTTTCCGGCGACGAACTCACGTTGATAGCGCCTTTTTCCCCGGATGTCCGTGCGACGTTCGAAATTTCCGTGGGAGCCGGTGACTGCAGTGCCTGCGCTTCTGCCTCTGCCCGGGCCCTTGCCTCGGCTTCGGCCCGGACCTGTGCAACCTTCACCGGGTCCTCAACCGTGTGGAATACTGCCGGAAGGATATCGACATTGGAGTACTGCTTCCGGAAGTTATCGGGGAAGGTCAGGGAGATGGTCGACGGAGAAAAGTCCGCGGACACCGCACCGCTCAGGGCGGAGTTCTCCAAGGCAGTCTGGGCCTTCTTGAAATCCA
>Ga0302253_1001111_pt1 | contig 17675 bp, 13 predicted proteins | sample AAG_RA_Trp_MG_FD_193537 | JGI IMG/M metagenome (GOLD analysis project Ga0302253, IMG submission 193537) | Enriched activated sludge microbial communities from anaerobic digester in WTTP, New Holstein, Wisconsin, United States - AAG_RA_Trp | ecosystem: Engineered > Bioreactor > Anaerobic >...
AGAAGCCATCGGCGTCATGATTTTGCGCAAAGCCATCGAAGCGCCGGTGTTCGCCATCGCGGAGAACGCGGGCCGCAAAGGCGACGTGATCGTGGAAGCGGTCAAAGCCGCTGGCGGCAAAAAAGGTTACGACGCGGCCAAAGACGAATTGGACGTGGATTTGGTGGCGCGCGGCATCATCGATCCGGCCAAAGTCACGCGCTCGGCGTTGCAGAACGCGGCCTCCGTGGCCGGCATGTTCCTGACCACCGAATGCGTGGTGACCGACCTGCCCAAAAAGGAAGCGCCGCCGGCCGGCGGCCCGGGCATGGGCGGCATGGACTACTAAAATGGCCAAAAACGCGCCTACGTGCTATCCTATTAGCCATCTAAATAGTTAAATCACAAACGCAACGACATTATGTCAGACGTCAAACCCACGTTCGACCAAAAGGACGTGAACGACAACAAGATCCTGGCCGCTTTGTCCTACATCGGCATCCTGTGCCTCATTCCGCTGTTGGCCAAAAAGGATTCCAAGTACGCGCAAGAGCACGGCAAGCAGGGCTTGATCATGCTCATCGCTTGGATCTGTTTGGTGGTCATCGGTTGGATCCCGATTTTGGGCTGGTTGGTGTTCTTCTTGGGCAGCATCGCCTTCTTGGTCGTGTCGCTCGTCGCCTTCATCAAGTGCCTGATGGGCGAGTTCTGGGAAATCCCGGTCATCGGCCAATACCGCAGCAAGATCAACCTGTAATCGACAGGAAACAAATCGCCCTTCGGGGCGATTTTTTTATGGTCCTAAGTCCTACGTCCTGCTCCTGGTTTGTTAAAAAACCAGGACCAAGGACCCCGTACCCAGGACCAAGCGTCAGACTCCTGATGCGTCCGTCTCGATTTTCTGTCATAATGCCCTTATGTTGCGCACCGAATTGCAGGCGGAATTGGAGCTGCTCAAAGAAGAGTTGGACGATGTTTTGCAGACATACGCTTCGCGCATGCGCCGGCTTGGCTTTGAACAGGAAAAGATTTTGAAGGATTTCGCGTACGAACTCGAAAGGCTGGAAGTCGCACAAATGGAACGTGACTTGCGTAAACGCTTATGAGCCGAGAAGACGCGTCGAGGACGAGCGAGGTTCAGGCTAAGCCCAAAACCGAAATTTTCGAAATAGAGAGTGCGGAACGCATCGTCGCGTCGCTTGTGCATTTGGAAAATTTGTCGTCCAAATTGTCGGATTTCGAAGCCCGATCCCGTCAGGGGCTGGCGGACATACGCGAGACGGTGCGCATACCGGACGAGATCGCGGCGTCGCCGGCGGCCAAAGCCGAAGCCGGATTGCGGGCCGTGGCCGCGGAAGCCGGCGCGGAAATAGCCAAGACCGAACGGGCCGCCTTGGGGACGATTCGCGTTTGGGCGGACAAGCACCGCAAAGCCGCGATTTTTTTGTTGGCTTCGGTTCTGGCGCATGCGCCGGCCTTGCCGCAAACGCGCGCCATGTACGACCGCGTGGTTGAGGCCATCAAGGGCATCAGCGAATGGGAAAAACCGAACATGGTCATACGCCCGCAAACCGATGCCGAACGCCAAGCCGTGGTTGACCGCATGTACGAACGCGGAGCGCGGTCCGACGCCGCGGGCACTGAAAGGTACAAAGCGGAAATGCGCGAAAAATTGGAAAACGGTGAATCCGTGTCGTTCAAGCGCATGTATTTGGACATGGAGCGGTTGGGCGGCGAGAATCCGGACGAGGTGCGCCAAGCCGAAGAAAAACTCGATCGTCTGATTGAGGCCTATGCCGCGCAAATGAACGGTCGGATGGACGAAGCGTTTATCCGCCGTTTGGTCATGGAGCGTTTCGGACCGGACAGCGATTACGTTTGGGGACAGGGGTCTTTGACCAAGCGCATGGTGACCGGCAAGCGCAATTGCACATCTTTTGCGCGTGAACAACAGATTTTGTTCGAAGGGTTGATTCAGCGTCTCCCTGAATCCGAACGCTCACGTTACGAAATCGGTTTGTCGTTCGAAAAGCAACACCAAATCGCCACGTTCACGGTCAAGCGCGCCGACGGTTCGGTCGAGGCCACTTATTTGCTTCAACCGCCCGTCGAAAAAATCGCCAATGCACGCGACCGCGCCGGTTCGCCGACCGTTAGTCTCGAAACGGTCAAAAAAGCCATGATGTCCAAAGGTCCGGTGCGCGTCAAAGCGGACGGCAAGGGCGAGAAGGTCGAGGACAGTCCGGATTTGGATACGGTCGTCGACCAACCGGTGAGCCTGAACATCAAGATTGACGGAAAATTGCGCGGTTCGGATTACGTCAGGAACGTGGCTGAACGGCAGAACGTCAAACCCGTGGAAAGACCGCCGTTGCCGCCTTCGGAAGTCGGAGCATGGGAGATTTCACCGGAGTATCTCGAGGTTCCGCATGAGGGCGTAGAGGCGACGCGGGCGATCAAGATCGAAGGAATTAGAAATAAGAAGCATGCGTTGGACGCGACGCGTTTGGTTTCGCCCACGCCCGAAGCGGTTTCCGAATTGAACGTTGGGGACGGTGAGGTGCCGAATCCACTTACGGTCCCGCAGGCGGTCGATTTCGGCGACATGTCCAGATGGAACAGGGAAGCCATACGCGAAGCTTTGCGTTTGCGCTTCCGGTCAATCGGCATAAAAACCGCGGAGGATGGTACGTTGTCGGACGCGGTGCTCGAATCTTTGGAAGAAGAGTCGGCGTTGTGCGAAAAATCGCATGACGGAAAACCCAAAACGCGCTATTTGGTCGTGAAGAACGTCAATCCGGAGCGTAAGGACAAATTGGAGGCCAGGATGCCTGTGGCCCAACTGGAAAAGTTCTTGCACGCCGCGAGGGCGTTTGATGAGATAAGTTTGGGCTATTACACGATCGATGAGCCGGAGGCCGAAGTTTTGGCCAAGGCGCCGCAAAAAGAATTCGCCTTACGAGGCAGGAACCTTTCTGCCAGGACCATCGAGATCCTCGGCCGGAGCAAAAAACAAATTTTCATCGAAAGCCACATGTACATGGAAAACGTCAAAGACCATCCGGAAATCGTGAAATACGACAATATCGATACCAATATGCTGTATGCGATTGAAAACGATCCAAATTCAGCGTTTGTGTACTTGAGCGCATTAGAGCGTTACTACCCTCCGAATCATAATAAAATCCAGGATTTCAAGCGTCTGATGCGACGTGCGAACATTTTGCCTCGCGACGACCAAGTGAACGAAGGTTGATGTCTGGCTCGACATGCCGACCTATTCGCGTTAGCATACGCCCATGCTCGAAGACTTGAAGCAGCGTTTGACCGAATTGCGCGCCCGGCTGGACGAAGCCTGGAAGGTTTTGGATTTGGCTGCGCGCAAGGAAGAAATCGCGGCTTTGGAAGCCGAGGTCGGGGCGCCGGATTTTTGGTCGGATGCGGACCGGGCCAAGCGAGAGATGCAAAAGCTTTCGGATTTGAACAAGGAATACGCGGCGTGGTCGGGTTTGCGCGTCGATGTCGAGGAATTGGAGGAGCTGGTGGACATGGCCGCTTCGGAAAAGGACGGGTCGTTCGAAAGCGACGCCCAATCGCGTCTGGCCGAACTGGAAAAGCGTTTCAAGGACATGGAATTCACCATGCTTTTTTCCGGCGAACACGACGCCTCCAATGCGGTCGTGGCCATCCACGCGGGCGCGGGCGGCACGGACGCGCAGGATTGGGCCGAGATGCTCATGCGCATGTACTTCCGGTACGCGGAAAAGAAAGGCTGGTCCGTGCGTTTGGTGGACGAAAGCCGCGGCGGGGAAGCGGGCGTCAAATCGGCCATGTTCTTCGTGGATGGGCGTTACGCGTACGGCCACCTCAAGGGCGAGGCCGGCGTGCACCGGTTGGTGCGCCTCTCGCCGTTCAATGCGGACAGTTTGCGCCAGACTTCGTTCGCATTGGTGGAAATCTTGCCTGAATTCGACGACTCCGTGACCATCGAAATCAAACCCGACGATTTGCGCATCGACACGTTCATGAGCGGTGGCAAAGGCGGACAGTCGGTGAATACGACCTATTCGGCGGTCCGCATCGTGCATCTGCCGACCAAGATAACGGTCTCGTGCCAAAACGAACGCTCGCAACAACAGAACAAGGAAACGGCCATGAAGATCCTTAAGGCCAAATTGCTGCAGCTTAAGGAGCAGGAAATGCTCAAAGAAAAACAGGATTTGCGCGGCGAATACCACACCGCGGCTTGGGGCAACCAAATCCGGTCGTACGTGCTCCAGCCGTACCGCATGGTCAAGGACTTGCGCACCAATCACGAAACGTCGGATACGGACGGCGTGCTCGACGGCGACTTGGACGCGTTCGTGGAAGCCGAATTGCGGCAACAGGTGAAGCCGGGGGATTTTAGGGAACGGGTGAATAGGGAGTAAACAGCAAATTTCAAACAGCAAAGTCACTCGACTTCGCTGTTTGCTGTTTTTTCGGTTATCCCTTGATTTCTTCCCGTATTTTTGTTATCTTCCCCGCCTGCCAGCACTTGCGCTGGGCATCGGACCTTCGAAGACAAGAGAGACCCAATGAAAGAACAGGGGATGAATCGGTTTTGGACATTGGACTTGAACAAGCTGCCCGAAGAGGACGCGGCTTTCTACCGCGACGACGAGGCCAAGGCGTACGCCTGGCGAGGCGGCGCGGACCGGGTCGGGGAATACCGCGCGCGTTACATATGCGGCGAGGTAGCCATCTACGACTGCATGGACGAAAGGCAGGCCAACACCCCACAGGCCCTGGGTTTGTGGCTGGGCGTGGCCACGCACATCCGTTCGGCGGGGAACCAACTAGGCGAACACAACCGCAACGTGGAGTCCGAGATTCTGCGCCTCATCAAGCGCCAGCGACGTTCGCTCAAGCCCGGCAAAGAACCGCGGCCTATAATGGTCCTGTTCGTGACGCATTCGTCCAAGTCCCGGCCGCATGACGATTCGTGCGCGGCTTGGGGGCACCAGACGGAAAAAGCCATCCAAGAGGCGGAGCGCCAAGTCAGGCGCATGAACCGCGATTACGTGGCTTTGGACAGAGAGGGCAAGCCCATCCGGCGTTTCGTGGTGGCTTTCCATCTGCATGCGCACACGGATACCGAGGCCAACATCTGGTTCGGCAAGTCCAGGCGCCTCGACCCCATGTTGTACGTTGCCGGAACCGATGGCCAACCGCGGCGCGTGGCCTTGAGCCTCGAGCAGCTGGGCGCGGATATCGCGGAAGAGTTCCGGATGACCTATCCGTACAACGATTCGCGTTTCTCGGGCCTGTCCCGCGAAGAATACGAGGAAATCGTGCGGCAGGCGGCCGACATGTTCAAATCCAACGTCAACCTGGTCCGCAAGATCGCGGCCGGCCAAGCCGAGGCGAGCAAGGCCGGGCACCAAGGCCGGCGCATCCTGGTCGGGCGCGGTTGGGAAGCTTACGACGAGACCTACGAACACGAAGCCGCCAACTTCACGGTCAGCGATTTCACCAAGCTCGAAAGGGACCTGGCCATCGCGGGCAAGTACGTGCTGGCCAACAAGATAATGGACGCGGCGCGCGAGGGCGCGACGGTCTGCGTCCCGTATCACGTCAATGTGCTGTACGGCGGCTGGGACGACCTCAACCGCCAAGCCGACCGATGCGTTTCGACGCGATTGGCCATGGGTTTGGGACGCGACATCCTGGAACAGTGGCATGCGACGGCCAACGATGCGTCGTTGCGCGCCGCATTCCGCAACCAAGTGGCCCATGCCATCGAGCACAAGGGCGGCGGCCTGCGCGAACTGGAGCTGCTCGGAACCGTTTGCCGCGACGCGCAAACGTTCCTCGGCCTGCTCCGCGTGCACGTGTCCGTGTCGTACCATGACACGCACGCACTCGAACTTATCGCCACGACCGAGGACGTGGCCAACTCCTGAACCCGCGATTCGCCTCGCGGTTTTTTTGTTTTTCGTCGCGCCTCCGCCTCCTTCCCGTCATGCTGAACTAGTTTCAGCATCTCGATTGGTTGCCATTGAGTCCGGTTTGCCCCCAGGCGATCGAGCCGGATCCTGAATTAAGTTCAGGATGACGACGGCGAAATAATTGGTTGCCAAATGCACGCGGTGTATAATCCCTCGCATATGAAATGCCTCGTGACCGGCGGAGCCGGATTCATCGGTTCGCATTTGGTGGACGCGCTCATCGCGCGCGGCCATCGTGTTTTGATAATCGACGATTTGTCGTCGGGTACCCGCGCCAACATCAATACTAAAGCCGAATTCAAAAAAATGGATATCCGCAATCAACGGATCGCCAAACTCGTCGCGGATTGGAAACCGGACGCGGTATTCCATTTGGCCGCGCAAATCAGCGTGTCGCGTTCGGTCAACGAACCCGTGTTGGACGCGGAGACGAACGTACTCGCTACCGTGAGACTGTTGCACGCAGCCAGCGAGTCGGGCGTGAAGCGTTTCATCTTCGCGGGCACGGGCGGCGCGCTCTCGTCCGAACAGACGGTCTTGCCGACTCCGGAAGACAAGGTCGCGCAGCCACAATCGCCGTACGCCATCGCCAAGGTCGCGAGCGAACATTACGGCGCGTTCTACCGCAAAACGCGCGGCTTGAACTTCGCTTCGTTCCGCTTCGGCAACGTGTACGGTCCGCGCCAGAACCCGCACGGCGAAGCGGGCGTCATCGCGATTTTCGCGCAGCGCATGCTGAAAGGCGAACCTGTCCGCATCAACGGCACGGGCAAACAGACGCGCGACTACGTGTACGTGGACGACGTGGTGAGGGCATTGTTGTCGGGTTTGAAAAAGCCGAACGCCGCGGGTCCGTACCATGTGGGAACCGGCATCGAGACGGACGTGAATCATTTGTTCAAATCCGTGGCCAAACTCATCGGTTATAAGTTGAAGCCGTTGAAAGGTCCGGCCGACAAAGGGGCGCCGCTGCGCAGCGCTTTGGATGGCCGCAAAATCAAACGCGAACTCGGCTGGAAACCTGAGGTTGAGCTGGACGAGGGTTTGGGGCTGACGGTCGAATGGTTCAGGTCGCGCACCGTGTAGCGCGAATCGCGCATCGTCAGGCGTTTCGCGATACGCGTCGTGCGTTACGCGACCGGACGGTTGACGAAACCGTCTTTTTCGTATAAGTTGCGTTTTCACACAAAAACAAAAAAACTCAATCCAACCGTTGAGGTGGCACCTTGGAAAACTCAAAAGACAAATTCGACCTGTCGACTTTCAGCCCCACCTGGCGCGACCATCTCGTGTCGTTTTGGCAGGCTTTGCGCGATATCAAGCAAGCGCATCCGCGCGGCTTCTGGATGCTGATCGGCGCGCATGCTCTAAGCACGCCGTTCGCCATCCTCAAAGTCTATACTCTCAAGCGCATGACCGACGCCTTCTCGGGTTCTGGTTGGCATTGGTGGGTGTTGGCCTTTGCGGCCACAATTCTGTTCGACAAGGCCCTGTACAACGTTTCGCGGTATTTGGAGTTGGGCCTGCGCTTCCGCTTTGAGCGCCACCGCCAACAGACCATGATGGAATATACGGACCGCTTAAGGTTTTCGGTGCTCGAAGACCAATCGTACCAGGCTTTCATGGCCACTTTCAACACCAAGCAACACGTGGTGGTGGAGTTTCCCATGATTTTGCTGCGCCTTTTGGGCTCGGTGTTCTCCATGTTGGGTTTGCTGGGCGCCATGGTCAAGTATTTTCCGTGGGCCTCAATCGTGTTCCTGACATTGTCCATCTTGGTCAGCGTCGTTTTGGGCGCACGCGCGGCCAAGAGGCATCATAGTTTGATCGATTTCCAGTCGCGCGAAGGCCGCAAATGCCGGATGTCTGAGAACGTGTTCAGCCAGCCGACGTGGCTCATGTCGATCAAAATGATCGGACTGTCCGATGAACTGTTGAATCGATGGCGTGACCTTACGGCCGTCCTGCTCGGAAAGCGCTTGAGCGATACGCGCGGCAATCGCGGCACGTACGTTGTCGGGAGCGCTTTGACCATCCTTGGCTTCGTGGCTGGCATCGTGATGATCAGGATTGGTTCACCCTTTCCCGGCGCGGCCATCTCCACGCTCGTGGTATTCATCTCCACATACCAACAGTTCATCGGCATCGCGGAGAGCGTGACGGAGAGCGTCCAATGGTTTTTGCGCGAGGCCAAGTACGTCGCCTTCCTGCCCAAGGTATTCGCATTCGACACCGAAGCGCGGGAAGGCCAAAAGGTGGAACGCGTGGACGCCATCAGATTCGTGGACGTAACGTTTCGGTATCCGGACGCTGCCGTCGACGCCCTGTCTCGTGTTTCGTTCGCCATACGGCGCGGCGAGAGGGTGGCCATCCTCGGGGATAACGGCGCCGGCAAGAGCACGCTCTTGAGGCTCCTGATGGGCGCGTACGAACCCACGGGCGGCACCATACTGGTAAACGGAATTGAGATGTCGAAAATCCTGTGCAGTTCGTTGCGGTCCCGGCTTTCGTGCCAGCAGCAGGACGCTTTTCCTTATTTCGGTACGGCCAAAAGCATCGTCACGGACGCCAATGCGGGCCGCCCTTATGATGCGGAACGCTATTCCCTGGCCCTGAGCGTCAGCGGTTGGGGCGACTCGGACATGGCGCGAAAGCTGACCAAGGGCTTGCCAGAAAAACCAGGCGCGGATCCGATAGAGCGTTATGACGAGGTAAAGATAGGACGCTATTACCATATGCCAGAAGACAAGCCTCTCGGGCTGTCAGGCGGCGAAGCCAAGACGTTCAACACGGCGCAAGTGTTGTATCGCGAGGCGGATATCCATTGGCTGGATGAGCCTGACGCCCAGTTGGACGCCGCACATGAGGTGCGATTCCGCGAGCGGCTAGCCGCGATCGACGACGGCCGTACGTACGTCATCACTTCGCATCGCTTGTCCATCGCGGCCTATGTGGACCGCATCGTTTTCATGCGCGAGGGCAGCGTGGTGGAAGACGGCACGCCGGCCGAGCTCATGGCGCGCAAAGGCGCGTTCTACGAGGCGTTCATGCGCCAGTTCGGCCCTTATCTCAAACTCGCCCGTCCGCACCTTGGATTGTTCCTGTCTGAGTCTTCGGATTCGAGAACCAACTGACCCGCCCCGTCGGCACTTGCTGAACGTGGCGTTTTTGTTTATGGTCGGTTCTCCCCCTTTATAAGGGGGAGTTAGAGGGGTATATTGCTGACAATACGAAACCAACCAACCCATCCGACATCCCGTTAATCGTGGGCGCCCTCAGGTCCGGCGCGGTTTTGGCGTTTCCGACCGAGACGACTTACGGCCTAGGTTGCGACCCGCGCAACCGCGAGGCTTTGGATAAGATTTACCGCATAAAAAATCGGCCGGCCGACAAGTCGTTGCCTTTGGTGGCCGACTCGCTCGAACAGGTCGAGCAGTATTTTTTGACGTCCGACGTGGAACGCGGCCTGGCCGCGAAACATTGGCCCGGCCCGCTTTCGATTCTGCTTGCGCCCCGTCCTGAATTCCAAAAAGATTTTGAATCCATCATGCGCGACGGTTTGGTCGCGGTCCGCGCTTCGTCGCATCCTTTCGTACGCGAGCTGACCGCAACTTACGGTTTTCCGTTGACCGCCACGTCCGCGAATTTGAGCGGACAGCCGGCCTGTTTGTCCGCGGCCGAGGTCGTTGAGGCGTTTAAGGATGCCGAGGTCCGTCCGGATTTGATCGTAGATGGCGGCATGCTCAATCCCAGTGAGCCGAGTACTTTGATTAAAGTCGGCAACGACGGGAGCGTGACGGTGTTGAGGCAAGGTGCTATAAAAGTGTCATGAACCCGACTGAAATACGCGCCATACTTTCGAACTTGGGCGGCAAAGCCAATAAAACTTTAGGCCAACATTTTTTAATTGATGAAACGGCGCTGCAAACCATCGTAGAATCAGCGGACATAAAACCCGGCGATCGCGTCTTGGAAGTCGGCCCCGGCCTCGGCGTCCTCACCAAGGAACTGATTGTCCACGGCGCTTTGGTCACGGCCATCGAAAAAGACAAGCGTTTTATTGATTTAATCTCCCCCTTGTCAAAGGGGGCAGGGGGGGATTGCATCCCGGGCGACGCCTCCAAACTCGATTGGGACGAATTAATGGGAGATAAGCCGTGGAAGTTCGTGTCCAATTTGCCATACTCGATCACGTCGCTCGCGTTGCGCAAAACCCTATACTCCAAAAACCCGCCCACGACCGTGGTCGTCCTCGTCCAGCGCGAAGTCGCGGAGCGCGTACTGGCCCGTGACGGCAAAGCGTCTTTGTTGTCGTTGATGGTGGCGTTGGCGTCGACGGACGTCAAAATCGTCCGCCGCGTACCGCCCGGGGCTTTTTGGCCGCCGCCCAAAGTCGAATCGGCCGTCGTTCTAATAAGACCGATGACGCAAGACCAAAGACGAAAGACTTGGGGTATCAATCCGGAAGATGTGATGGCCACGGCAAAAAAAGGTTTTGCTCATCCGCGGAAACTGTTGTTCAGGAACCTGGGTTTGGCTCCGGAGAAGTGGTCGGCCATCGCATCGAATTTGAATGTGGACGAAAAAATCCGCGCCGAGGGTTTGTCCGTGGGGCAGTGGGCGGAACTTGCAAAATTGATTTAAAGCAAAGAGCAAAATTCAAATTTCAAAAAGTCAGTATCCCTACGGGATATATATTTAATTATGCCGAAGCCTCAAAAATTTTTGCTTTTTGAATTTTGATTTATCAAAAAAACCGCCAATCTTTTCAGACTGACGGGCAAGTAAGGTTGTTGCGCATTACGCCGCCCGTCTGGTTGACGGGCGCGCGCTGCGTTCGAGGTAGAGTTCCACGGTTTCGAGGCTGTCTTCGAGCTTGTCGAGTTCTTCGAAGATTTTGAGGATTTGGTCGTCGAGCTCGGGAGCGGCCAGTTCCGCCAGGTCACGCCAGGCGGCGAAGGCTTGGCCGATTTTTTCCAAGATGTGGTCGCGCACTTGGCGGACCTGGTCGAGCGACAGGGTGGCGAGCAGGGCGTAATCCGAAGAGATTTTGCTCATGGCGTTTCTCCGGTTGTTGAATGGGCGAAGGATTGTGTCTTTATACCATAAAAATGCGGTTTTGTCAATCGCCACATCCCGTAGAGACGCCATCCGATGGCGTCTCTACCCTCAAACCGCAATAAAAAACAACAGCCTCCGTGCCGAGATGGGTGGCAGGGAGGCTGTTTGAAGCTAAGCGGTACGTTTTTCAGGCCGCGTTTTCTTGGGCGGCCGTTTCGGCGACGACTTCGATGGTCGGGTACTCGCCGGTCTGGTTCAGGGTCTCGTCGGATTGCGGAGGGACTTCGACGTGTCGGTTGGCTAGGTCGTGGACGGCCGCGAATTGCCGCAGGAAGTTCTCGAGACGTGCGGCTTCATTGTACAGGACGGACGCTTCGCGCGACTTGTCCTGCGTGCGGTCGGCGATCTTCTTGGCCTTTTCGCGCATGCCGATCAGGTGGCCGAGCAGGTCGTTGAAGACTTTGCCCACCACGTACGGATCGCCGTCGCGCGCGAAGTCGAGCAGGATGCCCTTCCTTTCGGTGTCCAGCATGAGCGAACGCAGCGTGTCCTGCGCCAGTTCGTCGCCGTCGCGCCGCAGGATTGCGGCGCTGATGCCCTGGGGGTTGCCTCTCAGGACGGCTTCTCGGATCTCCTGGATCTCGATGGCCCGCTGGTGTCGTCGGTCCATTGGATCCTCCTAGGCGACATTGTTCGCCTTGTTGGAACTCTGGATCGACCCGCGTCCGGCACACGTCTTGAAGTCCGTCGGTATAGGCGGACCACCACCGGCAACGTAAACGAAAGAACTATTGGCGTTCATGGCTTTTCTCCTTGGCGGGAGTTGGCTGATTTTGCAATTCGCCCTTCATGATCCGATGTGGTCTTTGAAGGAACTGGCTAATTTAGCATAAAAATTGGGTTTTGTCAAGGGAGCGAACGGCGACTTGCCTTAAATGTTTAAAATTGAAAAATGGCTAAAAAAAGCCAATTTTGTATCCACAATTCGGGCGGCTTGATTTTTCTTGACAAGGTGTATTGGTTCAGCTATATTGCTCGCACCTTCAACAGTTTCGAGTCGCGAGTGACGAGTTCCGAGAGCCATCTCGAAACTAGACACTCGAAACTAGCCACTGTCTGGGGAGCTTGGACAACAGAAGAGTGATCGTCTAAGGAAATACGTTCTTCCGTCCCCCGTAGCTATATGCGAAAGGGGACGTCACTCCAGATAGACTGGAGAAAAATTGACCTTCGCATCTCTACCAGGAGTGCGAAGGGTATAAAAATGGGTTGTTCAAGCGATCCATTTTTCTGAGAGTTTGATCCTGGCTCAGGACGAACGTTGGCGGCGTGTCTAAGGCATGCAAGTCGAGCGGACCACATTTTGTAGCAATACGAAGCGTGGTTAGCGGCAAACGGGTGCGTAACACATTGGCAATCTACCTCCCAGTCGGGCACAACTCGCCGAAAGGCGAGCTAATTCCACGATGGGCACGCGGGGACATATGTCATTCGCGTGTAAAGCGCAAAACGCGCTGGGAGAGGAGCCTGTGGCCCATCAGCTAGTTGGCGGGGTAATAGCCCACCAAGGCTACGACGGGTAGGGGGTGTGAGAGCATGACCCCCCTCACTGGGACTGAGACACTGCCCAGACACCTACGGGTGGCTGCAGTTAAGAATATTCCTCAATGGCCGAAAGGCTGAAGGAGCGACGCCGCGTGCGGGATGAAGGGCTTCGGCTCGTAAACCGCTTTTATTTGGGACGAATTCTGACGGTACCAAATGAATAAGAGGTTGCTAACTCTGTGCCAGCAGCAGCGGTAATACAGAGACCTCAAACGTTGTCCGGATTTATTGGGCGTAAAGGGTCCGCAGGTGGCCGTGCGCGTCGGGTGTTAAATGTCGGGGCTCAACTTCGACACTGCACTCGATACGGCATGGCTAGAGGCCGGAAGAGGCACACGGAATTGCCGGTGTAGTAGTAATATGCGTTAATATCGGCAAGAACGCCAAATGCGAAAGCAGTGTGCTGGTACGGTTCTGACACTCAGGGACGAAAGCGTGGGGAGCAAAAGGGATTAGATACCCCTGTAGTCCACGCCCTAAACTATGGATGCTAGATATTGGGAGTATCGACCCTCCCAGTGTCGGCGAAAAAAGCTAACGCATTAAGCATCCCGCCTGGGGAGTACGGCCGCAAGGCTAAAACTCAAAGGAATAGACGGGGACCCGCACAAGCGGAGGAGCATGTGGTTTAATTCGATGGTAAGCGAAGAACCTTACCTGGGCTTGAACTGTGACTGCAAGCCGCCGGAAACGGTGGCCGCCTTCGAGGGTGTCATAGAGATGCTGCATGGTTGTCGTCAGCTCGTGTCGTGAGATGTACCGTTAAGTCGGGTAACGAGCGCAACCCCTGTCCTATGTTGAATATTCATAGGAGACCGCCTCGGATAACGGGGAGGAAGGCGGGGATGACGCCAAATCAGCATGGCTCTTACGTCCAGGGCTACACACGTGCTACAATGGCAGTGACAATGGGCCGCCAAACCGCAAGGTGGAGCTAATCCCATCAAACACTGCCCCAGTTCGGATTGGGGGCTGCAATTCGCCCCCATGAAGCCGGATTCGCTAGTAACGGCCGATCAGCCATGCGGCCGTGAATACGTTCTCGGGTCTTGTACTCACCGCCCGTCACGTCAAGAGAGTTGGTAATGCCCGAAGGTCCCGATGAGGGAACGAAGGCAGGATCAGCGATAGGGACGAAGTCGTAACAAGGCATCCGTAGCGGAAGCTGTGGATGGATCACCTCCTTTCTAGGGAGATACTTCCGACTTTATGTCGGAACATCAACCGAGGTCGTTGATGTATCGCCGAGCTCAGCTCGGAGTGACATCTCATTTCGGCGTATTTCCTTCAGATGATCACTTTTCTGGAGTTCAAACAAAAAATTTGAACCGCCCGCAAGGGCGGTTTTGAGTATCTTATTTGGTACCGAGACTTGACTTTTAACACTTTTCGTGCAATATTGCGGTCGAGGAGGATTTATGGAAGCGTATAAATCCACATGTGAACATTGCGGTCAGACGTACACTTGGGTTGGTTACAAGACAGGCCTCGGTAAGACGCCGGAGCAACTTGAAAAAATGCGTACAGATCAAACGGTCTGTAGATATTGTGGCCAATCTGGCCTGGTGACAGTCTTGGATGAAGAATCGGAATTGGGTCAGGTATCCAAGGCGCAAAACGACCTGATCGTCGGTGTGATTGCCGAAATGATTGGCGGTCCAAGCAAGACTTAACAAGCGGCAACTGCCGTTTTTTATATAGGAAGAATGTTATGGCGAGAAACGATTAAATTTTTAAGATGTCCTGGTTCCACTTGAACAATATTGGATTGTGTGAGATAAATATCCGGCCAATTTACGGGCTATAGCGCAGTTGGCTAGCGCGCTTGCATGGGGTGCAAGAGGCCGTGGGTTCAAGTCCCACTAGCCCGACCATCGCGTTGAACGCGACCATCAAAAAGGACCAATTTGGTCCTTTTTGAGTTATAATTGTCCTTATGTTTTACGTTTACGTTTTGCGCAGCCTTAAAACGGGTCGTCGCTACGTTGGTCAGACGAACGATTTGTGGCGCAGGTTCCAAGAGCACGAAAGCGGCATGACAGAATCCATCAAGCATCAGACGCCGTTCGCAATTGAACGTGTTGAGTTGCATGCGGACAGGATTGGGGCCATAAAACGCGAAAGATGGCTGAAGTCGGGTGTTGGCAGGGAATGGTTGGATGATACGAACGGCTAGCGGTCGCCGCGGCGACCATGGGGTGCAAGAGGCCGTGGGTTCAAGTCCCACTAGCCCGACCATCGCGTTGAACGCGACCATCAAAAAGGACCAATTTGGTCCTTTTTGATATATGGTGGACCTGTTTTCTTAATATTTTTTTCAAGAAATTTTCTATTGTAAACACGTGTGCAGGGATGTAAGATGAAACGATGTTAAAATTTTTAAAGAATATGAAAAAATTAGTTCTTTTGGGTTTGGCAGCACTAGCCATTATCGTCACAACCTTTTTATTAATCAAGGGTCCGTCGAACGACCTGCATGAAGAAGAGGTTTTGTTTACTACACACAGTGTATCTAAACAGTATGCAGTCCTGCGCTATCGCACGGACAAGATTTTAACCGAAGCGAGAAAATATCCGGACTATTCCTCGTGGAACTTGGCCATGGACAGTCTTATCGACGACTGGAACAGCTTTTCCATCGAAGCGGAAAAACTTGGAAAAGACGCCGAATCGATGTCGTCGGGAAAGATCGGTTTGGAGTTTGTTAAGACGGCTTACGCATACGACGAAGAAGAAATTTCTCAGATATTCGACAGGGCCCCGGCTGGTAAAAAAATCGCAACACTTGCTAAGCATTTGGGCGTGGACGCAAAAACCGCGGCGCAAATTTTGCAACAAGATCAGGCTAGGGTAACGGCAGACGCCTGGAAAAAGGCTGAAACCTTCCAGAAGCTGGAAAATTCAGCAATCCTCATAAAGGATGCTGCCAAGGTCACTGTTTTTGTGGGAACGGTGGTGGCTACGGGTGGGGCCGCCGGCTTTGCCGCAGGTTCGGTCGTGGCTAAAGCCAGCGTAATAGTTAGCGGCGCGGATTTGATTATGGAAGTCACGGACGATGTCGCAAGAATCGGTTTAGGTGATGAAAATAAAATTTCAGCCATTGCGGGCGATGCCAGGAAAGTGACAGAACCGTTGGCCGGTCTGCTTGCGGTGGCCGACCTTCCGAAAAACATGACAAAGGGAATTGAAAAATTAAGTGCCGTAAATTTTGGCGCCGAACAGCTCAACAGCGTGGTCCAAGAGGGAAAGATTATAGGTATAAAATTACCCGTGGGCAAAAAAGACCAACGTTTTAAAAATATTAGAAAGTATAAAACAATCCTTCGCGTGTCGCCTCTAGACCGCGGGGAAGCGTCGGCATGGATAAAAGATCAGGTTGGGGATGCGGGAGTTGATGGCGGTGAAGAAAACGTAAAAAAGATCTTGGGAATAGATAACGAGACGGAAAAGGGGCAAGGAGACGATGTAGCCACGGAGACCGGCGAAAATGATGTGGTGAAGCCTGCGGCAAGTGAAGGTCCTGGACAAGAATTGGTTCAGGGCGAAGGTACGAACGAGGAAGAGAAGCCGGTAACCGCGCAAGAAGATCTGACGGATTTAGACACAAACGTAGCAAATCGGGTCGAGGAAAATGTAGGAGCGAATGATTTGTCTTTAGTTCCTAAAGCCGAGACCATAGGCAGTGATTGGCAAGGCGCCTTAAGAATCTCGTTGTTTAAAAATGCTCCGATAGAGATTAGGGGCGGTTCGTTTAGCGTTTCGTATAGTGCGCCGTATAGCTTTGGCGATTTTTCTGGCAGTGGAGAGATTAGGCTTAAAGGCACTTATGATGCCAAAACCAGAACGTTGCAGGGTAGTCATTATCGTAAATATGATGGTATTTACAAAAAGGAACCAAGAACCATAATATACTCCGGTTCATTTAAGCACGTTCTTCCAGAGGATGACGGTGAGACGAAGATTAATTTTTCTGGATCGATTCAAACAACTAGGTTGGATGGCGCAGGAAAGCCTCAGACCGATATCTCGCAAGGCGGTACGTCTCAAATCTACAATGTGAAGTTTACGGGTACGGTCCGTTAAATTAGTTATTGAAACGACCTGACCAACGCAGAGGCTCACAAAAACTTCGTGGTCAGGAAGGGTTTGGGCAAGGTGAATTATTAGTTAGATTAAACGCGACTATGACAAATCAACGTGATTGGGGTAAAGATTCGCTCGAACTGCATAAAAGCTTGGGCGGTAAAATTGAGGTGGTGAGCAAAAAAGCGATTCAAAATCGAGAAGATTTGTCTTTGGTGTATACGCCGGGCGTGGGAGCGGTCTCGACGTACCTGGCCGGACACAAGGATGAGATTCGGGAGTATACGGTCAAGCGCAATATGGTGGCTGTGATTTCAGACGGATCCGCGGTTTTGGGTTTGGGCAACATCGGCCCCGAAGGTGCGTTGCCGGTCATGGAAGGCAAGGCCGTGTTATTCAAAGAGTTGGCTGGCGTGGACGCGTTTCCCATCGTATTGGCGACCCAAGACCCGGACGAGATTGTGGCTACGGTCAAAAACATCGCGCCCGTGTTCGGCGGCATAAACCTTGAGGATATTTCCGCGCCACGGTGTTTCGCCATAGAAGAACGTCTGCAAGCCGAGTTGGATATTCCCGTGATGCATGACGATCAGCACGGCACCGCCGTAGTGGTCTTGGCCGGACTGACCAACGCCTTTAAGGTCGTGGGTAAGGATTTTAAACAGGGGAAGGTCGTAATCGTGGGTTCTGGTGCGGCTGGGAACGCGGTAGCCAAGCTACTCCTCGCGGCCGGCGTGGGAAACGTCGTGCTCTTGGACCGCAAAGGCATCATCTCCAAAGACCGGACTGATTTGGACGAATACAAGATGGCCATGGCCCAAATCACCAATAAAGAGAATTTGAACGGAGACGTGTCGGTCGCGGTGCGCGGCGCGGATGCCATCGTAGGCGTGTCCGGTCCGGGCAGCATCAAACCCGAACACATCAAACTTATGGCCGATAAACCAATCGTCTTTG
>Ga0302253_1001112_pt1 | contig 17663 bp, 11 predicted proteins | sample AAG_RA_Trp_MG_FD_193537 | JGI IMG/M metagenome (GOLD analysis project Ga0302253, IMG submission 193537) | Enriched activated sludge microbial communities from anaerobic digester in WTTP, New Holstein, Wisconsin, United States - AAG_RA_Trp | ecosystem: Engineered > Bioreactor > Anaerobic >...
ACCGACTTGCTAACAAGATAATTAAAACAATTCGCTTCGCTTTTGTTTTAAAACTGTTAGTCTGTCGGCATTAACCAAAGCCAACTAACAAAATTCATTTCATTCTTTTGTTAGCGGTTTGGTATTAAAAATCATGCAGGGTTCTTTTTTGCGGAAAAAAAGAAAAGTACAAGAAAGATTAAAATGAGTTATTAAGGGATGACTATTTAGAGTTTTTTTGTAATTTAGTGCAAAATTTATGGACACCTCATTCATACATATAGGTTTTTTTGATATATTGGATATACTGCTGTTTGCGTACATTCTATATAAAATTTATATGATGATAAAAGGTTCACTTGCTATTAATATTTTTATTGGTATAGCGTTTATTTATGTTCTTTGGATGGCAGTGCGTGCTTTTAAAATGCAATTACTGTCTTCGTTGCTTGGTCAGATTATGGGTGTAGGTATGATTGCATTGGTAGTAGTGTTTCAGCAGGAAATACGACGTTTTTTACTTATCATCGGTTCCAAATATTTTTCCATTAATCTGCGGTCAAAAGTTTTCAATCGTTTTAAAAGACAAAAAAAATCTAAACCGATACTCAATATACCTTCCATATTGGTTGCTTTGAAAGACCTGTCTGCCAAGAAAACGGGAGCCCTAATAGTAATAGCCAATAAAATGAGTTTAGACAATTATTCTCATATAGGTGACCAGTTAAATGCTACTATTTCAAGTCGTCTTATTGAAGGTATATTTAGTAAAGAAAGCCCATTGCACGATGGTGCTATTATCATTCATGAAAATAAAATTGTTTCGGCACGTTGCATTTTGCCTATCAGCGATAAGGTTGACTTGCCACCTCATTTCGGAACCCGACATCGTGCTGCACTAGGTATGTCTGAATATACCGATTCTATTATTATTGTTGTGTCTGAAGAAAATGGTGCTATTAGTTATGCCAGCGAAGGAAAACTTTATTACGATGTTACTATAGACCAAATTAAAGAAGTACTTGAACAACAATATTTTTTTGAATAAATATTTCATATAAAAAAGTTTCTATTTTTTTTTTTGAAATTATAGATATATCTTTGAATAACCAAAAAAAATAAATTATGACCTATTTATATTTGCTTTTTTCCTTTGTGGCAGGCGTTTTAATATGCAGTATTGTATTTTATCTATACAAAAAAAGAAAATACGATACTATATTTCTAAAACAGGTTGAAAATATACTCAATGCCATATCAGAACCTATTGCTTTTTTTGATGGAGAAGGAAAACTTATCCGTTATAATAAACCCATGCTCGATTTTTTAAATGTTGCACCCAAAGATATCAAAGAAAAAAAATGCTATGAAATTGTACATCATACTAATACGCATATTGAAAATTGTCCACTTTTACGTGCTAAAAAATCGCTGCAACGTGAAGAAATGGTACTTGAAATTAAAAACAGGTCATTTATTGTATCGGTGTATCCTTTGTTTAATAAAAAAGGCAATGCTACCGAATTTATTCATTTAATGAAAGACGTAACGGAGTTTGACATTATTCAACACCAGTTGCAAGAAACTACTATGCGTTTAAAATTGGTAATTGACCATTTACCGGGCTTTGTTTATAATTGCGACAACGATAGAAATTGGACCATGCATTATATTAGCGATGGGTGTTTTGATATTACCGGGTACAAACCCGATGATTTTATAGACAATAAAATTATTGCTTATAATGATATTATTGCTCCCGAGTATCGTGATGATATTTGGAACAAATGGCAGGAAATACTTAAGAACAAAGAGGATTTTGAATCCGAATATGAAATTATTACGGCTTCGGGCGAACGTCGCTGGGTGTGGGAACATGGCTGTGGCATATTCGATAATAATAATCAGTTGCAGTACCTCGAAGGTTTCATTATTAATATTGATGACAGAAAAAAAATAATGCAGGCATTAGAAGAAAATGAAGAAAAATTCAGAGCATTGACTAACTCTACCACTGCATCCATTTTTATTTATAACAAAGAGAAATTTATATTTGCTAATCCTGCATCCGAGGTACTTACAGGATTTTCGTTGGATGAATTATTACAAATGAATTTTTGGGATGTTGTTCATCCCGATTTTAAAGAAATGGTAAAGAGCCGTGGGCTTAGCAGATTAAAAGGAATTAATGAACCGATCAACTACGATTTTAAAATTCTACGGAAAAATAATGAAAGCCGATGGATAAAGTTCAGTGCCGGCTATTTATCAAACTATAAGGGAGAAGTAGCATCCATAGGAACAGCCATAGATATTACCGACTTGGTGGAATCGCAAAATAAACTTCAAGAATTGGTTTCACAGTTGGAAGAAAGCGAAAAATATTTGAAAATGCAAAATGAAGAGTATTTATCGTTGAATGAAGAATTAAAAGAAAATAATCAAAAAATTCAAAAACTGAATGAAGAACTTGTTGTAGCAAAAGAAAAAGCCGAATCGAGTGACCGTCTCAAAACCTCTTTTTTGAATAATATTTCGCACGAAATACGTACTCCACTCAATGCTATTTTAGGATTTTCTGAACTGTTGAAAAAGAAAAACTTGCCAGAAGAAAAAATTAGTCAGTATCTTGGTATTATTATTGCCAGCGGAAATCAACTGCTCAATATTATTACTAACATTATTAATGTGGCTACCATTGAAGCCGGTGAAGAAAAAATTTATTACAAAAAAATTAATCTGAATTTATTGGTAGAACAATGCTTGCAAACGGTCAAACCGTTAATAGCCAATAAAAAAATAGAAGTTTCGTGTACGCATAAATTACCTGACGACAAAACGGTTATTTTGACCGATGAAACAAAACTTCAGCAAATACTCATCAATTTATTGACCAATGCCATTAAGTTTACGGAAACAGGACATGTTCATATTGCTTATATGCAGAAAGGTACTAATCTTGAATTTTCAGTTGAAGATACGGGAGTGGGCATTTCTAAAGAATTTCTGCCTTATATTTTTGAGCGTTTTGTACAGGAAAAAAATCCGTTAAAAAAGAATATCCACAGCGGTATGGGTTTGGGGCTTTCGCTGTCTAAATCATACATAAAACTGCTAGGTGGCAATATTGAGGTTAAATCTTCCGTTGGCAATGGCAGTACTTTTAGTTTTTATATTCCATACTTGCCCATTCATGAAGAAATAATAAATTTTCATCATGAAAAATTTTTCCAGTTTTCTAAAACTAAAAAGATATTATTGGTAGAAGACACTGATACCAATGCAGACCTTATTAAAGAATATTTATTGCCTTATCCATTTCAACTTATTCATATTACCAATGGCTTGGAAGCGTTGAACTATATAAAGCAAAATAACGATGTAGATTTAATTCTTATGGATATTAAAATGCCTGAGTTGGACGGATATCAAACCTGTATGGAAATTATTCGTCTAAATGCCAACATCCCGATAATAGGAGTTACAGCCTATAATCATGAGGAGGATGCTAAAAAAATGAAGGATTGTGGTATGAAAGCCTTTTTAACAAAGCCTATTGAAAGAATTACATTCCTCAGGGAAATAGAAAAATGGATTAACAAATAATCACAGCAATGATTTGTTTTTATTGTTATAGTCAGTAATATTATTTCAAAACTCGATACTCTTTTATTGAACTTAAATCAAAAATTCAAAATTAAAATATCAAATGTAAGATTTAAAAAAATGTGAGAGTATATTATTCTCAATTCTTGTCATCACAGACAAGACAAGCCTTTCATATTTTCTCATTTTCATATTTTCTCATTTTCATATTTTCACATTTTCACATTTTCTCATTTTCATTCACTTATTTTGTGTAGGTTTGCATAAAAAAAAATTACTATGGAATCGTCTGAAATACGGAAAGCATTTATCGAATTTTTTCAGCAAAAAGGACATATTTTTATACCATCATCACCTATTATTATTAAAAATGACCCTACATTAATGTTCACCAATGCTGGCATGAATCAATTTAAAGATATTTTTTTGGGAAACAAACCCGCCAACTATTTGCGTGTAGCCAACTCACAAAAATGCCTTCGTGTATCGGGGAAACATAATGATTTGGAAGAAGTTGGGCACGATACCTATCATCATACTATGTTCGAAATGCTTGGTAACTGGTCGTTTGGTGATTATTTTAAAAAGGAAGCCATTGCCTGGGCTTGGGAATTCTTAACCACCGTATTGAAGATAAAAAAGGAAAAATTGTACGTTACCGTTTTTGAAGGTGCAGAAAACGATGGTATAAAACCGGATACCGAATCATATCAATTTTGGAAGGAATGGATAGACGAAACGCACATATTGTGGGGTTCACGTAAGGATAATTTTTGGGAAATGGGAGATACGGGTCCATGTGGTCCTTGCTCCGAAATTCATATCGATTTACGCAATGATGATGAAATGAAGACAGTGGCTGGCGAATCATTAATCAACAAAAGTCATCCATTGGTTATTGAAATATGGAATTTGGTGTTTATTCAATTTAACCGTAAAGCCGATGGTAGTCTTGAAACTCTGTCAAACAAGCATGTCGATACGGGTATGGGCTTTGAAAGACTTTGCATGGTGGTACAAGGGAAAAAATCAAATTACGATACCGATATTTTTCAACCCATTATTCAAGCCATTGCCCGTATGTCCACTATTGTTTATGGAGCCAACGAATGGTCCGATGTTGCCATGCGTGTGGTTGCAGACCATCTCCGTGCTGTATCATTTGCTATAGCCGATGGACAACTTCCGTCCAATACCGGTGCAGGATACGTCATCCGACGAATATTGAGGCGTGCTATTCGCTATGGATACACTTATTTGCATTTTGACGAACCTTTTATTTATAAACTTGTACCTGTTCTGATTGAGAAAATGGAAGACTATTTTCATGAACTTAAAACACATCAAACCCTGATAGAAAAAGTTATTTTTGAGGAAGAAACTTCCTTTTTACGAACACTTGCCATGGGTATTAAGCGGTTTGAAAATTATATAAAAAAAGAAAAATCATCGCTTATGCATTCCAAAACTATTTCCGGTGAATTTGCGTTTGAATTGTACGATACGTATGGTTTTCCGCTTGACCTCACACAAATTATGGCACACGAAAATAAATTGGAAGTAAATATTCAACGATTTAACGAATGCCTGAAAGAACAAAAAGAGCGTTCACGAAAGGATGCTAAAGTTGAAGCATCGGATTGGGTTGAACTTATGCACAGCGAAGAAACACGCTTTGTAGGGTATGATGTACTTACCGTTGAAACGCAACTTATAAAATATAGAAAAGTAGAACAAAAAGGGAAAACGTATTATCATTTAGTATTGACCAATACTCCTTTTTACGCCGAAAGTGGTGGACAGGTGGGTGATTCGGGCGTTTTGAAAAATACCAGCGAAACCATTCAAATAATAAACACTATTAAGGAAAACCAATTGATTATTCATATAGCGACACAATTACCCAAAGATTTATTTTCAACCTATACGGCAATGGTCAATTCAGAAAAACGTGTCCTGACTGAACGCAATCATTCTGCCACGCATTTGTTACAATACGCTTTGCGAAATGTATTGGGTTCACATGTCGAACAACGCGGTTCACTAGTGAATCCCGATTATCTGCGTTTTGACTTTTCGCATACACAAAAATTGACCGATGAAGAAATTCAACGTGTTGAAAAAATTGTGAACGACATGATTTGGAATGCCATTCCTTTAGATGAACATCGCAATATACCCATAGATGAAGCTAAAAAAGCAGGTGCCATGGCGTTGTTTGGAGAAAAATATGGAAATGAAGTACGTATGATTATATTTGGCAATTCCGTTGAGTTGTGTGGTGGTACGCATGTAAAAAATACATCTTTTATAGGACTGTTTAAAATTGTTTCAGAATCGGCGATTGCGGCAGGCATTCGCCGCATCGAGGCTGTTACTCAAAGTCAAGCATGGAATATTTTGAATCATGATTCATCGGAATTAAAGGTTATTAAAACAATGTATCATAACCCAAAGAATATTGTCAATGCTATTGAGCAGACCTTTGAACAAGTTAAAGATTTTCAGAAGAAATACGAAGATTTGCTTCACGAAAAAGTGGAAACGTTAACATCAGGGCTGTTGGAAAAAATGATTGAAAAAAAAGGTTACCATTTTATTGCCGAAGAAGTCAAACTTCCAACAACCGATGCCATGCGTGATTTGATATTTCAGTTAAAAAATCATCAGCAATATATGATTGTTGTTCTGGCAACAGTTATAGCCAACAAGCCATATATAGCCATTGGATTGTCAGACGATTTGGTTAATGAAAAAAAATACAATGCTTCCAGTATCATAAAAGAATTAGCAAAAGAAATAAAAGGTGGTGGTGGTGGACAACCCCACTTTGCAACAGCCGGTGGAAGTGATATCAACGGAATAAAAAATGTATTAAACACTATTTATACTTTTTTTGAATAATGGTTTCGCTTCATAAAATCACGTTTGGATATGGCGTTCAGGATATTTTTAACGGTATCTCGTTTCTTATTCGTGAAAGAGACAAAATTGGTTTGATTGGACGTAACGGTGCCGGTAAAACTACGCTGTTTCAATTGTTGGTTGGAAACCTAACTCCACACGAAGGTGAAATTTCAAAACCCAAAGACCTGACCATTGGTTATTTACCACAATACTTGCCAGCCAGTGATACGACAACCGTGTGGGAAGAAGTTAAAATTGCGTTTGCCGAAATTACCACACTCCAGCAACGGCTGAATGTGTTGCATAAACAACTTGAAAAAACGGACAACAATGAATCACAAATTGGCAAATTGCTAGACGAAATTCAATTTATCAATGCACGGCTAGATTATCTTGGGGCTTCGTTTGTGGACGAACAGATGGAACAGGTTATTTTAGGTCTTGGTTTTTTAAGAACGGATTTTTATCGCCCCACAAAAGAATTTAGTGGCGGTTGGCGTATGAGAATTGAACTGGCAAAAATTTTACTTCAAAAGTTACCATTGCTTTTGCTCGATGAACCTACCAACCATCTCGATATCGAATCTATTCAATGGCTTGAAGATTATTTAAAAAATTATGATGGTGCCGTAATGATTGTTTCTCACGACAGTGCCTTTTTGAATCATATTACTCACCGAACCATTGAAATCGTTAAAGGCAGAATTTATGATTATGATATGCCCTATTCGCAGTTTGTTGAATTTCGTAAAACGCAAATAGCATTGCAAAAAAATGCATATATAAACCAGCAAAAGGAAATTGAACAGAAAGAAAGGTTTATAGAACGTTTTAGATACAAAGCCACTAAATCAAATCAGGTGCAATCACGCATAAAGCAGTTGGAAAAAATGGAACGTATCGAAATAGACGAAATGGATACAAAAAACATCAACATTGTTTTTCCACCGGCATTGCACAGCGGAACCGTAGTGTTTGACGCCAAAGGATTATCCAAAGCGTATGGCGAACATGTGGTGTTGAAAGATATAGATTTTTCCATTGAACGTGGCGAAAAAATAGCATTGGTGGGTCGCAACGGTGAAGGCAAAACAACATTAATAAAAATCATTATGCATGCGTTGGATGCCACCGGTCAACATAAACTCGGCTATCAGGTAAAAATAGGTTATTATGCCCAAAATCAGGATGAAGTGCTTGATATGAACAAGTCATTGCTCGAAACGCTGGAAGATGTTGCACCTATGGATATGCGACCTAAAATAAGAAACATGCTTGGCTATTTTCTTTTTAGTGGCGATGATGTTTATAAACGTGTCAGTATGCTGTCGGGCGGAGAGCGTGCACGGCTTTTATTGGCAAAACTGCTGCTCGAACCAGTAAATTTTTTGCTGCTTGACGAGCCAACCAATCATCTTGACATATCATCCAAAGAAATTCTTAAAAATGCTATAAAAAAATATGATGGTACGGTGTTGCTTGTATCGCATGACCGTGATTTTTTAGATGGGCTGGTAGATAAGATTTATGAGGTTCATCAAACAAAAATAAAACAGTACGACGGCGATATATGGGAATTTCTGAAAAAGAAAAAAGCAGAAAATCTGCAATGGCTTTATAATCGTAACATCAAAAGAGAAGAAACAGAAATTAAAACGCCCTCCCATATTTCTTATGCAGAAAAAAAGGAAATGGAAAGAAAAATTCGTAAGATAGAAGTTCAAATTGATAAATCTGAACGGGAAATGCAATTGCTCGAACATAAGATTTCTGAGTGCGACGATGCCCTGAAACGTATAGATATGAAGGTCATTTCCGATTATCAATGGTACTTGAATTATGAACGCATGAAAAAAGAATATGAAAAGCATTTTGATTTATGGGAGAAATTGAACAGAGAACTCGAACAACTGCAAAAAGAAAAAAATCAAAAATTTAATGGATATGTTTCAGAATGAATATATAACACCAAGGCTTGTGCTTTGCCGAATAACCAAAGAGAACATGGAGCAGTTTGTTGCTTCTGTATTGTATTTATATAGCGACGAAGAAATAATTCAGTACAGTGGATTTTCAACCATACATACAGAAAACGAAGCCAGAGAATTGCTTTTTCGATATGCTACCCGTCCCGATTTCTATATTTGGGCATTATTGCTAAAAGACAGCCATCGCTATATTGGCGATATTTCGCTGACAGTAGATACTAACCATCTGTATGCCTATATAGGATGTTTTTTAGATAAAAGATACTGGAGCATGGGATATATGACCGAAGCCATGAAAGAATTGCTGTTTTATGCCTTTGCTGCTGAAGGGTTACACCGTGTTGAAGCACAAATTCATCCTTGCAATAAACGAAGCCTTCATTTTTTTGACAGGTTTGGTTTTATGTATGAAGCCACCCTGCGTCAAAATTTTTTGATAAATGGTACGTTTTATGATAGTAACGTGTATGGATTGCTTTTTGATGAATACATGAATCGCTATGGAAAAATTAATTAATACAGTATTCATGCTCTTGCTTATATGGGCTTCATCTTTTAATGCTATGTCGCAGGAAGAAGACCAATCGCTGGATGTTTATATTATTCGAAATATTACTCCAGAAAATAATGTTGAATCGTATCTTGAAGTTAGAGATTCTATTTTTGCTGTGATGGAATATCTGAATGAACAGTGGGGTGAAAGCAAACAGGACAATGGAAAAGTATGCTGGAACAATGTAAAAATAGACAGCATTCAAGGAAGTGTTAACGTTACCATGCTGTATGGTATTTCAAAAGGTGAAATGGCACCTCTGAAAGTAAGTACTATTCCCAAAAAGGAAATCAGCCATGATAAACATGTATTGCGTTTCAGGTTTTTACAGAAAGATAAGGATTTGTTATCTTCATCTGCTACACAAAAATTACTGAAAGATTATTTTCTTAATATACTTGCGTCGTTGAGTATTAACGGGCAAAACGAAGACAATGAAAGCGAGTAATGCAAAATAAAAATTCAAAATTAAAATATTAAATATAAGATTTAAAAAAACGTGAGAACATATTTTTCTCATCTCATCATTACTGACGAGACGAGCCTTTTATATTTTCAATTATCGAATTTTTATTGGATTTTGACAAAATTTTTATTTTTTCTACTTTTATATGAGAATAATCATATTTTTATCGCTATGTAAAATAAAAAAAATCATGTACATTTGTGGTCAATTTTTTAGAAAATATTTGCAGAATGATTGGAAAAATGCAACGTACAATAAAGATGTCTGTTTCTTTTTCGGGAAGCGGACTTCATACTGGTGCTATTTGTGTTGTTACTTTAAAACCTGCTCCTATCAATCATGGCATAATTTTTCAACGTACCGATGTAATTGGAAATCCAATTATTCATACTACCGTAGATAATGTTAGTCATACTTCTCGTGGCACATCGCTAACAGAAAACGGTGTTACTGTGCATACGGTTGAACATTTGCTAAGTGCTATTTTTGGATTAGAGATAGATAACCTGTTAATTGAGATTTCTGGTGAAGAAGTTCCCATTCTAGATGGCAGTGCTCAGGAATTTGTAAATGGAATACTCAATGTAGGCATTTTCGAACAGGATGAAGCCAAATACTTTTTTGAAGTTAAACAACCGACTTCCTTATTTGTTCCTGAAACAGAAAGCGAATATATTCTTTTACCTGACGAAGAATTCAATGTTACGGTATTAATTGATTATCCTTCCGATATTCTTAAAAATCAATATGCCGCATTGTCTTCATTATCACAATATCCAACTGAAATTGCACCATGCCGTACCTTTGTGTTTTTAAATGAATTGGAATATTTGGCACAAAACGGATTGGCAAAAGGGGGTGATTTAAGTAATGCCATTGTTATTGTAGATAAAAAATTAAGTAAGCAAGAGGTTAATAAACTTGCCGATTTACTTGGTAAACCTCATTTGGATTATGAACCTGAATTGGGATTGCTGAATAATACCAAACTGATTTTTACCAATGAGTTTGCACGACATAAATTACTGGATTTATTAGGGGATATAACTTTAGCAAGCCTCGTTATTAAAGGAAAAATTATTGCTAAAAAGCCCGGACATAAAGCAAATGTTGAATTTGCTAAACATCTTTCTCAACTTATTCGCAAGGAAAAATCAAAACCCTCTATGCCGCTAATAGATATTTACGCAAAACCAGTATTGGATATTGTACAAATACAAAAACTTCTTCCACACCGCTATCCTTTTTTGTTAGTGGACAAAATTTTGAAAATTGATGAAAACAGCATCATTGGTTTAAAAAATGTAACATACAACGAAGCATTCTTTGTAGGACATTTTCCCAACGAAGCAGTTATGCCGGGTGTATTAATTGTAGAAGCCATGACTCAGGTAGGTGGTGTATTGGTATTAAATTCGGTGCCTGACCCAGAAAATTACTCTACCTATTTCCTGAAAATTGAACAAGTTCGATTTAAGAAAAAAGTGATGCCCGGTGACACCATAATTTTTAAACTTGAACTGGTAAATCCATTACGTAGAGGTATTGCCACGATGCATGGTTTTGCATTTGTTGGAGAAAATATAGTGATGGAAGGATTATTAACCGCTCAAATTGCTAAAAAAGAATAATAGATATATTTATGAAACAGTCATTAGCCTACATTCACCCGGAAGCAAGAATTGCTGAAAACGTAATTATTGACCCTTTTGTAACTATTGAAAAAAATGTAGAAATTGGTGAAGGAACATGGATTGGTTCAAATGTAGTTATTATGGAAGGCGCCCGTATTGGGAAAAATTGCAAAATTTTTCCGGGTGCCATAATTTCTGCCATTCCTCAAGACTTAAAATTTAATGGCGAAAACACGGTTGCTATTATTGGCGATAACGCGATTATTCGTGAATTTGTTACCATAAATCGTGGTACTAAAGCCAGTTATAAAACGGTTGTTGGAAATAATTGTTTAATTATGGCGTATGTTCATATAGCACACGATTGCATAGTCGGCAACAATTCTATTCTTGCCAATAATACTACCCTTGCCGGACATGTAGAAGTTTGTGAATATGCCAATTTAGGTGGATTGGTTGCGGTTAATCAGTTTGTAAAAATAGGTGCACACTGCTATATTTCGGGTGGCAGTCTGGTACGTAAAGATGTTCCTCCTTATGTAAAAGCCGCTCGTGAGCCATTGAGTTATGTTGGTGTTAATTCTATCGGGTTGCGTCGTCACAATTTTACGAATGAACAAATTGAGCAAATTCAAGAAGTGTATCGCTATCTATATTTAAGAAAACTTAATATCTCTCAGGCATTAGATTATATCGAAAAAGAATTGACAGCATCGAAAGAGAGAGATGAAATATTATTGTTTGTTAGAAATTCTACACGCGGTGTTATGCGTGGCTATTCATCACAAAAAACGAATGGCGACTATTAAAATAGTATGTCCCATGTTGCATTAACTCAAATTATAAAAGACAAAGCATTGTCGTTGGGGTTTAATGCCATCGGTATTACTACTCCACAAAAAAAAGAAAAAGATTTTATTGCACTGCAAAATTATTTATCACATCATTTTCAGGGTACCATGAACTATTTGTTTGAAAATGCAGAAAAGCGTTCAGACATAAGATTACTTTTTCCTGATGCTGCTTCTATTATATTAACATTATGTTCCTATTATCCAGCAATTGAATCAAATGCATCCTCATATAAAATATCGGCGTATGCTTATGGCAAAGACTATCATACCGTAATTAAAAATAAACTGAACGAACTGTTACTTTTTATTCAATCAAAGCAGGAAAATGTTTCGGGATACATTTTTTGTGACAGTGCGCCTGTTTTTGAAAAAAGTTTGGCGGTAGATGCTGGCTTGGGCTGGATAGGGAAACACACGTTGCTTGTGCATCCACAATTAGGCTCGTTTGTTTTTATTGGTGGCATTGCATTGAATATTTTATTGGAAAAAGATACTCCGCTCGATGGTCAATGCCCCGAAAATTGTACCAAATGTATAGATGCCTGTCCTACTAAGGCTATAGTTAAGCCATATACACTTAATGCATCACGTTGCATTGCTTATGTAACTACGGAAAACAGAGAAATAGAAATGCCTTTTCACAATCCATCTCCCTATATTTTTGGATGCGATATTTGTCAACATGCGTGTCCTTTTAATAAAGAAACACAGAAAGAAAATAATCACTGGTTTAAGCCACAGCCTTATGTTTATTGGAGCAATGAAAAATGGGAGAATCTTGGCTCTTCCTCTTTCAAAAATAATTTTTTTGATTCGGTAATTAAACGGGCAGGATGGAGAACATTAAAACGTAATATGAACCATGAAAAAAAGTAACTATGAAAATCTCGTTATTCGTTTTTGGGAAAACAGATATATCCTATATTCAGCAAGGTATTCAGGAATATGAAAAACGTATTTCCTTTTTTTGTCCGTTTGAAGTGAAAACCATAGTGCCTTCCAAGAATCATGGAAGGTTATCGCCTGCTCAGCAACTGCATGATGAATCAATCCTTTTTACTTCAAAAATTACTCCGAACGATTTAGTATTTTTATTGGATGAAAAAGGAAAAACATATTCGTCTATGGCGTTTGCCGAGCATTTGGAACAATGGCTAAGCAGCGGGAAAAAACAATTGATTTTTATAGTAGGGGGTGCTTATGGGTTTGATGCATCGTTTAAACAAAAATATCCAACTCTTTCGCTTTCACCCATGACATTTAACCATCAATTAGCACGTCTTGTATTTGTGGAACAATTATACCGAGCCTTTACGATTATTAAAGGATTGCCTTATCATAATGAATAATTTTGTACTTTCGTTACATGAAAAATAAACACACTTCGCTGCCAGAAGTATTGAAATATTTGATTATTTCACTTTTCGTTATAGAAATTTTTCTTTTATCTATTCCTCAACATGCCCGAATCAATCATCAAAAAAATGTGGAACACTTTCAAAATGTCCTTTATCAAAAAAAGAAAATGGCTAATGAATGGATGTTATATGTTCAGCGAATGCTTGAAAAAAATGGGAAATCAGCATTTCATTCTTATAGTACCGATAAGGAATTTGCTCCATACGTACAACAACAAATTCATTTAGCCATTTTACAAGACGATTCGCTCATTTATTGGACCAACGCCGATTTTATTTCTAATAACTTTACCTCATCTTCTTTAAAAGGAAATTCTATTTTTTTTATTAACAGTACATGGTTTTATACGTTGTCAACTATATTGAATGAATATAAAATTTTTACATTTATTCCGATAAAAAAAGAATATTCCTTTGAAAACAAATATTTAAAAAACTTTTATTATCGTGGTTTTGACGTTAATTATCAATACAATTTTTCGCTGTTGCCACAAACATTGTCTTACTATATGCTTGACGATGACGGTGAATTTTTATGTTCGGTCATTCCGGTTACACCTATTCCTTCGTGGTGGAAATCCTGTGTGTTTCTGTTTGTTTTAGTCTTGTTGTTTATTTCTGTTCAACTATTCTGCGTTCTTCTGCGAAAAAAATCATACCATCGTGCAATGACTATGATGCTCACAGCACTCATCGTACTTCGAATAGTCATGCAAGTATTTCATATTCCAGCAGTGGTATATCAATTGCCTGTATTTAATGCAGAGATTTATGCTTCTTCCAATTTGTTCCCTTCGCTGGGGGATACTTTTTTTACTTGCTGGTTATTGCTTTTAATATTGGAATGGGTTATTACTGTTGGATATAAACTTATTTTTCGCACAAAATATTTTTTCTATGGATGTTGTATTCTTTGTTTAGGGTTTATTTATTTATGGTTTTATTTGTGGGACAGTTTTGTTTTTCAATCCAATATTTCTTTTGAACTGTACAAGTTAAATTCATTTTTTACACCTTCGTTGCTGGCAATCCTTATTACAAGCATGTTGGCATGGGCGGTTGTTCGCTTGTTATGGTTTATTATCAGAATAGAACAAAAAATCAATTTACCACTTTTAGAAAAAATATTAATATCCGCTGTATTTATATTTTTCCTCTTTTTCTTATACATGCAAATACCTTTTCATTACAGTCATATACTGTTCCTTTTATTTTTTATTGCTTTATTTTTTATTGTTCCCGTTATAAAAAAAATACGATTGTGGTTTATATTGGGTAGTATTTTTCTTTTTTCAACGGTAATAGTATTATATACTTTCCACTTAAATGAAAAGAAAACCAAAAACCTGATGCAGGTGGTGGCTGTGTCATTATCCAATGAACACGATATAGTGGCTCAATTACTTATGAGCGATATTGAGAAAAAACTTGTGCAGGACAGAGTTTTGCAGGGCATGATGCAAAAAGCATACAACAATCGTTATGAAATTTATCAATACCTCAAAGGAAATTATTTTTATGGATTTTGGGAACGGTACGATTTGCAAGTTACTATTTGTAGCGATGTTGACCAATTAAAAATAATGCCCAATAACGAATCGTGCAGTTGTTTTAATTATTTTTCAAAATTAATATTGAATAAGGGAAGTCGTTTTAATTGTCAACACTTTTATTCCATTGACAACGATTACGGCGAAATCAGTTATTTAGGCGTTTTTTCTTTTCCCTATTCTTTGCTTTCAAATACAGGCGAAAAACATATTTATCTCGAACTGAATAGAAAACTGCTATCGCAAATACCCGGCTATCCCGATTTACTGTTAGACGAAAATACCAGTAAAACATTATCAAGTCAATGGGATAATTACGCAAAATACAAATCCAATCGTTTAATTCAAAAAAATGGGACATGTCCGTATTCTTATCTATATAAATTTAAAAAAGTATCTACCGGTTCCCAATTATGGCATAGCGATAATGATTATTTGCATTTAATTTATTCACCAGCCGAAAAATCTTACATTGTGGTAAGCAATGTTAAAACAAAATGGTATCAATATGTTTGGGTTATACTTTATCTTTTCAATCTTTTTACACTTATTTTTGCTGCATCATACCTTTTATTTTATCTCTTTGCTGGGAAAAAACGCATTTTATACGGATTCCGTTTTAAGTATATCAGTTCTTTTATCGGTGTTCTATTATCTTCATATATTATTATTGGCGTTTACACGTTTATATTTTTTAACAGTCAATACCGAAAGAAAAATGAAAAAGTTATTACTGAAAAAATGCAAACGGTGGTAAACAGTTTGTATGAGCAAATAGGCTCATGGGAAAAAATAACAAATCAAAGCACGGAAGTCCTCACACGCCAATTGATGCAGTTGTCAAATATTTTTTATGCCGATATCAATATTTTCAATCCAGAGGGTATATTACTGGCAACATCCAGACCAGTTCTTTTTGATAAGGGAATAACGGGTACTGTCATGAATGCAGATGCGTATCATGTCATCCGTCAAAATCATATTGAATCGACCATTTATAAAGACAAAATAGGAGCACTGACTTTTATGTCTTCCTATTCGGCACTTTATAGCAACGGGCATCTAAAAGCAATAGTGCAATTGCCTTATTTCACCGAAGAAGAAAAACTTAATGCCGAACTTTCTACGGTACTCTTTCGTCTGTCCAATATTTATATATTGTTTATCATTCTTTCGTTTGGAATTATCATTTTATTGGCAAACGGTATATTGAAACCATTAACCCGAATACAGCATTATCTGAAAAGAATACGAACACAAAAGAAAATTAATCCAATTATTTATAAACAAAATGATGAAATATCCGGTTTGGTAAAAGAATATAATCGTGTGCTTGAAGAATTAGCCGACAGCACAGATAAATTACTTAAAACAGAACGCGAATCGGCATGGCGAGATATAGCCCGACAAATTGCTCATGAAATAAAAAATCCGCTAACACCCATGAAACTTAATATTCAGTATTTAATACGATATAAACAGGAAAAAGGAAAAATTCCAGACGAACAGTTTGATAAAACCATGCTAACTTTGCTGGAACAAATAGAAAGTCTGTCATCTATTTCATCGGCGTTTTCTAATTTTGCCAACATGCCGCTTCCACAAATAGAAGAGATTGAAATAATAGAGATTCTTAAACCCTTAGTATTGTTTTTTTCATCACAGCAAGCCAGCATTGAATTGGATACCGGTAATTATAGGGCTATTTATATTAATGGCGACAGAGATTATATAAAACGTATATTCACCAATCTGCTTACCAATGCTATTCAATCTATACCACCCGAACAAACTGGAAAAATAAAAGTACAAATTTCCATATCATCATTCAATGTTATTGTTTCGGTAATCGATAATGGAATTGGTATTAGCAACAATATTGCCGATAATATTTTTAAACCCAGTTTTACTACGAAGTCATCGGGCATGGGTATTGGATTGACGCTGGTAAAAAATATGACCGAAGCCATGGGAGGTTCTGTTCATTTTAAGTCCAAAGAAATGGAGGGAACAACTTTCTTTATTGAATTACCTTATATACGTATTATAATTTAATTATCTAATTATCACATTAGCAAATTATTATAACCTCTTTGAATACAAGTTGGTATAAGATTTTTACAAAGATACAAATGGATAACATTGTTTTTCTCAGTGTTTCTCTGTGTACTCTGTGGTTAATTATTTTGGGAATTATATCAAATTTCAAATACATAATTTAATTATCTAATTATCACATTAGCAAATTATTATAACCTCTTTGAATACAAGTTGGTATAAGATTTTTACAAAGATACAAATGGATAACATTGTTTTTCTCAGTGTTTCTCTGTGTACTCTGTGGTTAATTATTTTTGGAATTATATCAAATTTCAAATATCAAATTTCAAATACATAATTTAATTATCTAATTATCACATTAGCAAATTATTATAACCTCTTTGAATGTAAGGTTGGTATTAGATTGCATATCTAAAAAAAATAAATCAACTTTGCTAAAAAATAAAAAACACGAATATGTCTGAATTAAGTGAACAGGAAATTATACGCCGACAAGCAATTGAAGAAGCACGTCAACTTGGAATAACTGTCTATCCATACGAAACATTCAGTATAAATGCTAAAACAACCGAAATACTGAAAAATTACGACGACCAGAAAAAGAATTTTCAGGACATACACATAGCAGGGCGACTCATGTCAAAGCG
>Ga0302253_1001113_pt1 | contig 17641 bp, 17 predicted proteins | sample AAG_RA_Trp_MG_FD_193537 | JGI IMG/M metagenome (GOLD analysis project Ga0302253, IMG submission 193537) | Enriched activated sludge microbial communities from anaerobic digester in WTTP, New Holstein, Wisconsin, United States - AAG_RA_Trp | ecosystem: Engineered > Bioreactor > Anaerobic >...
ACCGGGGTTGTTCCTGTACCTCAAGCATCCAAGGCGCCGTTATTTTCTAACGCAGGCCAGTCAAATCAAAAACAAGCACGGGGCAAATCATGCTCGAAAAATTTTCAGTAGGGGAGGGAATCTTGATCGCCGTCGAAGGTCCCGGGGGCGCGTTCTGCGGCAGAAATTTACGGAACGGCAGCAAATCCAAAAATCATAAAAAGGAAAATGACTCATGAAGACGAATCTGAAAATGAAAATCCTCTCGTTTGTATTTCTTTTTCTATTGCTCACCTTGATCTCCGGATTTTCGACGATATGGATGGTCAAGAACAAGGTCATCACCACCGCCCATGAAAAACTCACGGGAGACCTGGCCATGGGAATGACTCTCCTGGACGCAAAACATCCGGGAGACTGGTCGATCCGCGAAGAAAAGCTGTTCAAGGGTGAAACCGAGATGAACGGCAATTTCACCCTTGTCGATACGATCGGAAAGTTAACCGGAGACACAGTGACCCTTTTCCAGGGCGACACCCGCGTATCCACCAACGTAAAAAAGCCCTCGGGTGAACGGGCCGTGGGAACAAAGGCCGCACAGAACGTCATCGACGCGACCCTCGTCGGCGGCGGGCTCTATCGAGGCAAGGCCAACGTCGTCGGCACCTGGAATCAGGCCGCGTATGAACCGATCAAAAATGCCGAAGGCAAGGTCATTGGAATGTTCTATGTGGGGGTGCCGAATACACGTTACGATGAAATCAGCAATGATATTGCAATCTCAATTATTACCATCAGCCTCGTTGGACTGATCATCATGGCCGTCCTGAGTTTCTTCATCATCCGATCCATAACCGGTCCCCTGAACAGGGTCATTGCCGGCCTTTCCGACGGGGCCGACCAGGTCGCCTCCGCCTCCGATCAGGTGTCGTCCTCCAGCCAGTCCCTGGCCGAGGGAACTTCCCAGCAGGCGGCCTCCCTGGAGGAGACCTCTTCGTCCCTTGAAGAAATGTCCTCCATGACCAGGCAGAACGCCGAAAATGCCCAGTTGGCCAGTGACATGATGACCAGGGAAGCCGGACCGAATTTCCAGTTGATGGCGGACCGGATGGGCATCATGGAAAAAGCCATGCAGGCGTCGGTTGCGGCGAGCGGCGAGACCGCGAAGGTCATCAAGACCATCGACGAAATTGCGTTCCAGACGAACCTTCTGGCGCTGAACGCCGCCGTCGAAGCGGCACGGGCGGGCGAGGCCGGTGCCGGGTTCGCGGTGGTGGCGGACGAGGTGAGGAATCTGGCCATGCGGTCCACGGAGGCGGCCAAGAGTACGCAGGACCTGATCTCGAACTCGACGGAACGGATCAAGGAGGCGACGTCCATCTACGGACAGGTGTCCGAGGTGATGGACAAAAACAGCCGGATTGCGCGCAAGGTAACGGAACTGATCGGTGAAATCGCCGCCGCCTCGCAGGAACAGGCCCATGGTATCGCCCAGGTGAACATCGCCGTCACGGAAATGGACAAGGTGACGCAGCAGACTGCGGCCAATGCCGAGGAATCGGCCAGCGCCTCCGAGGAATTGAGCGCCCAGGCGGAACAGATGAAGGCCTTCGTCGAGGATCTCATCGCCGTCATCAGCGGCCGCAACGGTTCGGCCGCGTCCGGCCCCTATTCCTCTGCAGAAGGATACGGGGGGAAAACCTTTTCCGCCGCGATACCTGCCGGCAAACCCGCCAAGACCAAAGCCCTGCAGTTAATCACGGCCGGAAGCGTTAAAAGCAGAGGCACCAGATCCTAGCGGGCATGCCCGAAGGGCGCTAATAAATCAAAGATATCCGGCGGCAGTTCGTCTGCGCGGGGAGGCATCATCGGTAAACCATTCGGCAAGGAAGGAAACAAAACTCATCCTGTAACAGCAAAAAAACGCTGCACTCGACTTAAAAAACCAATCAGACGGGAGGCCCCATGAGTACAGATCCCCTTTTCGCCCCGATTCCAGGAGCCGATCACCGCGACATCGGCGGCATTGAACTGGATATCTTCCCCACCGGGGCCGCACGAGTAAAACGCATGATCTACCCGCCCGGTTTCCGTTGGTCGACCCAAATGAAGCCCGTGGCAAAGACCGAATTCTGCATGCATGCCCATGTCGGCTTTCTGGCCCGGGGTCAAATCCGCGTCCTCTTCAGCGACGGCTGCACGGAGGATTACACTGCCCCGTGCGTCCTTGCCGTCCCACCCGGCCACGACACCTGGGTCGTGGGCGATGAGGCATGCGTCTTTATCGAGTTCGACTTCGAGAAGGACACGGTCCAGCGCTTGGGCCTCCCCGAAGGACACCACCACGGCTGACCGGCGGCTGTGCCGCCGACAAACAATGTTGAGACAGGGTTACTAAAAATCGCCTACCCCATGACTTCCACTTCATCACCGACCTGGACATCGCCGCCTTTGATCACGGCGGCGAAAACGCCCTCCCGGGGCATGACGCAGTCGCCCACCTGGTGGAAGATATGGCATCGTTCGTGACAGACCTTGCCGATCTGAGTGATTTCCAGGAGCACGTCGTTACCCACTTTCAGCCTGGTGCCGAGGGGAAGGGTGAACAGTTCGATGCCGGAAATCGTTAAATTCTCAGCAAAATCGCCGAATTGCACATCGAGTCCCTTATCCCGTATCTTCCGAATGCTTGCCTCCGACAGGAGGCTCACCTGACGGTGTTGGAACCCCGCATGGGCGTCGCCTGATAAACCCGACTGCTCGACCAGAATGCTTCTCCCGATATCATGCTTTTTCTCCCCCTTCTTATTGCTGATGTTGACAGACAGCACCCGGCCCTGTTTTGAACAGGCCATGGTAAAAACCTCTTTTCTCTGAATTGGTCAGCTTTTCCCGCCGCAGACCGGGCAATTCTTCGCCCTTTCGATATGAATGGTGCTGAAGGTCATGTCCGATCCGTCGATGAACAGCATGCGCCCCGCGAGAAGCATTCCGAAACCGGCCAGGTACTTGATCGCCTCCATGACCTGCACACAGGCGATCATCCCCGGAAGCGGCCCCAGGACGGGAATCTCTTCCTCCTGCTCCGGGATTTCCTGGCACAGACAGGCAAAACAGGGCGTCTTGCCGGGAATGAGGGTGGTCACCTCCCCCATCAGGCTGTGCACGCCGCCGTGGATGAAAGGAATGCCGCGGTCAACGCAGGCCCGGTTCAAAATCAGGCGGGTTTCGAAGTTATCCATTCCGTCGACGACCACGTCCGCCGCCGCGATCAGGGAGGCGACATTTTTCTCCGTGATCCTCACCTTCAGCGGCCGCACCTGCACGGCGGGGTTGAGGCGGCCGAGTTTTTCCGACGCGGAAACGACTTTCTCCCGCCCGACATCCTCGTCATAATGGAGGATCTGCCGGTTCAGATTGGAAAGGCTCACGACGTCATCGTCGATCAGGGTCAGACGGCCGATGCCCGCCGCCGCCAGGTAAATGGCGTTCGGCGACCCGAGTCCGCCCGCCCCGGCCACAACGACATGTGCTTGTTTCAGTTTGTCCTGCCCCTCTTCCCCCAGATAGGGGTAGAAGATCTGTCGGCGATATCTCAGTAGATCGTATTCTGTCAGCATGGCATGTTCATCCTCGTTATGTAAGTCCAGCCCCTAGCCATTTCCACCTATCCTCCTCCACAGCTTGCGAGAGAACGCATGAGAACGACCTTGTCCCCGTCGTTGATGGAACGGTCGAGATCCTCCTTCTTGAGAAAGGCCCTGCAGTTGTAAAATATATAACTGTTGGCGATGACGATATCATGTTCGTCCATGAAGCGATCGTAAAGTGCCCTGCCGTCCTTGTCCTTCACTTTCCGAAAGAAATCGGCCAAGGTGTTCCCGCTGATTTCGAACGCCTCCTCCGTTTTGTTTTCCCACCCCAGAGCTTTCCGCATCTGCGGATCCATGGTCTGCAACGTGATTTTCATTTTTCCATCCTCCCTTAGTTTTTTTCGATACAATAAACAAGATATCCTTTGCGAAGAGACTCGGTCCGTACCGGACCTCTTTCCCCTCGCCGATATAATGCGCGGGCAGGATTCTCAGCCCCCTTTCGTCACGGAATCGCCGGAAACGGGTCACACTCGGAAAACGAACATGGGGCGTATCGCGCGCTCCATCCACACGGCAGCGATCTCGTCACGGGGGGATTTCCCCCGGGGAAAGAGCATCCATCTCGCTTCGAAAAGAGCAAAGTTTGGAAAGCGATAATCATGCGCCGGTTGAGAATCACATCGTCAAGGAAGCCGTCGGGGTATTCCCGCAGGTCTTCTCCGATATCGCCGTGGATGACGCTCAATTTTTTTCTCGCACACCCGCAGATCGCCGCCTCGTCCGGTTCACGCCCCCGGACCCGGGCATTTTTCTCCCGGACCGGCGGATACACGAGATCCCCGTTGCCGCATCCGAGATCCGGGACCTTCGTCGCGGGGGCCACGATACGGGAGATGTGCGATGGCCGAACCGGCCGCCGGAGACATCGGAACAATCCGGGGCCTTCGTCCCGTACGGGTGCAAGTCGGCGCCGAAGCGCTTGACGAAATGGTCTCACCGGTGACAAGGAGAACTCTCCACTTCGAAATCGGCTCTGAACCGGAAACTGTAATTGGCGCTCTTCAATCTCCGGGGAATTTCTCCTCCATGGACGGATCGCTCATGAAGGTGATGCGCCCGATCATCCGGGCAATGGCCGGACCTTTTTCCGGCCGGCCGAAATCGGGATCATGTCCATCCCGCCGGGTGGGATCGGCCATGATGGACCGGTGCACCACGTCGTTGGAATCGATCCGCCGGGGCGAATTCTTGAGAACCGACATGACTTGGCGGCCGCCCCGGCATCAGTCCGCCGGGACTACTGAAAAAGCCACGTCGACAGGTAGCGCTCCCCCGTATCGGGAAGCAGTGTCACGATGACCTTCCCCGCCGCCTCGGGCCTCCGCGCCACCTGCAGGGCCGCCCACAGGTTCGCCCCGGAAGAGATTCCCGCCAGGATTCCCTCTTCCCGCGCCAGCCGTTTCGCCGTTTCCCCCGCATCTTCATGCCTGACCGTCAGGATCTCGTCGATCACGGACCGGTTCAGGACGGCGGGCACAAACCCCGCGCCGATTCCCTGGATCTTGTGGGGTCCCGGTTTCCCGCCCGAAAGAACCGGTGAATCGGCCGGTTCCACGGCAATGATCCTGAGCGCCGGGTTCCGCTTTTTCAGCAGTTCTCCCACGCCCGTGATCGTTCCCCCCGTTCCGATTCCGGCCACGAAGTAATCGAGACGGCCGTCCGTATCCGCCCAGATTTCTTCCGCCGTCGTCTTCCGGTGAATCTCCGGATTGGCGGGATTGTTGAACTGCTGGGGAATGAAGCTGCCCGGCGTCTCTTTCGCCAGCTCTTCCGCTTTTTCCACGGCCCCTTTCATCCCCATGGAACCTTCCGTCAGGACGACTTCCGCCCCCAGGATCTCCAGAAGCCGGCGCCGTTCGATGCTCATCGTCTCGGGCATCGTCAAAATCAGCTTGTATCCCTTGGCCGCACAGACAAACGCGAGGGCAATGCCCGTGTTGCCGCTCGTCGGCTCGATGACGACCGTGCCCGGCCCGATCAGCCCGGACGCCTCCGCCGCCTCGATCATGGCAACCCCGATCCGGTCCTTCACACTGGAGAGGGGATTGAAAGATTCGAGTTTCACCAGAACCGTCGCGACGCCGGCCCCGTTCAGGCGGTTGATCCGCACGATCGGTGTCCCGCCGACTGTCTTCGTGATGTCTTCGTATATCTTTCCCATGCCTTACCTCCTGCCCGGGTCAACGGGCCGCCCGATGTCGGCGAAAAGGCCGCCGACCTGTTTCGCGATGGAAGAACGCGCGGACAGAATAAGACTCCGGAGCCTCGGTTTCCGCCGGATTGCCCCCCTATCCGCTGTACATCAACATCCGATCGATACACGCCCGCGCCCGGATCGAAATATCACGGGGCACAGCCACCTCGTGGGCCATGTCCTCCAGTGCCCAGAGAATCTTTTCCAGGTTGATCTTTTTCATATTCGGACAGATCGCGTGTTCCGAGGCGGGATAAAAAACCTTGCCGGGGTTCTCCTTTTTCATGCGGTGGAGGATACCGAGTTCCGTCGCCACGATCACCTCCCGCACATCGCTGTGCTTGACAAACCGGCACATCCCTTCCGTGGAGAGCACCTGGTCGGAAAGGTGACGCACCGCCCGGGAACATTCGGGATGGGAAACCACCGCCGCATCCGGGTGAAGCCGCTTCTGTTCCAGGATATGATCCGGCAGAATTCTCACGTGAGTCGGACAGAATCCCTGCCAGAGGATCATTTCCTTCCCGGTTATTTCCGTTACGAAATCACCCAGGTGCTTGTCGGGAACAAAGATGATTTCGTCGCGGTCGGCCAGGGCATCCCGGACCATGCGGACCGCGTTGGCCGACGTGCAGCAGAGATCGCACTCGGCTTTTACCTCCGCCGTCGTATTGACGTAACAGAGGACCGCCGCCCGGGGATGCGCCGCTTTCAACGTCTTCAATTCTCCGGCGGTGATCATGTCCGCCATGGGACACCCCGCCTTGGGATCGGGGATGAGGACCGTTTTTTCCGGAGACAGGATTTTCGCCGTCTCGGCCATGAAATAAACCCCGCAGAAAACGATGACACGGGCGTCGGTTTTCGCCGCTTCCATGCTGAGCCCCAGGGAATCGCCCACGAAATCCCCGATGTCCTGGACCTCCGGCAACTGGTAATTGTGGGCCAGGATGACGGCGTTGCGCTCCCGCTTCAATCGCCTGATCTTCTCAACGATCTCCATGGATAACCTCCTCGATGACACCTCCCCCCAGGACACCGTCGCCGTCGTAAAAAACGATCGACTGGCCCGGCGTAATGGCTTCCTGATCATCCTCGAATACAACCCGGGCACGGCCATCTTCAAAGGTGACGCGGCATGGGCTTTCCTTTTTACGGTAACGGATCTTGGCCTGAACCGCCTCCGGCCAGTCCGGCCGCAGCCGGTTCAGATCCCCGGCGATGAGCTCTTTTCCCAGGAGTTCCCCTTTCTCCCCCACGATGATTTCGCTTTTCGCCACATCGATCGCAAGCACATACAGCGGGACGGGATGGCTGATGCCGAGCCCCCCGCGCTGTCCGACCGTGTAAAAGGCGATTCCCCGGTGTTCTCCCAGACAGCGGCCCGACCGGTCAACGATCCTTCCGGGTTTGATCTCACCCAGGCGTGCCTTCATAAAATCGTGATAGGTTTTCTGGGTCACGAAACAGATGTCCTGGCTTTCCGCTTTTGCCGCCACCGGCAGACCGGCACGGGATGCGATCGCCCTCACCTCCTCCTTGGTGTAGGGTCCCAGCGGGAAAAGGATCCGGGGCAATGCGTCCGTCTCAATATGATAAAGAAAATAGGTCTGGTCTTTCCTGCGGTCCCGGGGACGGAGAAGGCCGTATTGTCCTCCTGTTTCCTCAACCTTTGCATAATGACCCGTTGCCAGGGCATCGAACCCGAAAGCGACGGCCCGGGCCAGCAAAGACCCGAATTTCAGGTAACGGTTGCAGACGACGCAGGGATTGGGCGTCCGGCCCCGGGCGTATTCCCTGACAAACGGCCCGATCACCCATTTTTCCAGTTCATCGGCATAATCCAGGACATAATGCCGGATTCCCAGCTTGTCGCAGACCCACCGCGCATCCTGGACGGCCTCGGGACCGCAGCACCGGGGATGCTCCCCTTCCGCCCCCCGGACTCCCAGGCACATGGTCACGCCGGCAATCTCGTAACCCGCCTCCTGCAGTAAAAGAGCCGCCACGGAGGAATCGACCCCGCCGCTCATGGCCACCAGCACTTTTTTCGTCATCATCTCAATTCCGATAACGGCTGCTAAATTCCCGACGCCGCTTCATTGCCAAGTTTTTCTTTATTCATCCGGACCAGATCCAGGAGACTGATCGAACCGAGGACCTCCGCAATCCTGCCGCCCAAAAGGCACCAGATCTCCCGGCTGACACAGTTCGGAACACGGGAACACAGCGAGGGGTCACGGACACAATCTACAAGACAGGTCTCTCCTTCCAGGATGTCGAGAATATCCTTCAGATTGATCTGCGACGGATCGCGGGCCAGGTAATAACCTCCGTAGGCGCCGCGTGTCGAATGCACGAGTCCCGCCGTTCTCAAGGGAATGATGATCAGGCTGAGATACTTTTCCGATATTTCTTCCCCCCTGGCTATATCCTTGAGATAAACAGGTCCTTTCCCGTAATGGACCGCCAGGACCAGCATCAGCCGGACGCCGTAACGGGCCCTTGTCGAGAGTTTCATGGATGAACGTCCCCTATTAACTAGTATTCCTATTATTTTAATAGTAATTAAAACCTCGCCCCTCCTGATGTCAAGAATTATTTTATCGATCAACCTTCCTTGACAAATTTTTTACGGTGTATATTTTATCGCGCGGATTGGGAAACTTCCGCTCCGAATCCGTTCGAAATCGATTAAACCGCTTATTATCAATAATTTTTCAGGAGGTAGGCTACATGAATGTAAAACCACTACAGGACAGGATTCTGGTTTTACGGGAAGAAGGAGAACAGATCACCGCCGGCGGGATCATTATTCCCGATACGGCGAAGGAAAAACCCCTGGAGGGGAAGGTTGTCTCCGTCGGACCCGGTAAGACGGACAAGGACGGCAAAAGGATTCCCATCGAATTGAAACCGGGGGACCGGATTCTGTTCAGCCGTTACGCGGGAACGGAAATCAAGATTAACGGCGTCGAACACCTGATGATGCGGGAAGACGATATTCTGGCGATTATCGAAGCCTGATAAGGAGGTTATCATATGGCAGCAAAAGACATCAAGTACGACATGATCGCCCGGGAAAAGATCCTGAAGGGCGTGGATACGCTCGCCAACGCCGTCAAGGTCACCCTGGGGCCCAGGGGACGAAACGTCGTTCTGGACAAATCCTGGGGAGGACCCGTCATCACGAAGGACGGCGTCACGGTGGCCAGGGAAATCGAGTTGGAAGACCGTTTCGAAAATATGGGCGCCCAGATGGTCAAGGAAGTGGCGTCGAAGACGTCCGATACCGCCGGGGACGGCACGACGACCGCAACGATTCTCGCCCAGGCGATTTACCGGGAAGGATCGAAGCTGGTGGCGGCCGGGATGAATCCCATGTCCCTGAAAAGAGGCATCGATAAAGCCGTCCAGGTCGTTTCCGAAGAATTGAAGAAGATCTCCAAACCCGTCCAGGACAAGAAGGAAATCGCCCAGGTCGGCACCGTGTCGGCCAACAACGACACCACCATCGGGGAAATCATCTCCGAAGCCATGGCCAAGGTGGGCAAAGAAGGGGTCATCACCGTCGAAGAAGCCAAGGGCATGGAAACGACCCTGGACATCGTCGAAGGGATGCAGTTCGACCGGGGTTACGTGTCGCCCTATTTCGTCACGGATCCCGAAAAAATGGAAATCCACATGGAAGACCCCTATATCCTCCTCCACGAAAAGAAAATCAGCATGATGAAGGACATGGTTCCCCTGCTGGAACAGATCGCCAGAATGGGAGCCCCCCTGCTCATCATCGCCGAAGACATCGAGGGCGAAGCCCTGGCGACGATCGTCGTCAACAAGATCCGCGGCACCCTCAAGTGCGCCGCCGTCAAGGCGCCGGGGTTCGGCGACCGCCGCAAGGCCATGCTGGAAGATATCGCCGTCCTGACGGGGGGCAAGGTCATTTCGGAGGATATCGGCCTGAAACTGGAAAATGTCGGCATCAACGATCTCGGCCGCTGCAAGCAGGTCACGATCGACAAGGACAACACGACGATCGTCGACGGCGCCGGATCCCGGGCCGATATCGAGGGCCGGGTCAAGCAGATCCGCACCCAGATCGAAGAAACGACCTCCGACTACGACCGTGAAAAGCTTCAGGAACGCCTGGCGAAGCTGGTCGGCGGCGTGGCGGTCATCAAGGTCGGCGCGGCCACGGAACTGGAAATGAAAGAGAAAAAGGCCCGCGTCGAGGACGCCCTCCACGCAACCCGGGCGGCCGTCGAGGAAGGCATTGTTCCCGGAGGCGGCGTCGCCCTGCTCCGGAGCATCCCCGCACTGGAAAAGGTCGATCTGGCCGACCAGGATGAAAAACAGGGGTTGAACATCATCAGGCGGGCCATCGAAGAACCGCTTCGCCAGATCGCCTTGAATGCGGGTTATGAAGGCTCCATCGTCGTCGAAAAGGTCAAGGACGGCAAGGGTGATTTCGGTTTCGATGCCGACAAGGGTATCTACGGGAACCTTTTGGAAGCGGGCATCATCGATCCGACCAAGGTCGCCCGTTTTGCCCTGCAGAACGCCGCTTCCGTGTCGTCCATCCTCATCACCACCGAGGCCATGGTCGCGGAGAAACCGAAGAAGAAATCGGCCGCATCCGCCATGCCCGGCGGCATGCCCCCCGATATGGGCGATTACGACTACTGATCTCCTTTTCAATGCTGCAAGGCCCCGGTCCATTCACGCGTCATCCCGGAGGGACCGGGGCCGGCGGCATCCCTCCATGTCCCTGCCATCTGCATCGTCATCGCCGTCCCGATCGGCTCTGACCCGGTTTCCGCCTCCGGGAAAGCCCGCCAACAGACATTTTCATTGACAGCAACCTCGTTTTGGCATAGAAATATACCGTAATATCGTCATTCTATGGTTTCGCCCGAAGATCATCCCCCCTCGGGACAAGCTGAAAACGGCTGTTTCAAAATATGAATGATCGGCTGCAACAATACATCTCTCGCATCGAATCGTCTCATAACCTTCCGATATTGCCTCATATTCTCGTAAAACTGATTTTCGCCTGCCAGGATGAAAACGGCAACACCCGGGAACTGGCCAGAATAATCCAATCCGACGCCTCCATGGCCGCTAAAATTTTGAAGCTGGCCAATTCCTCTTATTTCAGGTCAACCGGCAAAATTGTCCAGATCGATCAGGCCCTCATCCGGCTGGGCCGGAATGCCGTCAAGAATCTGGCCATCAGTTCCGCCGTGCACCAGGTCTTCAACAAGTCGGACGCGGTTTCCAACGGGTTCGACCTGAAACGTTTCTGGCGCCATTCCCTGACCTCCGCGGCTCTGGCGAAAATGATCGCGGAAAAGGCCGCCTACAATCTGCCCGAACAGGCTTTCCTGGCCGGAATGATTCATGATATCGGCCGTCTTCTCCTGGCGACGAAATTTCCCGACGAATACAAGGCCGTTCTGGACGGCGCGGAAAAATCCGGAGAAACGCTGTTGGAAAAAGAAACCAGGACGGGGTTTCCCCACACGGAAATCGGGGCATGGCTCCTCAATCGCTGGAATTTCGATTCCATGACGGTCGACGCCGTCCGGTACCACCATGAACCGGCGGCCCGGATCAAGGAATCCTTTCCCCTGGTGAGGATCGTCTATGCGGCAAACGACCTGTCCCGGACAACCGGTTCGAGCGACGAGGCCTTCTGCGTCCTCAAGGGCCTTTTCCCCTGTACTTTCCCCGATACGGTGGAGATGATGCTCCAGGCGGAACAGGAGGTACAGGAACTCGCCTCGTTCCTGGGTCTTTCCATCGGAGAGAAAGAGAACCCTTCCTCCGAAGGCGAACGGATCGATATTCAAACCCCGGAATTGGTCAATGAGGTCAGGAACTTCTCTCTCATGGCCGGGGTCCTGCAGAATCTGGTCGCCTGCCCCGACGAAAACGCCATCCTGAAAACGATTCAGGAAGGATTAGCCGTCCTGTTCGACATGCGAAAAGTCATCTTCTTCCTTTTCGACCCCGAAGACGGGCTCCTGAAGGCCAGGGTGGTCACGGACCAGGGGCGTGTCGAATTTCCTCCGGGGCTGGTCATATCCAAATATAACAAGGACAGCCTGATCAACCGCTCGATCCAGGAAGGACACCCGCTTTCATCTTTGACCGGCGGCGAATCGGAAAAGCCGGCAATCCTGGATGAACAGATCCGGCATCTCCTCGACTGTGAAGGAATCTTCAGTCTGCCCCTGGTCCGCCTGGGGGAAAAAATCGGCGCACTGGTCGCCGGTGTGGACAGGCCTGAAGAAAAGGCTCTTATGCGCGAGGAGAAACTGCTGAACCTGCTGGTGTGCCAGGCCTCGATCGCCCTTTACGTGGAACGCCTGAAGCAGGCCGAGGCCAGGAACATCGCGGTGGAACGCCTGACGGCAATGACGGACCTCGCCCGCAAAGTCGTCCATGAAGCAAACAATCCCCTGGGGATCATCAAGAATTACCTCAAGATTCTGTCATCCCGCCTGGATGAGGAAAACCCGGCGCAAAGCGAAATCCGGGTCATCGGAGAGGAAATTGACCGCATCACCCGCATCCTGAAGGAGTTGTCGCACTTCGCGAAAACAAGATCCTTTAAAAGGGCGACTCTCGACCTCAACGCCCTGCTGACCGATATCGTTAAAATCGTCGGCCAGGCCCTGCCGAAAACTTCAGACATCAGGATTCATACGGATCTGGCCCCGGCGCTGCCCCAAATTCAATCCAACCGGGATGCGTTGAAACAGGTCTACCTCAACCTGGTCAAAAACGCCGTAGAAGCCATGAAAGGACGGGGCAATATCTTCATCGAAAGCGCCTATGTTCCCGAAGCACCCGACAGCTCCGGCAAAATTCCCGATGCCGTCGCCCGAGGGCATGTGAAAATCACCGTTCGCGATGATGGGCCGGGCATCCCTCCCGAAATCGAAACACGCCTGTTCGAACCCTACCTGAGTACCAAGGGCACCGGACACTCGGGTATCGGGCTTTCCGTAGTTTACAACACGATCAAAGAACTCGGAGGAACAGTGACTTGCAGCAGTAACCCGGGGAAAGGGGCCGTCTTCACGATCGTTCTGCCGGTCCATTCGACCTGACGAACAAATCGTTCCAGGACAGGGAAAAACCGTATCAGCCGGTTCCACCGCTTAATCGACGGGGGGTCACATCAATGCCTTACCAACCGAAAATTGTCATCACCGACGACGAACCGCGCATGATCGACAGTCTGAAAATCCTGCTCGGGGACAAGGGCTACGACATCGAAACTTTTCAAAACGGGCAGGAAACCCTGGCTTACGTCGGGACTCACGACTGTGACCTGGTTTTAATGGATGTCATGATGTCCGGCATGAATGGTTTCGAGGCGCTTTCTTTCCTGCAGAAACAACATCCTGAAGTCACCGTGATTCTCATGACAGGCCAGGCCTCCATCGATTCCGCGGTCCGGGCCTTGCGCGGAGGCGCTTACGATTATCTCTGCAAGCCTTTCGAGTATGACGAGCTGATCAAGAAGGTGGATAATGCATTGAGCCACCGGAGACTGTCGAAAGAAAAAAAACTCATCTCCCACCAGTTGCAGTTGACGGAGGCCCGTTATCAGTACCTTGTTCACAATTCTCCCGATATCATCTTCACGATCGGTCCCCAAAATGAATTCGTCTTCATTACGGACAAGATCGGCTCTTGCACCCATAAAAGCAGCCGGGACCTGATGGGCAGTGATTTTACCTCGATCGTCCACCACCAGGATATCGACAAGGTGCGGAAATACTTCAACGGGGTTCGCCTGGGCCTTGTGACGCAGGACCTGCTCGAATTAAGGCTGAAGTGCGCACAATGCGACCGAGACGGCGCCCTCTGCACCGGTCCCCACCCCCTGATGGAAATAAAGGCGGTCCCCATGTCCAACGGAAACCAGTCTGAAGAAAGCGGCGGACCTTCTGAAATATACGGCATCATCCGGGACATTACCGAAAGACGCCGGGCTGAGGAAGAAAAAAAGGGACTCGAAAGCCAGCTGCGGCAGGCTCAGAAAATGGAGGCCATCGGAACCCTGGCGGGAGGAATCGCCCATGATTTCAACAATCTCCTGATGGGGATCCAGGGGAACATCTCCTTGCTCCTGATGCGCTGCGACCCTTCTCATCCCTGTTATGAGCGGCTTAAAAAAATAGAAAAACACATCGAAAACGGTTCCAAGCTGACGTCACAACTGCTCGGTTACGCCAGGAAAGGGAAATACGAGGTCAAATTCGTCGATTTGAATCGCATCATCGAAGAAACCGTTCAAACATTCGGGCGAATGAAAAAGGAAATCCGCTTTTGCTTCAATCTCGCCCCCGATCTCGATCCGGTTGAAGCGGACGCAAACCAGATCGAACAGGTCCTGCTGAACCTCTTCCTGAACGCCGCTGACGCCATGCCCGGCGGAGGGGACATCACGGTCACAACCAGTGCGGTCTATCACATCGCGATCAAGTCCTTGACGCACACCCCCAAACCCGGCCGCTACGCCCTCATGTCCATCCGGGACACGGGGGTAGGCATGGACGAAAAAATCCAGGAACGCATCTTCGAACCGTTTTTCACCACCAAGGAAATGGGCCGGGGAACGGGACTGGGCCTGGCATCCGTCTACGGAATCATCAAGGGTCACAACGGTTATATCGAGGTCGAATCCGAAGTTTCCGCCGGAACCACCTTCCATCTCTTTTTGCCGCTTTCGGATAGGAAAAGCGAGGAAGCACCCCACACCGCACCGGAAGCGATTCTGAAGGGACGAGGAACCATCCTTCTGGTGGATGATGAAGAAGGGATCCTGGAAATCGGCCGGGCCATGATCGAAGACCTGGGCTACCAGGCCATGACGGCGCGCTCGGGCGAGGAGGCCATCGATCTTTACACGGCGCACAAGGACGGGATCGATCTTGTTCTTCTGGATATGATCATGCCCGGCATGAACGGCGGCAAGGTTTACGACCGGCTGAAATCAATCAATCCCGGCATCAACGTTCTTCTCATTTCAGGCTACAGCATTGAAGGGGAAGCCAAGAAAATTCTCGCCCGCGGCTGTAACGGCTTCATACAAAAACCTTTCAAAATAGAAGCCCTGTCCAGGAAAATACGCGATATTCTGGGCGGTTGATCCTGGCAGCTTCGAAGGGAAACCCCTTTTCGTCATCCCAGAAAAAACGGAAAACGGGCAAAACCACCCCTGAAGAACTGCTTGAAAAGGCCGGGTTTTCTGCTACGATGCCCGAAACGGAAAGGAATCGTCCCCATGACAAAACCGGCATTCGAAAAACAACAGGAAAATCATTATCTGGTCTGGTTCGACACGGAATATTCCGGCCTTGATCTGGAAGAAGCGCACCTCCTCCAGGTCGCGGCCCTGATCACGGATCGGTCGCTTCGCCGTGTCCGGCCGGTGGAAACGGACATCCGGCTCGCAATCCGCCTGCCGTCGGACGCGGCCGTCAGTCCATGGGTCGAGGAAAATCTGCCCGAACTGATCGCCGCCTGCCGGTCCTCGTCGGCGGTGGAGCTCGTGGAAGCGGACCGCCTGCTTGCGGCTTACGTGGATGCCGTCGCCGGCCCCCCCGCCGAACGGGAAAACAGGCGCCCCATCCTGGCCGGAAACACGGTCCATGCCGATTGGTGGCTGGCCCGGAAATACCTGCCCCGGTTTACAAGACGCCTCCATTACCGGCACCTCGATGTGACGGCCCTGAAGCTGGAATGGCAGGAACGTTGCCCGGATCGAAAATTCGAGAAGGAAGACCCGGACAATGTCAGACGCTACTTTCCCGAAGCCCTTCTGAATTCCTCCGATACACGGCACGACGCCTATTACGACATTCAGGCCTCCATTGCCGAACTGGCCTTCTACCGCCGATGCCTGTTCCGCCCCGAAGGGCGATAGCCCCCCTGAGAGGGGCTCTCCATAACCCGGCGAAAAACCTTTTTCCATAATTGAATCGATCCATTTCCGTCCTTCCGTCGAAAGACGGAATCCGGAATGGATTCGTCCGGATGCCGGATCGAGGGGCTGTGTCGCAATGCCATCCTGAGCCGTCAGGCGAAAAATCTCTTCCTTTTAACAGATCGTGATGATTCGATTCTTCGCGGAGTCGATCCTGGAGCGAAGCGAAGGGCTCAGAATGACCTCGAATGTAAATCGGGGATTACGGCACCGTCTTCAAATCCGGCATGGCGTTTTGAATATTTGCCTATAGATGTAATAAATGGCCGAATTTACTTAAAAGATCGATAACAGACGTATTCAGGTGAAAATTCGAAAAATGAACGTTTTCCTGGTTTGTTGTCTTGCATGGTGATATGATTCCACACAAAAAAAGGGCAGGAAGACGGGTGGTTGCAGAAGGGAAAATCAGGGTGTTGATCGTCGGTGCCGGCACAACGGGAACGAACTTATTCACGACGATCATCGATGAACCAGGCGTCGTGGTGACCGGTATCGTTGACCGGAAAAATGAATTTTCGCATTTGGATCTGGCCTGCACCAGGGGCATTCCCGTAATCAGCGACATTTCCGAGGCCATGAGGGCCGCCCCCGATATCGTTTTCCATCTTTCCGAAAGCGACGTCCCTTCTTCGGAAATCACGATGCATAAACCGGCCAAGGCGGAAATCATCGGAGACGGCGGGATCCATTTTTTCCTTACGATGATTCACCAAGTACGCCGCAGGATCATCCGCGGGGTTCACCTGTCCGGAGAAACGATCGGGGAAAGCACCGGCCTGCAGGCGGAGGAAACCGACATGCCCGGCAAGCGCGGCGAATACCACGCCGCCGCGTGTGAAGGGGGGAAAATCAGGAACATCCTGTGCATCGGCGGCGACGGGAACGTCCCGGAATGGTTGCGCGAAACGCTGGAATCGGCGGGATACCGCGTCACGGCGGTGAAAACAGGCAGGGAAGACATGGGAAAAGCCGCCCACACCCGGCCCGACCTCATCATCCTCGACCTGACGTTCCCCGGCACGGACGGCTTCGAGTTGTCCCGGTCCCTCGAGGAAAACGCCGCCACGGCGGACATCCCCATCATCGTCCTGGCGGCCAAAGACGTCAATATGGAAACCCGGTTGAAACTGATCGGAAGAACCGAAGGCATCCTGCAAAAAAGCTGTTTTGCGGAGGAAGATCTTCTGGCGCATATCCGGGACCTCGAAATGACCCGTCCCTTCCGGTCAGGCCTTCTGGACACGGTAAGCGGACTCTTCGGCAGGCCCTATTTCCAGATCCGCCTCGCCCAGGAAATCTGCCGGGCCGATCGCTACAAGACGATTTTCTCGATCCTGATGGCGGACTTGGACGACTTCGACCCGTATATCCAGGCCAACGGTATGGATTGCGGCCATATCTGCATCCGGAAAATAGCCGATTTCCTGCGCAAAACCACCCGGGGTTCCGACACGATCGTGCGTTACGGCGGCGATCAATTCGCTCTCCTTCTCGCAAGCGCAACCGAGGAAGCCTCGCGCATCGTCGCCCAGCGCCTGCTCTCTTTCATGGAAAGTTACCGTTTTCCCGGCCGGGAAAAACTCGCTCAGGGGATCCTGACGGCCAGCATCGCCGTGGTTCATTACAACCGCGTAAGCCCCTGCTCGCCGGAGGAAATGATCTCGAGAACCCAGCAGCTGCTTCGGGAGGCAAAAAGATACGGGGGCGGGAACATCCGGATTTACGGGCAGCCCGCGCACGCTGCCGAAATGATGAATTCCCGGGAATGATCCGATCTCACGCGGACGTTTCCGCCCGCTCCGG
>Ga0302253_1001115_pt1 | contig 17621 bp, 11 predicted proteins | sample AAG_RA_Trp_MG_FD_193537 | JGI IMG/M metagenome (GOLD analysis project Ga0302253, IMG submission 193537) | Enriched activated sludge microbial communities from anaerobic digester in WTTP, New Holstein, Wisconsin, United States - AAG_RA_Trp | ecosystem: Engineered > Bioreactor > Anaerobic >...
TCGATTCTGACAACAACGTATTGGGATATCGGAAAGCGGATTATTGAAAATGAACAGAAGGGTGAACGGCGAGCAGAATACGGGGCTTTTGTTCTTCAGCGATTGTCAAAAGATCTTACGGGAAAGTATGGAAGAGGCTTTTCCCAGGAAAATCTTAGATTAATGCGGCTGTTTTTCATATATTATAAAAACAAGATTTCCCAGACAGCGTCTGGGAGATTCAGCCTTTCATGGTCACATTACGTCAAGTTACTATCCCTTAATGAGCCGCATCAACGCGATTTTTACGAAGAAGAAGCTGGAATAGCAGGATGGTCGGTTCGTCAGTTGGATCGCCAGATTAACTCTGTTCTTTATGAACGTGTGGCGCTCTCAAAGAAAAAAAGACCATTGCTTGAAGAAGCACGAACCGGAAAACCACAAACCGCAGAAGAGGCAATCAAAGATCCGTATGTTCTGGAATTTCTCGGATTACCGGAAGTGGTTTCCGAAAAAGACTTGGAATCGGCCTTAATCAAGCATCTTGCGGATTTTCTGCTTGAACTTGGATACGGATTCACGTTTGTTGCTCGCCAGAAACGACTGCAAGTTGGAACTGAATCCTACTACATTGACCTTCTTCTTTATCACCGGGGATTGAAATGCCTGGTGGCGATCGATCTCAAAATTGGAAAGTTTACTCATGCTGACGCCGGTCAGATGAATCTTTATTTAAATTTCCTGAAGGAAAACGAAAAAATGGAAGGAGAGAATGAGCCTATCGGCTTGATACTTTGCACAAAGAAAGATGAAACGGTTGCTCATTACGCTCTGGGCGGGATTGCAAACAAGGTGTTCGCCTCGCAATCTGTAATCTTGAGTTCGCCCTCATCAAAAAGTTCGTAGTGATCATTATTTTTCCAACCCAGACAAATCTCTCCGGTTCAAAAACAGCATCTCTTCCAGACGATGGTGTATTCTCCGCTCGGCCAGCGGATCTTCCTCGTTCCATTCCGACATCGGTTCTCCCAGCCATTCCATTGCCCGATACAGATGATGCAGTCTCAAATCATCGGTCCCCTCGATGCGGTAATCCTCTCGCCACGCATCGCACGCCAGATCGGCACCTGATTTCATCAGTCGGTGGAGGACTGTCGTGAAAACAGCTCGCTCGACATCAAACTCGAATCTCCTCCCTCTCAGCATCGCTTCCAATGTTTCCCGGATGCCGGTCTCCCTCCAGAGTTTCTCGAATACAAGGACAGGCCCGATAATTTTCTTGTTTTCGAGCGGAAGTTCCTCGCCGGCTTTCAGGATCGCCAGTTCCTTCGAAAATTTGGCTCCTGATACGAGCAGTGAATCGATCGTGCCGTTTTCAAGGACATCCGCGACTCGGCCAAGGTTCAGCAACGTTCGCTGCCTGACCTTCCCGTCGATCCACTTGTTCTCGACCAGGACGACATATTCATAAGGGCCGACTTTTTTCTTCCGAAAGAACATGGCCACCTCCAATCTGCCACCTGGAACCATGTCATCGTCGCTTTTGTTATGTCAATTTATTTATTATTATTTAGCACCAGGTTTTTGAATTCCCGAAAACTGACCCTAGCGTTTTCAAGGGCTCGCAGCCCGAATGTCGTGCGAGGCTGTTAAAGATGAGTTTAAGCAGTTTTTTGTCCTGGGGCTTCTTGAGGTAATTTTCCCTTGAAACAACCCCTTCCCCGAGTTCTCTTTCCATGTCCTTGCGGGCTCTTCCAGCTATCGCGCCTCCGGATCTGGCTGCATCCAAATTTTCATCAAATCCTTGTGCGTCTCTTTTCCGAGCTATTTTAGTTGTGCCGGCTGCTCCCAACATAGAAAAGATAAGCTCCAGGTCATTCATGTGGTCTCGTAGGTTTTCTCTATTCAGTTCCTTGAATTTCTTATACTCTGCCGGTTTCATCCCAAAAGTGGCTTCTGTAGGGTATTGTTGATTTTCAGATCGAATGATCCAAATTGGGAAATGTTGAAGCAAGACCACAAGACGGAGTTAGAAAGATGCGAATTTTAAACTGGCTCAGATTGTCTCAGCATCAATGCTTCACCTAAGTACGATAACGCAATTTGATGAACATAGAATATTTGACTATATTATTCGAAGGGTCGATTATTGGTGTTTCGACCCAATCTTTGTAGGGAACAGGAGATCTCGAAAGGTAGGGAATATAAGCCAATGATGTCCAGAAATTGAAGAGAAAATCTCAACACCGATTCATTGCAACAGAAATGAAAATGAAAATTTTTAAAATAATTTGTCTGTGCATGATTTGGAATTCACCCGCGCTTTCGAATTGGGATACTGAAACGGGTGGTTTTATGCATCTACCAGCAATGGGCTTCATTGAGGCTTTTCAATTTACTCCGACATTTACAGGTCCACTAGAAGTTAAGGAAGGTCAGGTTCGGACACTAGTAAATTGCAGGTGGATCAATGTATGGGCCTTTCATGTCAATTCAGACATTCCATTCGAACCAGGAATGGATCTCGACACATTTCCTTTCAAATTTGGAACTTTTATGATTGATCTGGAGGCAATCAGCATGTCAACCGAGATCATGTATGGTCTCACAAAGGATATTAATCTGGAGCTATCGGTGCCGGTTTATCGAATCGAAGGAGGAATAATGGACGGATTCATAGAAGGATTTCACAATTTGTTCGGAATCAGCCAACACCGGAGAACGCAAACAGGAAGAGACCAGGCAAGAGTATTCTTCATCGATGAGAAATCGAGACATATCATGCTGCTGGAAGATGATCTTGGTAAAACCGCATTGGGTGATATCGCGATCTATGGAGGGTACCGAATACTGGAATCACAGCCAGCGTTATCGTTTCGACTGGGAGTCAAGCTTCCTACTCATACTGAATTTCCCCTTTCTGTGAATGATGGTTTAGATTTGTCAGCAATGTACGCCGCATTCTGGCGCAATAATTCTCTGCATTTCAATCATGGATCGGGAGTTGTGTACCACTCCGATATCGGCGACGAGTCGTTACATTTAAAGCGATGGCGATTCACGACAGCAACAACCATCGAATGGCTTCCGGTGAAACGAACGGGGTATTTGCTGCATGTCGTTGCAAATTCCCCTGCTGCGGATTTTCCTGAACTTGATAAGCCGATTATCGAACTATCCATTGGATTACGGTATCATGGAAGAAACTATCAAATGGATATCGGCATAATTGAGAACATGTTTTATTATGATAACAGCCCTGATTTTGGAGTCCATGCCAGCATTAGCCAACGATTCTGAACAGATGAAGAGTGTCGTGTTTCTCGTATCAGGGAAACACCTGCGACCAGAGACTAAAATGATCTTGATAAGTGTCGAACTAACGAACATAATGTTCAATTGGTCGACTCTTGCACGACCCATGAAGCATTATCTCAAACCTACAGGGAGGTAATTTGATGACAAGTAAACGACTCCACAAAAGGAGCGACCAACGCGCAGAGCCCGGAGAACTTGAAGGCTGGGACAGACGAACGAAAATCCGGAACAAAGCCCGCGATATATTCATTCGATATGGATATCGTAAGACCACGATCGAGGGTATCGGCAAAGCTTGCGGCCTTGTAAAGACATCGTTATATCATTATTTTTCGAGCAAGGAAGATATCTTCGCCGATGTTGTGCGTGTAGAGAGCGAAAATGTGCTAGCGCGGATTCGTGCTGCAGTCAAAGCCACCGATGATCCCAAAGCACAACTCATCGCGATGGTTAAGACACGATTCAAGGTCATCGGTGACATCATCGGTGAGAGCATAGGCCATGAAGCTGCCATGGAACGTGAGGAACTATTACCCCTTTGCCGCTAGAGTTCGACAGCAATTCTTCAAAGAGGAAGCCAAGATCGTCGAGCAGATACTTGAAGACGGCCAGCGTCGGGACTACCGCGCTCGTTATGACGACAGCAACCAGGAAAGAATATTGCGACCGGGTTACAATATTATGAGAATATCCAGAATGACGAGCACAACAATCGTGACGACAGAGAAGATCACTGTTTTTTATGTAAAGGCTCGTGAGTAGTAATGGAACAAAAACACCCGTTAAGGTGATAGGTATCTGCTGCGAGAGAAAAATGAGGAAAAGAGAAAAGCCTAAGCGTACGATTTTTTCCATTTCGTGAGGAGACATCAGGATGCACGTGGTACGGCGCACTGACTGATCCCGATATCACCGGATTGTACGGTAAGATGGACACCTGTATTTTCGGTTGGGGCGACTAATCTTGCTGGCTCTGGATTTTCGATTCCTGAAAGAGAATACTATCAGTCCCGTTAACCTCCGATAACCTTAAATAAAGTCACGCGATTAGCTTGCTCAGCCAATCGCAGTCCGACCAGCCGCTGGCGTGCAGAAAAAAGCGAACGCTCGGCAACGAGCACCTGAAGGTAGCTGTCGAACCCAGCATCATATCGTGCGACTGCCAGGCGATGCGATTCTTCAAGAGCGGTCACAAGTCCTTCCACTGCCGTCCGTTCACCGGCAAGTGCCTCGCTCTCGACTATAGCATTGCTGACCTCGGCGAATGCCTGCTGAATCGCTCCCTCATATTCAGCAACAGCGATCTCACGCGAAGCACGCGTTGCCGCAAGATTAGCCCGAAGAGAGCCGCTTGCGAAAATCGGGGCAACGATCTGCGGCGCGAAGTTCCATGTCCTGGTTCCCGCATCGAACAGAGAAGCGATATCCGGACCGAGCGTCCCAAACGCCGCCGTTAACGACACTCGCGGGAAAAATGCCGCACGCGCGGCGCCGATATTCGCATTCGCAGCCATAAGCAGGTGTTCTGCGGCCATGATATCAGGTCTCGACAGGAGAACATCCGAAGGCAGTCCGGGGTGAAGTTCCGCTATCGGTTCGACGGCATTCAATCCGCCGGGAAGAATCCCGGGTTCAATCGAATCTCCGACGATGAGCGATAACATATTCTGATCTGTCTGAACGCTGCCACTGAGTCGTGCAACTTCCGCACGGGCTGACTCTACGAGACTTCGCGCTTGATTTGCATCGAGATCCGTTGCGATTCCAAGATCCCTGCTCTTCACGATCATGTCGTAAGATGCCTCATTCGAGCCAAGAGTCGATCGTGCAAGTTCCAGCAATTCACGATCGGCAGCCAGAATGAGATAACTGCCGGCAACGGCCGAAACCAGGGAGATTTCTGTTGCCGCCCGAGCATTATCGGTTGCGAGATACTGATTCAACGCAGCGTTCTTGAGCGATCGTAAACGGCCAAAGAAATCGATCTCCCATGTCGGAATGCCGACACCGACCGAGTATTCGCTGTAAATCGTCGCTTCGTTATCCGAAGACATTTTCTCGGGAATGCGATAGCGCTGACTCGATGCAGCAACACCGAGACCGGGATTCAGCTCCGATTTCTGTATGCGGTACATGGCTGCCGCCCGCTCGACTTTCAGTGCGGCAACCCGGAGGCTGCGATTGCTGTTCAACGCACGTTCGATCACGGATTGCATGCCCGGATCGGTAAAGACTTTGCGCCAATCGGTTACGGATGGCACCGGCTCCGCCGGCTGCCCGTTATCCGGAACATCCGCTGACCACTCCTGCGGTGCAGGCATCGAGGGGCGTGAATAGCGGGGAGCCAGCGAGCATCCGCTCCATATAAGAATCAATACGGGTATTATCTTTGATTTCATCACAACACCTCCGATGGTCCGGACGAAGCAGCAGGGAGAGGCGATTCTGGTTTTGCCGCCTCTGTCCGGCGTCCCCAGCTAAACAATCGGACGATGAGCACATAGAACAGCGGGATGAACAGCACTGCAAGAAATGTCGCGGAAATCATGCCTCCAAGAACACCGGTGCCGATCGCACGCTGTGCGCCGCTGCCGGCGCCACTGGCGAACGCTAACGGAAGGACGCCAAACCCGAATGCAAACGATGTCATGACGATCGGTCTTAACCGCAACTTCGACGCTTCGAGCGTTGCATCGATGAGCTTCATTCCCTGCTCTTTGAACCGTTTGGCGAATTGCACGATCAGGATTGCGTTTTTCGTTGTCAGACCAAGAACCGTGAGCAACGCGATCTGGAAATAGACATCGTTGTCCATACCACGACCTGATGAAGCGATCAGCGAACCGATGACTCCCAGCGGCAAGGTCAACACAATCGAGATCGGAACCGACCAGCTCTCGTATAATGCCGCCAGAACAAGGAAAATCGCTATAATTGAGAATGTATAAAGCAATCCGGTCTGAGACTCCGACATGCGTTGCTGATACGATAGATTGGTCCATTCGTATCCAATCCCCGCGGGCAGTTTTTCGACGATCTGCTCCATGGCATCCATCGCATCACCGGTGCTGTTACCCGGCGACGCTTCACCTTGAATATTCATCGCCTCAAAACTGTTGTATCTTTCAAGCCGCGGTGAACCGTAGATCCAGCGTCCGCTTGCGACTGCGGTCAACGGAACCAACTGACCCATGCTGTTTCTCACCCGGAGCCGCTCAAGATCTTCAGGGGTCATCCGGTACGGTGCATCGGCTTGTGCGTAAACTCGCTTGACGCGCCCATTTTTGACAAAATTACCGATATAGGAACTGCCGAATGTGGTGGAAATGTAATTCTGGACAGGACCAATCGGGACGCCCAGCGCGCCGGCTTTTTCCAGATCGATATCCACTTTGTATTGCGATACATCGGACATGCCGTTCGGGCGGACGCGCGTCAGGCGCGGGTCTTGCGCAGCGAGTCCCAGCAGCATATTACGCGTTTCGGTCAACTTTGCATGTCCTATGCCACTACGGTCCTGTAACATGAAATCAAACCCGGTTGCTGTACCAAGCTCGGTAACGGCAGGTGGTGGGAAAGCGAAAATCAACGCGGCAGGATTATTCATAAACGTCATCGTTGCTTTCCCTGCAACTTCTGTCGCACTCAATCCAGGTCTCTGCCGTTCATCCCAGTCTTTGAGCTGGATGAACGCCATCGCCTGATTCTGGCCGCGACCGGCGAAAGCCATGCCTGCGATGGTCGCTACAGATTTCACAGCGTCTTTCTGATCGACCAGGAAATGCTGTTGAATTTGAGACATGATAGCCTGTGTCTGCTCGATGGTCGAACCTGCTGGGAGCTGGATCATGGCCAGCAGCAATCCCTGGTCTTCATCCGGGAGATAACCGGTCGGCATGCGCTGATAAAGCCATCCCATCGTACCGAGTATCACGAGGAAGATGACAACAAATCTCATTTTCCGTCCGAGAATATGGCTGACCGCCCGCATGTAGCCGGATCGCACTTTGTAAAACATCCGGTCAAACCCGAGAAAGAATGGTCTTAACAGCTTCCATCCTGTCTCTGCAGCTTCATGGCCTTTCTCGACCGGGCGCAAGAGTGATGCGCAGAGCACGGGTGTCAGGACCAAAGCAACGACGACCGACAGCAGCATGGATGCGATAATGGTCACGGAAAACTGCCGGTAGATGACTCCGGTCGAACCGGGGAAGAACATCATCGGACCGAACACTGCAGCGAGTACCAGCCCGATTCCAACGAGCGCGCTGGTGATCTGTTCCATCGATTTTCGTGTCGCCTGGCGCGGCGGGATGCCTTCCTCGCTCATAATCCGTTCGACGTTTTCCACGACAACGATTGCATCGTCGACCAGCAGGCCGATGGCGAGCACCATTGCGAACATCGTCAGCATATTAATGGAAAATCCGAACAGCGCCAGTATGCCTAATGTCCCGAGAAGCACGACCGGCACAGCGATCGTCGGGATCAACGTCGATCGGAAATTGCCAAGGAATAAATACATGACGAGGAAGACCAGAAAGATAGCTTCGATCAGGGTCTTAAAAACCTCCACGATCGCTACGCGGACGAATGGCGTCGTATCATAAACGAAGATCGTCTTCATTCCAGGCGGAAAATATTTGGACAGCTCATTCATCTTCGCCTTTACACCGTCCGCAGTATCCAGAGCATTGGCTCCGGCTTTCTGCCGGATCGCAAGCGCTGCTGTAGGTTTCCCATTGAATCTGACGTTGATATCGGGGATTTCTGTCCCCAATTCCACCCGTGCGACATCCCGGACGCGAACGACCGAGCTATCGGAGTTGGTGCGAATCGGAACAGCGCCGAATTCCTCAGGCGTCTCCAGGAGCGACTGCACGAGAATCGACGCGTTCAAACGCTGACCCGGCACCGCCGGAGCGCCTCCGAACTGGCCGGCCGATACTTCGACATTGTGCATACGCACTGCTGCGATGATGTCGTCTGAGGTCATGCCATATTGGGTCAACTTGTTCGGATCGAACCAAAGACGCATCGAATAACCAGTGCCAAGGACTTCGACTTCGCCCACACCCGGAACCCGGCCGATAATGGATTCAACCTGTGATACCATGTAGTCCATCAGGTCAGCCTGCGTCATACTTTCGTCTTCGCTGGTGAGACCGACGATGAGAAGATAATTGCGGGTTGATTTGCTGACTTGCACTCCCATCCGCTGGACGACATCGGGAAGAGAGGGCATGGCGAGTTGCATTTTATTCTGTACTTTCGACCAGGCGATATCAGGATCAGTGCCTGCTTCGAAAGTGAGGGTTGTCGCAGCGGTACCCGAAGAATCAGCGGTTGAATACATGTAAAGCATGCCGTCGAGTCCTGTCATTTTCGATTCGATCATCTGAACGACTGAATCCTGAACCGTTTCCGCTGAAGCACCGGGATAGCTGGCAGTAATCGAAATAGCCGGAGGTGCTATGGGAGGATATTGCGATACTGGAAGATTGTAAATTGCGAGGCACCCCAGGATGATCATCGCGATGGCAATGACCCAGGCAAAGACCGGTCTGTCAAGAAAGAAATTAGCCATATCGATACCCTACCTGGCTGCCGGCGCGGGTTGCGTCTGAGGTGAATCCCCGAATTCGGTCGCATTAACGGCAGCACCCGGACGCACTCTCTGCAACCCCTCAACGATCACCCGATCTCCCGCTGTTAATCCCTGTGTAACTATCCAGCGATCTCCGATCGCACGGCCCGTTTCAAGAGTACGTTCTTCGACATTACCTTCGGCGTTGACAATCCACGCTATCGCCTGACCTTTTGGATTTCGAGTGATTCCCTGCTGCGGTACTAGAATGGCGGCATCATCCGTTCCCTCCGTCACAACTGCCCGCACGAACATCCCCGGAAGCAGAATCTGATCCGGGTTGGGGAAAATCATGCGGAGCATGACCGAGCCGGTGGATGGATCGACCGTCACATCACGGAATTGGAAAGCCCCTTCGTATGGATAAGGTGTACCGTCTTCCAGAATGAGTTTCACGCTTTGCTTCCCGCTTTGGTCTGTCTTGACCGAGCCATTCTCAAACAACGTCCTGAGTCTTAGAAGATCTGCCGATGACTGCCTAACATCGACGTAGATCGGATCGAGCTGTTGGATAACCGCCAGCGGCACAGGCTGGTATGCAGTCACCATTGCACCGATCGTTACGTTCGAACGACCTATCCGGCCCGCAATCGGAGCACGCAAAGGCGTATAGGCAAGATTGATTCGCGCACTTTCGAGCGCAGCTTTTGCCGCGGAGACAGCAGCTTCGCCACGAAGCAGGGCTGCTTCTGCATCCTCGGCATCCTGCAGCCCGGCTGCACGAATCTTTGCGAGTTCCCTGACACGCTGAGCCCGCGATCGAAGTGCCGGAACGTTCGCTTCAGCGTTCTTCAGCGCCGCAGAAGCCTGCTCGTATGCACTGCGGTAAAGAGCAGGATCGATCTCGTATAAAAGATCGCCGGCTTTGACATCGCTGCCTTCCGTGAACTTCCGGCTCAGAATCAGACCGTTGACCTGAGGTCGAATTTCAGCAACAGCCGAGGCTGAAGTTCTTCCAGGCAATTCGGTCGTTAATTGGACCGATTCGGTGCTTATCGTGACGGCACGAACCTCTGGCGGAGGCGCTGAATGAGGAGTGGCCGCCGGTTTACATGCGGTGAAGAGCATCGTAGCAAGCACAGCGTAACATGCCATTAAACGGATAGTACAACGAAAACAACTCATGTTTTCTCCTTTGATTTCAAATGAGTATAATAATACATCATGATTGATCCAATCATTGAGTGCTTTAAACACAATCGTGTTTTGATACCTGTCACTACGGCCTCCTTCAAATCGAAAATCAAGCTCAGATTTTCACAGGCAAAGACCTTTGAAGAACAAATCCATCATTGCTTCAACCCCTTCTTCGGGAGAAGGTGCATCCTGCATTTCCACGAAATGGAGCTGGATACCCCGAAGTGCACTGATGATAAAAATAGGAACAGATGGCGACTTCACTTCTCTGAAGATGCCTTGCTTCTGGCCTTCTTCAAGGATCTGCTGGAGGATTCCAACCTCTTCATGAAAAAACTGCTGTCGAACCTTCGAAGCGAGAGGCAACAGTTCCGGGAGTTCGGATACAATTGATTTATCGGTGAGTTCCTCGATGATGTCGGCAACGACCTTGAACCGCGTTTTTATCATTGCGACAAGCTGGGCTTTGGGGTCATCAGTCTTTCTGACCGCAGCCCGAACCCGGTCCAGCTCGGATTCATATTCGGCGCGCATCACTTCCGCAAAAATCTCCTCTTTGCTCGAGAAGTAATGATAGAGCGATGCTTTCCCCAATCTGCACGCCCCACTGATATCCTCGATCGTGGTTTTACGGTAACCAAACCGGTTGAAAATACTGCGGGCTTCTTTCAGGATTTTAACACGTCTACTTCTGTCCTTCGTTTCTTCGGATCCCGAACGATTACCGTGCTTTATCCCGATCTTTTTCAGCGACATCAGTAGTGCTCCTTAAAGACTCAAATTTCTTGCTTCAGCTTCGCGAATGCGATGCATTGCAAAAATCGACCAATTGAATATAGTAGTGTTTTGTTCGAGAAGTCAAGTTGATTTTTTGTTCAGTCGCGAACATACCCGCTTCCATTCAGTGCGCAGATGGAACAAACCCGTACACTGACGGTTTACAAAATGCATCGATTCAAAACCGGTTCCCATACGTTTTCACTGGCATCGCACGCTGATTCGGTTAAACTACTGAAGTGACCGGGAAGAATTAACCAACCCCAAACAGGATTCGACACCCGGAGCAATATTATTGATAAAAATGACGCAGAATCCGTGTCCGGATTCGAAGGATTGGGATATTGGGAAAGTCCTTCTGAATGAATACGTCATCCAGGATATTCTGGGAACAGGAGATATGGGAAAAGTATATCTGGTCGCACTGTACAGGTTTCCGGGTCATTCGCTGGCTCTAAAAACCTTTCTTAACTCAACCATCTCCGATCGAGCTCAAAAACGGATGTTCATGAACGAGCTTCAAACCTGGATCGATCTGACCGAGCATCCGCATATCACGGCGTTCAGGTTTTTCAGGACCATCGAAGACCGGTTAGCCATCTTTTCCGAATACGTCAGTGGCGGATCTCTGGACAGGTGGATCAAAGAAAAGAAACTCGTGACTCTGAAAAAATACTGGATCTTGGCTCGTGAGTAGCAATGGAACCAAAACTTCCATTAAGGAAATACCCACTATTGATCTTCGGTTTCGGCTCAGAGATAATTGATGCTTGACAGGAAATTTAGATTTTGATCCTGAGTTGAAACTCTCGCGTATCCGATGAGCATGAACTTTCCCTCCATGATAAGTTGATGGATTGTCTCACAACTCATCGCGCAAAACAAAGTAATGATACTTTGTTTTGATATGTCTTAAGATTTGTTTAGGTTTGGTAATCGGTATTTTTAAATGTGTATCTGAGTCGTTGTCAACCGCATCTTACAAACGTTCGTTTGTGAGACATAAAAAAACCGACCAATCCAATTACTGATACTTCTTTCAGTTTCATTCGAAGGACATCCGGTTGGAGTTCAGCGCCAGCTAAAAATGTGAGCAGAACAGTGCCGGATGAAGCAAGAAAATGGAGCCATTCGAGATTAGAACCGAGAGCATCTGGAGCCACCCACCGATCGGACAGAGTTGCGTCTAGCACCCCGATGCATATCTCGACAAGGGCAATGGATATTCTTAAATGATAGGCAATGATTGCAGAAAGAACGGCAAGGCTAAGCCATAACGAAGCAACAATAAAATGTGTTCCATGATCGAGTCTCCCTTAAAAAGTGGATGTGTTTGGTCGTTTCTCATGCTCTTGAGCAGAAGTCATCAGCCTGACCAAGGCGGTTTTAAGGGGGACTCCATCCCCAATTGTCCATGTGATATTATCAGCAAAAATAAAAAAATCAAATCATTGAACCATTTGCCCTCTTGTTTGGCTCATTCAGCTTAGCGTATATTTACGCGCAGAAATTCTCAGCACCCTAATAATGACAATCAGTCTGCTTTACTTTAAGATTCCCAGCCAAGCTTATTTCACAAATCCGGCAAAACTCTTGTCAAAAACTTGAATTATTGCAATATCGTGCTACAATTAGGAACTGTTATAAAGCGCGGTTCGTCTTTTAAGCCGATTTGTATGTTTAAGCTCTTCCCCAAAGAGAATACGGAGCAAGCTCCTCGGCAAGACCATAGCGTATTTGAGAAGCTTAGGGGGCAGATAACCCGTTGGAGACTTGCAACGGTACTGCTTACAGTTTTCGGAATTTCAATCGCCAGATCCAAGGCTGCCGAGGTGGTTTTTGATTTAAATGGTACGATGTTCCATCCCAGACAATCTGCCGGTACGCAGCACATCCCGAGCGGTGCACAATTTGACCTCGATGCCATCGTGAACGAAGGGGAAGAGGACGGACAATTGTTTGTCGCCGTGACAGTGGAAGGCACTACCAGTTATTGGTTCTTTCCGTGTGGAGCCGAGTACAATGCTCAAACCGGGCAAGGTGCTGATGCGATTTGTTCCTATCCGACTACCGGAGAAAATCCGCAGATGCAACCAGTGATTGAATTTCCGGTACCTGAGATGGAGCGCTCTCCCAAAATTACCGCGTTGGGACTGACGCTTGATGAAGCAGGTGCTGTGACCAGTGAACTTAGCATTCTGGATTTTGATCTCGGTGGTCCTCAGCCAGACACTCCGACACCAGTTCCGAGCCCAACTGCTCCTCCACCTCCGAGCGCGACACCCTCTCCACTACCCAGTTCCACTCCGACGGTTACGGTGCCTACTGTAACTCCAACCAAAACGCAGACTCCCAGCGAAACACCGACGAATACTCCAACCGTCAATCCACCAACCGCTACTCCCACCACTCCTCCGACAAATACTCCGACGGGTACTCAAGCCCCAACCTATACACCTACTCAATCTCCGACTTCGACTCGTACACCGACCGCTACTCCCACCACGACCGGCACGCAAAGTCCGACTCACACGCCCACACCACCATCTCCGACCGGTACGCCAACACCGACACGCACTCCTACTCCCATCCCTCCGACGAACACTCCAACCAGAACGCCAACAAGTACACCGACCACTGTCCCGCCAACCCTTACGCCTAGCCCGACTGCGACTGCAACACCGGAGGATACAGAAGCTCCCGTGATAGACAACATGACCGCTTCAGACAGTTGCGGTGATCTTCCCGGCTGTGATCTGGAGCCTGGAGAATTTGTCTTACGCGAACTGACAGTGACCGCTCATGATATGGGCGTAGGACATATTGAAAGTTATGATTTCCAAGTTATTGGCGGCTATGTGCCTGATACTTATCAGCATCCAAGTTATCCTAACAAGTTCGCCTTTTTAACAACCGATATTGGTGCAACTATCCAAGTAACCGTGACAGATAATTACGGCAACTCTGTTTGTAAAAATGTAAAAGTGGACGGGATAGTAGTTGATCCATTGACAATTTGGGATTGCGCAAAGTAGAGAAGCTTGTTAAGCTTTTCAGCGGATTAATACAGGAAAGATGAAAAGCCAATACAAAGCCTTTTTGCTGCTGGTCTTTACCGTACTGGCGCTTTTGCCGATTCAGATTTTTGCCACAGAGAACGACAGTTTTGTTATTTGGAGATATGCGAGAAACTGGAGAGAAATGGCTCCCACTTTTAGCTCTCAGGCTGACTTCGCTCGTGCAACTGTACCTCAGTGTTACGAAAATAAACTCTCAGCTTGCGACACTCTGGAAGTTAAGGCGGGAGAAAATATCGGTTTTATGATTAGCTTTGCATTTGTCCCTGGAGAATCAGGAACCATAACCGACCTGAGATTACACGAGAATCTAAACAACAAGCTGGAGTATATAGGCAATGCCAAATATGCAATTACGGACAAAGATCCTGCCTATCAATACGATCAAATTACTTGGACAGATATTCAAGGAGTATTGAATAACTATGTGATTCCCACTCAGGATTTTAATCAGCAAAAAATACTATGGCTTGTCTATGCTGCGCGAGTGAAAAATGATGCAAACTTGGGAACTCTGATTCAGATCGAGAACAATACCAACTTGTGGTTTGATTGTAAGGTTAGTGGTGTGAGTTACACACCCGCGGCTTCCCTTGAGGTTGAAGGGGTGCAGAACTATGTTGCAAAGCTTACAGTCTCCGGCATCGCACTCGAAGGCAACAAGCTTCCACCGCCAGAGCAGAGATATTACAGCGTCACTAAACAACCCAACTTGCCCTTGCGACTGGTTTCTGCCAAGCAGGATAATTACATTTGTCCGGCTGTGACTTGGCAGACAAAATATGCGGATAATCCCAATTGGCAAGACGTTACCATCGAAGATAATCCCGTGGCCGGTTGCAATAATACCTATTGTGAATGTAAGGCTGACTTGCCCATAGATATTTCCGCAGTGGACTCGGGCTTGAAGACTTTGAATATCAAGACGGTTTATTCTCCCACTCGTGAAAGCAATTTGGTGAGTTACATTTACACCGTGGATAATGAAATCCCCGCACTGCTAGCGGAGCAGGACAGCGCCTTGGAAGAACTGGTCGCGCATCCCGGCAGTCTGACCGTCCCTTACACTTTGGCAATGGGTGGTAACGCGTTGGTGCTGGAAGGTACGATGCAGGATGCCAATAACAAAGAAGCCAGCGCGGAGCTGGAACTTTGTTCCGGCAGCGCATTTACCGACTGCGAGGATACAATGCTTGATACATACTTGAGTGGTGGTTTCAGTTTTGACGGTGGTCGTTTGCAATCCGACAGAACCTATCGTTGGCAGCTGACCCTAACCGATCTGGCCGGGAACTCGGCGACGATTCCGGCGACAGGAACCTACGGCTATTTCACTCCGCAAGTCACACTTGATCCCTACTATCTCTCCACCTACAACGTCACGCCCTGGTCACCAACAACCCCGCCGGGGGCGGATGGCAAGATCATTAAATTTGAGTTGGAAGCGGCGAAGGGCAGTGCAACGGCCGATGTGCGGGGCGTCGATCTATATGCCAGCCAATGTCAGGACAATGTTTGCGCGGAACTTTTGAGCTGTCTGGCAACAACACCGCAAGGCGATTGCGACTTAACGCCGCTTGGTTCTGTGGTCGATATGCTCTTTGGTGCGCGTGGGACTTTGAATTGGACGGTTACTGCCGATGCCTGTCCGGAAGATGGTTGTGACTACCGCCTGTTTTTCGATGTCAGGAAAATCGGTGGCGGACACTATATGGTTTATAAAGATACCGAAGAGCAGTCTTATGAATATACTTTCGCGAGTAATGCCGGCGAACTCGCAAGTACAGTTACTATCAGTGGAACGACTCCTTTGATTGCTTGTTCAGGATCAGAGCCTGCGGACTGTGAAGACAATCAGGAGAATAAAATAACCTTGCCCGGCAGTAATTTGATCCCGATTTTCGGGGGACAGTTTGAAATCGATGCCGAGGTCTACAAAGACCGCAAAGTCGAACTCGAAATCTATAGCGAGACGACCGATGTAGCCGGAAACCGCACTCATGCCAAGATCAGCGGCATCCCACTCTCGGCGGTTGACGTGAATGGCGTTGCCCTGATGGAATTCAAGCATCGGTATTTCATCAGCGGTTCATCGCAGCCTTTCGAGCCGGAACATGTGTATTATCTGAGATTACGACTGGCCGATCCGCTGCATCAACTCACAGGTGACTGGTCGAAGTGGTACGCGTTCAGTCTGAGCCGTGGTGAGATTAGCGGCAATAACTTGCCGGTCAGTCAGCTTGAGACGGGTAGTAAAATCGCAGACGGAACGGATCAATACCGGGTCAGTCTGGTTTTGCTGGATCGTTATGGAAACTATGTCAAAAACTTAAAAGCCGAATTGGTACAAACCCCACTTTTAAATACCAGAAAATGGATTTACTTTGACAGTTTGACACCGTCCTACGACAAAGAAGATAGCGCGATCACGCTTGGGAATACACTGCTTAATTTGGACGGCAATATCTACGGTGGTGGGTTGCTCCGCTCTGCAGCGCCGACGGTTTTCGCTGACAAGGAATATGCTTTGGACAAGGACGATCTGACCAAGACGGTGCTGAATCGTGCACGCGGCTTGGTGTTGGGACGCGATCTGGATCTGGGGGTCAAACTCTCGGACGATACCGACAAGGAGATCTGGCCGGCACAGAGTGTCAGTGGAACTTATTTCAAAGACAGCGATGGTGATGGCTATTCGGACGGAATGGAGTTAACTTATGGAACTTTAATAGATGATGCTACTAACAAACCTGCATATCTGGAGCAGAATTTTACTGCGGAATTGTTGGGCGAAACCTGTCTGCAACCTTCCGGTGCCGGGACGATGATTCAGGAAGTCAACAGTCTCGACGAACTGAGCGGTACGACTTGTCCCATGGCACGCTTAAGTGGCGAGCCGGATAACCTGTACTACTTTCCCAGCCTGGCCGGTACCGGTGAATACGCACCCGCGGTCAATTTCCGACCGCCTTTAAGTGTAACCTTGCAGAAGTTGTATAAGACCGAAGCGGGAAGCTGGGTGGCTGAGCATCCGACCGCCGAAGAGATGCCTACGGAGCATTGGAGTAACGATTCGAGGCTGATCCTGCCCAAGTTTGAGATGCTGGCGGAGGAGGAAGGCCGTCTCAGACTGGAGCTTAGTAATATCGGCTCAACACCAATCGACTTGGCCGCTGACAAATTTATACTCACGAACCACTTTAACTTTGCCGGTGAGCAGGCGCGTTTCAACGATTTAACTTTTATCAAAGCCTACATAGGTGATGATCGGTTCAATATGAACGCTGTGGACGATCTTCCGAGTGAAGCAGTCCAGATCACGCCGACCGGTGAGCTGGTTTTAAAAGGCGAATTTATTGCCAATCTGGAGCTTGCTCCCGAAGACATGCTCTGGCTGGACTTCTCCGTGCGACCGGGGGTGTATGGCAATCTGATCACTTCACGTGCTTACTATAACTGCGAAATGGAGCTGCCGGTGGACACATCAAACACAGCCACTTTCCCGTGCAGTCCTGAGATTATCGATCTCTATCGCGCCGAGAGTTACATCGGTGTTACACAGACACTGGAGGAGGCAGATCGTGCGCTGAAGTTACAAAAGGTCAAGGACGAGATGATTGCGAATATTATGTCCGAGACCAGACCCTTGCCGACCGGCGGTGCGACTGGCGAGATTTGTCTGGGTT
>Ga0302253_1001119_pt1 | contig 17602 bp, 18 predicted proteins | sample AAG_RA_Trp_MG_FD_193537 | JGI IMG/M metagenome (GOLD analysis project Ga0302253, IMG submission 193537) | Enriched activated sludge microbial communities from anaerobic digester in WTTP, New Holstein, Wisconsin, United States - AAG_RA_Trp | ecosystem: Engineered > Bioreactor > Anaerobic >...
ATTTTAACTTTAGTTCCTACATCCCCTCGCATTCTTTTAATTGCCTCATCCGTGGAAAAGCCAACTACCGAGACACCGTCAACTTTGATAATTCTATCCCCGGCAGTAATTCCCATTCTATAGGCAGGAGTTCCTTCAATTGGAGAAACGACGGTAATATATTCGCCGATTTTATCTATTTGAATTCCCAAACCTCCGAAGGAACCTTTAGTGGTGGTAGTAAATTCCTTAAATTCCTCAGGCGTAAAATAGGTAGTGTGAGGGTCTGTAGAACCAAGCATACCGTCAATGGCAGCTTTAATTAGTTCTTCGTCATTCAAATCGGTTACATAATATTGTTTCAGTTTATATAAGACCTCACTGAAGAGATGCACCTGGGAATATAAATTGGTACTTTGGGGAGGGTTTTGAGCGTAGGCATCCGTTGCCACGACAAGAAGCAAGGCACTTAGCACCCAAATGCTGATGATTGAGATTAGAGCAAGTTTCTGCTTGGGTTTAATCATTTTATTCTCCTATAAAAGGTTGCAGAGTGGAGAGAATCTGACGGTGAATAATTTCCGGTTTGCTTTCTCCATTAAGAACAATATATCTGGAAGGGTATTTATTGGCAATAGATAAAAATTGCTTACGCACTTTTTCGTGAAAACAGAGGGCTTCCTGTTCCAGTCGGTCTAAACTGCGATTTTTAATTCGGGCAATGCCAATTTCTACCGGAAGGTCTAAAAGAAAAGTAAGGTCAGGAATCCTGCCATAGGTTGAAAATTCGGTAAGCACATTGATCAGTTCCTCGTTTAGCTCTCTGGCAGCTCCCTGATAAGCATAAGTGGAATCAAAATAACGGTCGCTGATCACTATTTTCCCTTCTGCCAGGGCAGGAAGAATAAGTTCTGCCGTATGTTGAGCTCTACTGGCACAATATAGTAGTAATTCCGTTTCCGGTTTCATTTCCTTAAATTCGGGATTGAGCAATAACTCGCGAATAGCTTCCGCAATTTTAGTGCCGCCAGGTTCGCGCGTGGTTACATACGGCATACCCTTTGCTTTCAGAAAATCAACCAACATCAGAATCTGGGTAGTTTTTCCGCTGCCCTCAATGCCTTCAAAGGTTATAAAAAGTCCCTTGTCTGATGAGACCTTGGGAGTGCAAATTTCAGGGTGAGTGCTTACACCGTGGGCAGCTATTAAACTAAATAATGGTATCATGTTTATAGTGCTCATCATCGTGACAGGGGTTATCTACCAAAAAATGTGCTCCTCTACTTTCTTTACGCATTAAAGCACTTCTTACTACAGCAATGGCGATAATTGCCATATTGCGTGTTTCCACTACTTCTTTGCGGACAGCATTATGTTGGTAAAAATTGTTAATTTCGTTGTAGATGTTTTCCAATCGGGAAAGAGCATAATTCAGCAGACGCCTGCTTCTTCTGATACCTGCATAACCTTGCATAATAGTTCCCATAATTTCCCGGTTGTGACTAATTACTACCCATTCGTTTTCATTGAATTCAGCAATCACTTTCCATTCTGGAATACGGGGAAATTGAACTTCTTCCCAATTGGAAGGGTGATTTCCCGCTTTATATGCCATCACCAATGCTTCCAGTAAGGAATTGGATGCCAAACGGTTAGCTCCATGCAATCCACTGCAGGCAACTTCTCCTGCCACAAATAAATTGTGGATATCCGTGATACCTTCAATAGTAGAAAGCACTCCTCCACAAAAATAATGCGCTGCCGGAGCTACAGGAATAGGGTCAACCGTAAAATCAATGCCTTGGGCTTTCAGCATACTGTTGATGGAGGGAAAATGTTTCAGCAATTGCTCGGATGGAACTTTCGTAGCATCTAAGTAACAGAATTTCTCTCCCCGCTTTTTCAATTCACTGTCTATGGCTCGGGAAACGATATCTCGGGGAGCCAAATTTCCTTGCGGATGGTAATTTTCCATAAAGGTGCTGCCATCCGAAAGACGCAAAACAGCCCCTTCTCCTCTTAGAGATTCGCTTATTAAAAAGGTCTCGCCATCAGGATTCCAAAAAGCGGTAGGATGAAATTGCACGAATTCCATATTGGCTAAACGACCTCCTGCCAAACGAGCCATAGCCATTCCATCGCCTGTGGTAACTTTGGGATTGGTATTGGGGGAATAAATTTGTGCTGCTCCACCGGTAGCAAGCATCGTTTTGCGGGCTTTAAAAATATCTACTTTATTTTCCTTGGTTTCCAACACATAGGCACCCCAGCAGGAAATTCCGGGAACAAAACCTTCATCTTGAACAATATGATGTTGAGTTATCAGGTCTATAGCGATACGATATTCAAAAATATCAATATTCGGATTTTTACGGCATTGGGCAATTAATGCCTCCATAATTTGATGACCTGTAGAATCGGCAGCATAGGCAATTCTTCTGCGCGTGTGGCCTCCCTCCATTGTAAGAGAAAGATTCTCCAGGCAGATATCGTAGGCGGGATCGCGCAAGGTGAAATCTGTTCCTAAATCTATCAAATACTGGATCAATTGAGGTGCCGAAGAGATAATTTCAGCAATTACCTGTCTTTTCCCCAATTCCGCTCCTGCCTGATAAGTATCTTCAATATGAGCCGCAAAAGAATCCTTAGGGTCTATTGCAGCAGCGATTCCCCCTTGAGCATGGTCTGTATTACAATCGTTTAGAGAACTTTTGGTTACAACTGCCACTTTTCCATATTTGGAGACCTGCAGCGCATAAATTAAACCGGCAATGCCACTGCCGATAACTAAATAGTCATATTCGTAAGTCATTTCATTATCATTCCCATTACTATGGCATCTTCTTCTGGTTTACTATAATAATTCTTGCGGATCCCGATTTCCTCAAATCCTACCTTTTTGTATAAAGATTGTGCCTTGAAATTGGACATCCGCACATCCAGATAAAAATTGCGAATTCCCCTATCATAGAGCATTCGCATTGTTTCCGTTAGCAGATATTCCCCTAAGCCCTTTCCCTGAAAATCGGGTCGGACAGCAAAATTTAAAATTACCATTTCATCTGCTCCACCGCTGTAAATAATATAACCAATCACTTCCTCTTCTTTTAGCAAAGTAAAAGCCCAGGAAAAAAACATCCCGGAAAAAGCTTCCCGGGGCCAAGGATTGGAAAAAACCTGCTTTTCTATTTCCTGAAAGGCATCAATATCACTCGGAACGGCTACACCTATACGAAAGGATACATCCATTTATTCGCTCTATTGACTGCTACATTTTTTCGGGTGCACTAATTCCCATTAACTCAAAGCTGATTTCCATAACTTTCTTAACAGTATAAAGCAGCATCAAACGCGCTTGCGAAAGCGAAAGATTACGGACATTTACGATTTGATACTTTTCGTAGTAATGATGAAGCAAAGAGGAAAGTTCTTCAATATAGGTAGTTAAGCGATGCGGTTCCCGATGAATGGCTATTAAAATAAGCAATTCTGGCAAGTCCGCCATTTTTTGAATCAGCGCTAGTTCTTCGGGTTTCACGAGTTTTTTTACCATTTCTTTTTTGAAATGCTTAGGATAGACCTTCTCGCTGCGAGCTTTTTTAATTATGCTGCAAATACGGGCATAAGCATATTGACAATAATAGACAGGGTTTTCGTTATTTTTCTTTAAGGCAAGCTCCAAATCAAAATTCAGATGCCCATTTGCCTTGCGAGCGATGAAAAAATAACGGGCTGCATCTTTTCCCACAACGCTGATAAGATCATCCATAGTTACAATTTTACCTGCGCGCTTGCTCATTTTCACTCTTTCACCACTCTCAAAGATATTAACCTGCTGCAAAAAAATGAATTCCAAGATGGATTCATCATAATTCAAAGCCCGAAAGGCAGCTCTAATCCTGGGTACATAGCCATGGTGATCGGGACCGAAAATATCTATCAATTTCGTGAAACCCCGCTGGATTTTAGTTAAATGATAGGCAACATCGGGAACAAAATAAGTGATGGAACCATCCGATTTCATCAGCACTCTATCTTTGTCGTCCCCGAATTTAGTGCTGGAAAACCAAATTGCATCATCTTTTTCATAAGTGCAATCCGCTTCCGTCAAATAGGATAGAACTTCTTCCACCACTCCTTCCGAACGCAGGGTCTTTTCGGAAACCCATCCTTCAAAAACGACACCAAATTTCTCCAGCGAATTTCTTTGCATTTCCAAAAGCTCAGATAAGGCAAATTCTTTCAAGTGCTCCAAGCGGTCTTTTTCCGGCAACATAAAAACCCTTGTCCCTTCCAAAGCATTCAAACGGTGAGCCAAATGTTTCACATACTCTCCGTGATATGCTTCATAGGGGAATTCGCCAATTTTCTCTCCGTGGATTTCCCGCAAACGCAATTCCAACGATTCCGCCAGAATATCTACTTGATTACCCGCATCGTTTATATAAAATTCCCTTGCTGGAGCATAACCTACATATTTCATTATTCTATATAGAGTATCTCCAAAAGCGGCTGCTCGGGCACTGACAATATTTAAGGGACCCGTAGGATTAGCACTGACAAATTCCAACAGCACTTTCTCCTTATTACCGAAATCGCTTGTTCCGTATTCTTCATCTTTATAAATTTCCCAAAAGACCTGCTGATATAAAGTTGGGGCAAGATAGAAATTGATAAAGCCGGGGCCGGCAATTTCCAGTTTTTTATATGCCTTGTTTTTCTTCAGTTCTTTAACAATCTTTTCTGCCATTTCTTCAGGTCTCAGCTTGTTTTCTTTACTTAAAACCAAAGCTACATTGGAAGAATAATCACCAAATTCAGCATTATTGGGAATTTCTACACTGAATTCCTTGGCGTGGCTAAGTTTCAGAATATCCAAGACCTCAACAATATTCTGATGCAGAAGCTCTTTTATCATTTTTCACTCTCTTGCAACGGTTTATTTACCAATTTGGTTAAAAGCTCGTCTATATTATAGTAATCTCTTGTTTCGGGTAAAAAGATATGCACAATCAGGTCTCCAATATCAAGCAACACCCATTGTCCATAGTCCATACCTTCTTTGCTGATAATGTTCAGCTTATTCTGTTTTGCCATTTCTACGATGTGATTGGCTATGGCTTTATTATGCACATCGGCGCTGCCTTCACAAACAACTATTACATCTGTATAAGAACATTTATCCTGCACATTATAAATGCGGATATTCTCCGCTTTCTTTTCTTTCAGCCAGTTGATAACTGTTTCCAAGCTGATGCTTTCAGCCAAAATATCCTCCCTTTAATGAGTGATGAACTGTTCATAGTCCCTACCGACGATAATTTCAAAAGCGGCATTAAAAAATTCATTATAAGCGCTTGTCCATCTTTGAATGCCAGTCATTTTCTTTAAGCGTTCCAAATCTTCATTATCACCCTTGCGGACAACGATTATCGTTTTATCGTAAATCGGTTTGGGGGTTTCCGCTAAACTGACCACTTCAATATTCTTATCCTTCAAAGCCAAGGCAAAATCAGCTGCCAAATGTTCATATCCGCAACCATTAGTAACCACAACTTTGATAGCAGGAAGCTGTTCTTCGGTATAGGCAATTTTGGTTACCGTGCTCTTTTTTCTGCTCGTAAAAAACAGCACAACCGCAACTATAACAAGAAGAACCAGAATAATGGGTAACCATAATTTCCTTTTGGAGGTCAAATTATTTTCGGGCGGGTTGTTTGTCAAATTCAACTGATATCCTCTTTATTTTTTATGAGGTTGGCAAATTCGGGCGCCAATTTCTGATAGGTAACTTCAAAGGGCTCCGGAATTACTCTTTCCCCTCCAATTACACTCATAAAGTTGCTATCGCCTTTCCAGCGCGGGACTATGTGAATATGCAAATGTTCGGCAATTCCTGCTCCGGCTGCACAGCCCAGATTGATACCGATATTGATCCCGTCACAGTGATAAACTTTTTTCAGGATTTTTTCCGCGTCTCTAAGCAGAGCAGTCATTTCCTGCCAGGTTTCAGTATCCAAATCTGCCAAAGCAGCACAGTGCTGATAGGGAATAATCATCAAATGACCGTTATTATAAGGGTAGCGATTTAGCATTATATAACAATTTTTTGCCCGGTGCAAAATCAGGTTTTCCTCATCGTTAACGGAATTTTGATAGCGACAGAGAATACAGTCCTCGGGTTTTTCTCCTAAGATATAATCTAAGCGCCAAGGTGAATATAGATAATGCGGTTGCTCTTTGTTACCGTTATTGTTATTCATAATGTGTTTCTTCAATTATTTGCGAGCCGAAATTGAGAATATGGTGTTCCGGGATAATAGCATTCACCAGGATATTATGTCCCTGCAAAATTGCCTCAGTAGACACGGTGCTATTTTCCAGAAAACTGCAGGGACCAATCACGCAACTCTTTTCCAGAGTGCTTTTGCCTTTGATAACCGTATTCTGGTGAATTTCCACATCCGGTTCAATGATAACTTCCTCACCGATATAAACACTATGAGGATTATGTATTATTACACCGCTATTAAGCCATTTTTGCCGAATGCGGTCTAGATAGATATCTTCTAAAGCAGCAAGTTCTTCCTGGGAATTTACTCCCGAAACCTCCATCAAGTCCTCCAAAACAACATTAGAGATATTTTTACCCTGTTGATAGAGTATCTCAATCGTATCCGTTAAATAATATTCGCCTTGCTGATTATGGTTGGAGGTCTTTTTCAGAGCACTGAACAATTCGCCAGCCATAAAACAATAGATACCGGTATTCCATTCCTTGATGTTCCTTTGTTCTTCGCTGGCGTCTTTATATTCTTTGATGGCGCATATTTTGCCTGTAGCATCGCGTAAAATTCTGCCATACTTTCCCGCATCATCCAAAAAGGCAGTTAGAACTGAGCAGGCAGCTGCAGACCTTTTATGCTCTTCATAAAGCTGGATAAGCGTTTTAGCTGAAAGCAAAGGCACATCTCCGCATAAAATTAAAACATCCTGCATAGGATCGGTGATAAGAGGTTCTGCAATCATTACGGCATGCCCTGTTCCCAGCTGTTCTTTTTGTTCTACAAAGTCAATTTTAGCGTTATCCTCAACTGCTGCAATTACATTATTTTTCATATAGCCAACCACTATATATATCTTTTGGCACTTGGCAGTCAAAGCAGTATCCACAACCCTTTGAATCATTGGCTTATCGGCAAGGGGTAAAGTTACTTTGGCTCGCTCGGATTTCATCCTGGTGCCTTTTCCTGCAGCAAGAATAATCGCTGCCAGATTATTCATTATTTTCCTCCTGAGCTACTATAGTATAATATAATTCATAAATGGTTTTATGCATTAGCGGATGTTCAGCATTGGGAATTAGTTCATTCAGCAAGCGTAAAGCAAATTCCCGGTTATGTAAATCGGGATGGGGAATAATAACCTCCGGAGAGGTCTTTGCTAAAGGGGTCATTCTACTATCCAAAACCAAGTCACCTGCCATAAGAATATCAATATCTATTTTACGCGGTCCCCATTTTTCTTTCCTTATGCGTCCCATTGCTTTTTCTATATCTAACAATTTTTCCATCATTTCCTGGGGCTGATAGCTGCTTTCTACTTCCAATACCTGATTAAGAAAATCGGGCTGATTCAGCAATCCATACGGGGCAGTGGCAATGCGCTTGGAACTACGCAGAACTTTTATTTGGGGTTCACTTTCCAAGCGTTGGAGGGCTTCTTCCAGTTGACTGTCTGGATCATCCAAATTGGAGCCAAGGCAAAGATAATAAATCATTTGTTCTCAATATCCTCTTGATTATTTCTGGCTCTATTTAATATTACTTCCACCGATTTCAAACTTCCTTGAATTGGCACGGAGGGCTTTTGAATGCAGATTGTTAACTTTTCCAGCAGCGGGAAATCTTCCAGCAACTTATCGGCAATGGTATTAGCACAGTTTTCCAGCAGGTAAAATTGTCGGCTTTCCATTATTTCTTTTATTTCAGCATATACTCTCGTGTAATCTATCGTATCTTCTAAATGGCGGATAAATTTATCTATGGAAGAATTGGTATAGAGGGTAACGCTAACATTAAAGCGTTGCCCCAATGCTCGTTCTTCAGCGTGCACACCATGATAACCGTAAAAGACCATTTCATTCAGTTTTATTTTCAAAGTTTCCTCGCAATGGTGATTTTTATCTTCTTACCGTATTTTTTATCTATCATTCGGACTATGTAGAAGGAAAGAGCCATACCAACGAACCCTATTAAACTGGAGAGTAGTTCCGTAAACCACTGCGAGGATATTAAGTAACCCGCAAAAAGAAACAACAGGGGCATACCAAAAACCAGCAGGGAAACCAAAGTTCTGCCTAAAGCAGAAATATCCAACTGCACCTTGTCATTTACTTTCAGGGGAATATCGGTAACTATTTCAAATTCTGCTGGCTCGCTTTTATTAAAACAAAACCCCTGCATTTTACAACTGCTGCATCCCCTGCCGCGTTCAACTTCTACTGTAACGATGTTACCTTCCACTTTTTTTACTATTCCGCTATCTTCAATGATTTCTTCATCCATTTAACCATCCTGTTTAATTCTTTCAATAATGTTGGTAGTGCTAAAGCCCCGTTCGTAATTCAGGGAAAGAACTTTACCACCTTTTTTTTCTACAATATCAGCACCTACAATTTTGTCCACTTGCCAATCTCCACCTTTTACTAAAACATCGGGTTGAATAAGTTCAATAAGCTCCAAGGGCGTGTCCTGTTCAAAAATACAAACATAATCCACGCTTGCCAAAGCAGCTGCAACAAGCGCTCTATCCATTTCCGGAACAATGGGACGGTTGTTTCCTTTCAGGCGTTTCACGGAAAGGTCGCTATTCAATCCTAATATCAACACATCTCCAAGTTCTTTTGCTTTTTCCAAATAGAGAATATGCCCGCAGTGCAAGATATCAAAACAGCCATTGGTAAACACAATCTTTAGCCCCTGCTGATGAAGAGTTTGGCTCAATTGGGCTATTTCCGCAAAGGGAATAATCTTATTTTGGAGCATCAAAACTATCCCGAATCTCTTCAATCGTTACGCTGGCAGTTCCTTTCTTGGCTACAGCCACGGCGGCGGAATGATTGGCTATTAAGGCCGCGGTTTCAATATCCCGGTTATATAGATAAGCCAAAGTTAAAGCACTGATAACTGTATCTCCTGCTCCGGAAACATCATAGACCTCACGCGCAAAACTAGGTAAATGCTCCACAAGCTTTTTTTCCGAAAAAAGATACATCCCTTCGCTCCCTTTGGTTACTACAAATTGTTGAATATTCATTTTTTGCCTTAAGTCAGCCGTAATTCTTTCAAATTCTGCGTTATCGGAAAACAACCTACCCATATACATTTCCAGTTCACGATAGTTCGGTTTAAAGATTTCTACATTGCAATAAGCGCCAAAATTCAAATATTTAGGGTCAACTGCCACCATTTTGTTATATTTTCCTGCCAGATGTAAAATCTCATTTATCAAACTAGGGCAAAGCAACCCTTTATCATAGTCCTCAATTATCAATGCCTCGCATTGCGGAATAACTTTAGTTAAATAGGCAAGAATTTCTTTTTGAACGCTGCTATCTATTGCAGAGGTCTCTTCTCTATCCAAACGCACAATCTGTTGGCTCACAGAACCGATTCTGGTTTTTAAAGTAGTGGGGCGGGAAGGAACAAGAAAAATTCCCTCAGTAGACATTTTTCTTCTCTGCAATTGCTGCAAAACAATCCTGGCTTGACTATCTTTGCCGCAAACCCCTACTAAATAAACTTCTGCACCAAGAGCATTGAGATTTACGGCTGCATTGGCTGCTCCTCCCAAACGGTAATCAGTTGTGTTTATTTCTACAATCGGAACAGGGGCTTCGGGAGAGATACGTTGCACTTTTCCCCACAGATATTCATCAAGCATTATATCGCCGATAACAATTATCCTGCGATTTTGGAAACTCTTCAGAATTTCTTCAAGTTTTTCGGGTTTAATTGTATACATCAATAACTCCTACGGATGAACGACATCCCTGTCGTTCAAAAAAACCGGAAGAACGACATCCTTGTCGTTCAAAAAAACCGGAAGAACGACATCCCTGTCGTTCATTGTTTTCATTACCGTAAACTTCTGAATAACAGAATAAATAGTTAGAAGGGGTTGACGGGGATGTCAACCATCCGGTATTTTTGGTTGACGGGGACGTCAACCATCCGGTATTTTTGGTTGACGAGGATGTCAACCATCCGGTATTTTTGGTTGACGGGGATGTCAACCATCCGGTATTTATGGTTGACGGGGACCTCAACCTTCTAGGCTTATTTGCAGACATCAGGAACTCCAACAGGATAATTTCCGTCAAAACACGCATAACAATAATTTTCCGGGCCTTGCACACAGGTTTGCAGATCACCTAAGGATAAGTGCTTTAATGTATCCACTCCGGTAATTTCCCGAATTTCATTTAAAGTTCTACGGTTAGCAACTAATTCCTGGGCATTAGGGGTATCAATACCGTAATAGCAACTATGTTTAATTTGCGGACTGCCTATTCTTAAATGAATTTCTCTGGCTCCGGCATCTTTAATCAGTTTCACAATTTTGCGGATGGTAGTTCCCCGCACAATACTGTCATCAATCAGCACAATCCTTTTGCCGGTAAAGAAATTGGGCAGCACATTAAATTTTTGGCGGACGCTTTCATCGCGGATTGCCTGTTCCGGCTTGATAAAAGTTCTGCCAATATAGTGATTACGAATTAAGCCCAAAGACAAAGGAATTCCGCTTTGCTGGGCATAACCCAAACCGATAAAATTGGAGGAATCGGGAACGGGAACTACCAGATCAGGATTTAGCTCTTCATCTTGCAGAGCTAAAGCTGCACCAATCTTTTCCCGCACGGCATACACATTTTCCCCAAAATGGAAACTATCGGGACGAGAAAAATATATTTGTTCAAAGATGCAGTGTTTTTCACCGTTTCCTTCCCGATAGAGATTGGGGTCGTTATCCAAAACCTCAATTGTGCTATCGCTTATCCTGATAATTCCCGCAGGGGGAACTTCTTTTCTATTCTGCACACCCAAAGTATCCAAAGCGCAGCTTTCGGAAGCAACGATTACAGTTCCTTCAGGTGTTTTACCCCAAATCATAGGTCTGATACTATAAGGATCACGAAACATATAAAGTTCTGTGGGAGTGCATAACACACTGGAATAGGCACCTTTAATATCCCTCATCAAATTTCGGATAGCTTCTCCGATATTTTCTTTGTAGTGTATATTGCGGTAGGCAATATATTTAACCAGAAGTTCGCCATCGTTGTCACTTTTAAAATAGACCTTCTCATTTTCCAGCATTTTTCGCACTTGAGCATAGTTGACAAGATCACCATTAGAAGCAAGAGCATAACAAGGTCCCGAAAGGGTTTCCACTAAATGGGGTTGAGTGTTAAATTCCGTGGCACTGCCTTTTGTAGGATAACGCACATGGCCAATAGCTATTTTTCCGGGAAGAGCATTAAGCTGCTCTTCGTGAAAAACCTCTTTTACCAGACCCATCCTTTTGTGTAAACGAATTAGCAAACCATTGCTAACTGCCATTCCGCAACTTTCCTGCCCTCTGTGCTGTTCCGCAAAAAGACCGAGGGCAGCAATTCGGGCAGCGTTATCGTTCCCGAAAACGCCAATTATACCACACATTTTCTTGTTCTAATTTCCTTTTTTCGTAAATTTCAGCTTGGGTTCGGTTTTATTAACCAAGCGTTCCAGATTGCTTTTATGCTTGACTATAATCATTAGAACTACTATCGTTACTAAAATCAAAGTGGCATAATCTGCCTTTCCGTTTTTCAACAACTGATAAAAACAATGCCCTTCCAAGACCAAAGCCGCACAAATTGAAGCTACTGACACATAACGAAAAACTGCTGCCACAATGATAAAAGCAAGCAAAGCAAAAAGTAAACTTAAAGGGATTAAAGCCAAAAAAGCACCTGCAGCAGTTGCTACGCCTTTGCCACCTTTGAAACCTAAATAGATAGGAAATATATGTCCTAAAATAACAAAAAGCGCAGTTATAGCAATAAAGGGGCTTCCCTTTTCCAGAAGTGATATTGCTATCATAACTGGAATAAAACCTTTTGCCATATCCATCAGCAAAACAAACAATCCCGTAACCGTGCCAAAAGTTCGTAAAGCATTTGTAGCACCTATATTGCCACTGCCTTCTTTGCGGATGTCTTTATGATAAAATATGTTACCAGCTAATAACCCGAATGGAATGCTTCCCCAAAAATAGGCAAATAACAGCATAAGCCAAGGTAGAATATTACTGAAGCTCAAGTTTATCCTCTTCCTTTTTGCGTCCCTTGAAGATTAGTTTGATGCTAACTCCTTCAAATTTGAACATTTCTCTTAACTGATTATGCAGATAACGACGATAATTTTCCGTTATCAATGCCGGCGTATTACAAAAGAATATAAAAGTTGGCGGTTTCACCGCTGCCTGGGTGATATAGAATATTTTTATATGTCTGCCACTGGGATGAGTGGGAGGTCTATGCATAATAACAGTTTCCATAAAACGATTCAGTTCCGAAGTAGAAATTCGTTTTTCGCTTTCCTCTTCAATTTTTGCTACCGTTTCCATTATCCGATGGATGCGCTGAGAGGTTTTGGCAGAAATAAAAAGCACCGGGGCAAATTGCAGAAAAGGCATCTGGAAATACAACTCCTTCAGATACTTATTGATTGTATTGGTTTCTTTTTCTACCAAATCCCATTTATTATAAACTACCATAATTTCTTTCATTCTGCGTTTAGCATAGCTGGCAATTTTAATATCCTGCACGCTAAGTTCTTCCTCTGCAGTAAGCACTAAAATAACTATGTCCGCACGGTCAATTGCTTCAATTGTTCTTAAAGTGGAAAAATATTCCACACCGTAGTTAATTCTGGTTTTCTTTCTTAGTCCTGCCGTGTCAATTAGCACATAGTCTTTATTATGATAGCGAAAAGGACTGTCTATGGCATCTCTGGTTGTGCCTGGAATATCGGTTACAATCAATTTCGGATTACCCAAAAGCAGGTTTACGATAGAACTTTTGCCTACATTGGGTTTTCCTACTACTGCGATACTGGTTGCTGAGGATTTTGCGTCCGTCTGTAAAGTAGATTGGGTTCCGGAAATGCGTTCAATTACAGCATCTAAAAAATCACCTGTATTACGACCCTGAGAAGCAGAAACAGGAATAGCATCCCCAAAACCAAGCTGCAGAAAATCATAAACCTCCCATTCGTATTTTTCATTATCGGCTTTATTGGCAATCAGCATAACATTATCTTTATGCGGATAGAGAATTTTGGCAATTTCCTTGTCAATATCTGTAGTGCCGGTTTGAGCATCCACCATAAATATAATTAAATCACTTTCCTCAATAGCTAACATCACTTGATGACGAACCATTTTGTCTATGGTCTCTGTGCTATTAAAAACAATGCCCCCTGTATCTACCAGCTTAAATATCTTGCCGTTCCATTCTACATCTTCATATTTACGGTCTCTGGTAATTCCTGCTTCAAAATCAACTATAGCCGAACGTTTACGGCATAAGCGATTAAATAGTGTGGATTTTCCTACATTAGGACGACCCACGATGGATACGATATATTTTCTCATTGTTTTTTTATGCTGGATAGTGTCGTAATAACCGAATGTGGAAGTTCTGAAGTCATCAGGATTGAGATTTGCAAGTTAGTTAGTTGCTGCATCGGTTTTTAGATTTTGATTGAAACCGGAAAGCTGAGACCTAATTAAATTTATCTGCTTAAAGACATTATTGGTATTATCTTCATTTAGATAACCTAAGCTTTTGGCTATTTCTATTTGTGTCTCTAATCTTGCCAGTTTACCTGAAACCATAGCCATAAAGTTCTTATCTTCTTCATTATAGGTTTCTGCCATATTTGCTATATAGGAAGGAATAGCAACCGCTGTTTGAATAATCTCCTGAGCTAAACCTAATTTTTCTTCTTCCGGCAGCTTGCTGGCTAATTCATAAACATTTGCCGCTAAGTGCATACTTTCCTTCCATATATCAAGGTCTCTATAGGTCTTCATTTCTCTTCTCCTGTGCCTAATTAACTATAATATTGAATAATAAAACCAATTTCTGTAGCGCTGCATTTTGTCAATACCCATCTGTCAACATCAAGTCAGGAGTTTTGGCATCCCTATATTTTTTCACTGGAGCCTTATCCCCACTTTCACCTTGTGTTACAATTTGCGGTTTTGGGATCACTTTGCATTTTTTTGTTAGCAAAGCATTATCTTCTTGATTATTTCGTTACTTCTACCTGTTTGTTTTGCTGCATTTTATTTCCTGCCAAGTTAAATCTTTTATGCTTCTTTAAACCTTCTTTAACGATTCCTTAACAAAGTTAAAGCATCGTTAAAGGGTCGTTAAAGAGTCGTTAAAGAAATGACCAGGCAACAGGTAGTTAGGTAAAGTTTATTTAGTAATGTAATAAATAAAGACAGGCAAAAAATGGGTTGGCAAACTCCGATTTGCCAATAATGTCGGAGACCTTTAAAAAAGTATGCCTGAAGGCATTTGCCGAATCGGAATTCGGCAACCCATAGCCTTAGCTATCTCTTCAGGCCGTTACAAATTCTCCCTGCCCAAAAAATTGGTGGTTGAAAAAATTTATTTCGGTAGTGATAACTCTTAATCTATTTTAAGATTAGCTTGCGGGTATACATACTGGAATCAACTTGAAAAGATAGAAGATAAACTCCGGCAGATAATTTATTGCCTTTGTTATCTTTTCCGTCCCAATTCACGCTAATGTTTCCATTGGCATATCCGCTTGCTTGATAAACCATTTCTCCTTTAATATTGTAAATTGACAGTTTATAGTTTTGGGGATTTTCTTTAATAGTAAGCTCAATAGTAGTGCTTCTGGTAAAAGGATTGGGGTAAACATTTTGAATACCGGTTACAAGAGGGCTATTCAAATCATCCTCAGTAGCGGTAGAGATTACATAGTAGGCAGAAGTTGTCAAACTGGGTAGCCAGTTATATTTATATGCCTTAGCTTTAAGTAATGTTTCCTGAGTTATATGCATGGGACCGTCATAGAGCATTGAATGTTCGTCGGGTTCTGTTCCATCCCGAGTGTAGCGAATTACTGCTTCCGCCAGAGAACAACTGATGTTAACATCAATGGGATTAAGATAGTAACCTTGAGGAGGATTAAAAACAGGAGCAGGAACAGTTCCTGTGATGATATAAGTTCCACTCGTTATATTACTATGTAACCAATACTCTTTAAAAGCTTTAGCTCGGATTTCGGTGGTGCTGTTCAAATTCAGATGAAGCGGATAAAAATAAAAAGAAGATGCTTCTGTAGGGTCTGTTCCATTAAGAGTGTAGCGAATATGAGCTCCTGGTGTAGCACAAGTGATAATTACATCCTGGGCTGTTTGATAGGTTCCGCCTACGGGTAAAAATGCAGGAGTAGCAGTAGTTTGGACAGAACCTGCATAAATCCTAAATAAATCATTAGGCCAGGTACCGATTATTGCGTTAACTTCACTTGTTACAGTAGGAATAGCTAAAAGTATTTGTTGTTCACTATAATCCCATACTTTGAAGGATATGATTTCTCCATTCACTTCCGTATAGACCTGGAGCAAACAACCTGGAATTCCATTGACAAGGGAGATAGTTCCTTTTCCCCGTAATTGTTCTACCCCATCAACGGTAACAAAAGCAGACAAAATATCATTTCCGGTAGCAGAAAATCCAGAAATACCGATTTTTGCCATAATTGTCATACTTCCAGTTAAAATTACAGGTTCACCCCAAGGATCGGTAACTAAAGTTTGACCAGCTGTTATTTGATACAAATTATCAGGATAGCTGCCAACTATGCCATTAACTTCTGAAGATAGGGTTTGAGCTGCATTAAATACAGTTTGGGCACTTTCATCCCAAATTTTAAAAGTAATAATCTCGCCATTTGTTTCGGTATAAATCTGGATAAGGCATCCGGAGATAGCTCCAAACACTTGAATAAATGCTTTTCCCCGCAATTGTAGTGTTCCATTTACATTTACGAAGGCAGCTAAAACATCATTATTCTCAGCGGGACTATCATTTATAAACACTTCAGCCATAACGGTCATACTGCCGGATAAAATTTCCGGTTCGCCCCAAGGGTCAACAGCATATACTGCTCCTAGGCAAAAAATTAGGAGTAAGAGAAGAATAATTTTCAGTTTCATTCTTCCTACCTTATCTATTTTAATACCATAAGTTTTATGCTTTGAGTTCTGTCTTTAGAATGCATTTTACACAAATAGACGCCGGAGGCAACTCTTCTACCTTTTTCATCTGTGCCGTTCCACAAAATATTGTGCTGGCCGGATTCCAGCTCATCCTGCAGCAGAGTAGTTATTTTCTGCCCTCGTAAATTGTATATTTCTATTTGAATGGGCTGTTTTTCTTTACCTACATTCAGGGTAATGGAAGTAGAAGCTGAAAAAGGATTGGGATAAGCAGAAACAAGTCCCGTAACTATTTCTGGTGTTTGATTTGGAGCTTGGGTTAAAGGATAATAGATTCCATTGCTATAATCACCTGTTATCTCTCCCGGCTCACTTATCAGATTGGGCTGTAATTGGATAATTTCCTGGCTGTTTTTCTTGATTAGTTGGAATTCAATTATTTCACCCGGGCTATCCGTAAAGATATTGATATAAGTTCCTAAAATGCCATTATTACTAATCAGAGCAGCCAATCCTCTTAATTCTCCATTAACTAAAGCAGCCAGTTGATCACCTGCAGAGGCAAAATTACCTAAAGAACATAAGACCGTTTGACTGTTTGTCTTTAGTATTGGAGTTCCCCATTTTGCACAGGAAAGAATATTCTGGGGAGCTTGTTCTTCTTTGAGAGGATACGCATAAAACAGAATACCCGGATTTATCAATTTTATCCAATAAGCTCTTCCAGGACTAAGAACAGAAAGAGTACTGAAAGGATTATTAGGTTCAAAAACCCCTTCCAATCCCTTCACCTGAATATAATTTCCTGCTAAGCTGATTAGAGCAGAGCTGATATTCATAGGATTGGGAAGAATATAACCAATTAAATTCCAGCCCGCACTTAAATATATGGGAGTTGCAAGATCCACAGGTATTCCGGTTACAGATAATACACAGGGACTAGTCACTTTTATAAAGAAACCTTTGCCCTCTGTTAATTGCGTTAAAGTACTATAGGGATTACCGGGAATAAAAACTCCTTCAGGAGCTTTAATCATCTCTACATAAGCCATTATCCCGGAAAAGATATCTGTGATTGCCATACTGGGGGGATGCACATTAAGCGAAACCATATTCCAACCGGTATTCAAAGATATATTTTGGGTCTGAGTAGATAACGCATTTAGCCAGAAAAGATTATCGGGCCAGCTGCCAATTACTCCATTTACCTGACTGGCAAGGGTTTCTGTAATATTCAAGACCCGATCGGCGCTGGCATCCCAGACCTTGAAATAAACAGTTTCACCGTTGGTTTCCGTCCAAACCTGCA
>Ga0302253_1001120_pt1 | contig 17579 bp, 16 predicted proteins | sample AAG_RA_Trp_MG_FD_193537 | JGI IMG/M metagenome (GOLD analysis project Ga0302253, IMG submission 193537) | Enriched activated sludge microbial communities from anaerobic digester in WTTP, New Holstein, Wisconsin, United States - AAG_RA_Trp | ecosystem: Engineered > Bioreactor > Anaerobic >...
GTGCCGTTGAGGATGCCCACCAGCGAGGTGATGCGGTTGCCCGCGAGGCTCTCCTTCAGGGTCTGCACGATGGGTATGCCCCCGGCGACGCTGGCCTCGTAGTACAGCCCCACCCCCTTCTCCTCTGCAAGGCGGAAGAGGCCGAAGCCGTCTTCGGCCAGCAGGGCCTTGTTGGCGGTGACCACATGCTTGCCGTTCTCGATGGCGCGCCGGATGAGTTCGCGCGGCTTTTCGATGCCCCCCATGAGTTCGACGAGCACGTCGACTTCAGGGTCGTCCGTAAGGACGGCGGGGTCGTCCGTGAGGCTGGCCCCGTCAGGCAGGTCACGCGGCTTCGAAAGGTCGCGTACCAGCACATGCTTCACCTGAACGGCACGCCCCGTGCGCTCGACGATCCACTGGCGGTTCTCTTCGAGGACGCGCAAGAGGCCGCTGCCCACGGTGCCGCAACCGGCCATGCCGATGACCAGCGGTTTCATGCTATTCTCCACAGGGCTTGCCGGACAGCAGGTGGCGTATGCCGCGCAGGGCCTGCTTCGTGCGCTGTTCGTTCTCGATGAGAGCGAAGCGGACATGGTCGTCGCCGTGGGCGCCGAAGCCGAGACCCGGCGAAACGGCCACATGGGCCTCACGCAGCAGCAGCTTGGAGAACTCCACCGAGCCCATGGCGCGGAAGGGTTCCGGAATCTGCGCCCACACGAACATGGTGCCCTTGGGGGCGGGGACTTCCCAGCCGGAACGGTTGAGCCCTTCGATGAGCACGTCGCGGCGCTTGCGGTAGGTGTCCACGATCTCGGTCATGCATTCCTGCGGGCCGTTGAGGGCAACGGTCGCCGCGATCTGGATGGGCTGGAAGATGCCGTAGTCGAGGTAGCTCTTGATGCGGGTGAGGGTGTTGACCATCTCGCGGTTGCCCACGCAGAAGCCCACACGCCAGCCGGCCATGGAGTAGCTCTTGGACATGGAGAAGAATTCGACACCCACGTCCTTGGCGCCGTCGGCCTGCATGAAGCTGGGGGGCATGTGCCCGTCGAAGGCGAGGTCGGCGTAGGCGAAGTCGTGGATGACGTAGATCTTGTGTTCCTTGGCGAAGTCCACGACCTTCTGGAAGAACTCGGGGGTGGCGAGTTCCGTGGTGGGGTTGTGGGGATAGCTGAGGAACAGCAGCTTGGGCTGCGGCCATGTCTGGCGGGTGGCCACCAGCAGGTCTTCGAAGAAGTCGCGCCCGCGTCCGATGGGGATGCGGCGCACGTCCGCACCGGCGATGACCGGGGCGTAGGTGTGGATGGGGTAGGTCGGGTCGGGCGCGAACACCACGTCGCCGGGAGAGAGCATGGCGAGCGAAAGGTGCGAGAGACCTTCCTTGGCGCCCATGGTGACCACCGCCTCGGTGTCGGGGTCGAGATAGACCCCGAAGCGGCGGGTGTACCAGTCGCAGATGGCCTTGCGCAGGTTGGGGATGCCCCGCGACACCGAGTAGCGATGGTTGTTGCCCTTCATCGAGGCTTCGACCATCTTGTCGACGATGTGCTGCGGGGTGGGCATGTCGGGGTTGCCCATGCCGAGGTCTACGATGTCCACTCCCTGGCGGCGAAGCTGCATCTTCAGCTCGTTGACCACGGCGAACACGTAGGGGGGCAGGCGGTGCATACGCGGGAACTGGCTCTGGCTCATGGCCTCAGGCCTCCGGACCGTTGGAGTTTTGCATTTGAGGCAAGCACCATATATACGGATGAAGCCTTGTGTAAAGCGGTGCGGCGCACATTGCCCCGCCGGAGATGAAGGCCGGAGGTTGTCATGGGGTCGGAAGAGTGCCGGGTCTTCCTCATCGGGGGCAGGGCCAGCGGCAAGAGCACGGTGGGCAGGGCGCTCGCCGCAAGGCTTGGATGGGATTTCGCGGATACCGACGCCATGGTGACGCGGCGTGCCGGGTGCGACATCGCCACACTGGTGGCGGAACGCGGGTGGGATGCCTTCCGTGACATGGAGAGTGACGCCCTGCGTGATGCCGCAGCGCGTGAACGTGTCGTCGTCGCCACAGGCGGGGGCATGGTGCTGCGTGCGGAAAATAGGGCGCTGCTGCGCGAGGCGGGGGTCACCGTGTTCCTGTCGTTGCCTGTCGAGGTCGTGGCGGCGCGGCTTGCCCGCAACCCGGAACATGGGCAACGCCCCTCACTGACCGGAAAGGCCGTGGCGGACGAGGTGGCGGACGTGATGCGCGAACGGGCACCTCTCTATGCCGAGGCGGCCCGCCATGTGGTGCGCGGCGATGCGCCCGTGGCGTGCATCGTCGAGGACATCACCGCGCTGCTTGCCTTTTCGTGAGGCAGGGTATCTGATACAAGGCAATCCCATGGACACTGTCGTCTGCGTCCGGACGGCAAACGAATCAACGAAAGCGATGGAAGGCACCATGCAGATACGCAAGATACTCGTTCCCGTCGACGGTTCCGAACATGCCCGCCGCGCCACCGTGTACGCTGCGGAGTTCGCAGCGATGGTCCAGGCTTCGGTGCTGCTCGTGCATAGCCGTATGAGCATCCCCCCGCTGCTGGGGCAGGCCGCCTACGATGAGGTGCGCAACTCCCTCAATGCGCGGGCCGAGAGCCTTCTCGAACCCTACCGCGAGATACTGCGCGGCGCGGGCATCTCCTTCGAGGACCGCATCCTCGAAGGCCCCGCCGAGACCGCCATCGTCGACGCCGTCCGCGCGGAGAAGTGCGACCACATCATACTGGGCTCGCGGGGCGTCTCCGAACTTGAGGGGTTGCTTCTGGGCAGCGTCACGCGCAGGGTGCTGCAACTGGCCCCGTGCCCTGTTACGGTCGTCCGCTAGGACGCCGTCCCCGTTGCGCAGGCGGTCGTCCGTCAGTCAGGCCACCGTCCCGTCGCACAAGGCGGTCTCCGCCGGAGGGTGCCCCTGAACTTTTGGGAGGCATCCGTCAGTGCTCTGTACGGCCGTCCCTTATGAGGGCCATTCCGGGCGCACGCCTTTCACAGCAACACGAGTCTTCACAGGAGACGACATGAGCGGCAACACACTGGGACGTCTTTTCAGGCTGACGACCTACGGCGAATCGCACGGCGCAGGGCTTGGTGGCGTCATCGACGGCTGCCCGGCAGGCATTGCGCTGGACGAGGCCGTCATCCAGCGTGAACTCGACCTTCGCCGCCCCGGTGGCAACTCCGCCTCGACCACCCGGCAGGAACCCGACAGGGTGCGTCTGCTTTCGGGCGTGTTCGAGGGGGTGACCACCGGAACGCCCATCGCCTTCCACGTGGAGAACGTCGACCAGCGTTCGCGCGACTATGGCGAGATAGCCCGGTTGTACAGGCCGGGTCATGCCGATTTCACCTACGACGCCAAGTTCGGCGTACGCGACTATCGCGGCGGCGGTCGCGCCTCCGGGCGTGAGACCCTCTCGCGCGTGGCGGGCGGTGCCATCGCGCAGGCGCTGCTGGCCCGCCATGGCATCGCGGTGCGGGCCTTCACCGTGGAACTTGGCGGCGTACCCGCCGACCTCGTGGACGTGGCGGGGGCGCAGCAGCGTCCGTTCTTCTCGCCCGACCCCGATGTGGTGGAGGCGTGGGAGGACATGGTGCGCACGGTGAAGGGCGAGGGCGATACCCTCGGCGGCATCGTGCAGGTCGAGGCCACGGGAGTCCCCGCCGGTCTGGGAGAACCCGTGTTCGACAAGCTGGACGCCGTGCTTGCCTATGCGCTCATGTCCGTAGGGGCGGTGAAGGGCGTCGAGGTCGGCGCCGGGTTCGAGGCCGCGCGGATGCACGGCAGCGACAACAACGACCCCATCGTGCCCAGCGGTTTCTTCACCAACCATGCGGGCGGCATTCTCGGCGGCATCTCCAACGGAGAGACCATCGTCCTGCGCGCGGCGGTGAAGCCCATCCCCTCCATCGCGCAAGAGCAGATAACCATCGACCGCGACGGCAAGCCCTCGGCCCTGTTCATCGCCGGACGGCACGACATCAGCGCGATTCCGCGCATCGTGCCTGTGCTCAAGGCCATGACCGCACTCGTGCTGGCCGACATGCTGCTCATGCAGCGCCGCATGGCAACGCCGCAGCCCTAGGTTGCTGCACCGGAGAGCGTCTCCACAGCCTGCGGTTCTGGCCTCCGTCTCACCCCGCACTCGTGCGGTCAGCTTGTACCGGCCTTGCAACGATTTGCCGGACTTGACGCGAAGGGGCGGGGCATATAGGCAGCAGGCACCCTTGTTCACGTCCAGCAACCCGCGAAGTACCATGCAGACCGGAAAGACCGCCACCACGGAAGAGCAGACCGCCGAAGCCCTTGAAGAACTGGAGGGCACCCTCGAGCGCGTCATCTTCCACAATGCCGAGAACGGCTACACGGTGTTCCGCTTCCAGCCCAAGGGCAAGGGGGGCGATGCCGTCAGCGTGGTGGGGCACATGGTCGACCCGCAACCCGGCGTGGGCTTGCTGCTGCGTGGCGGGTGGGTGAACAACCCCAAGTTCGGCCGTCAGTTCCGCATGGAGACCTTCGAGAGTGTTCTGCCCGCCACCGTAGAGGGCATCCGCCACTATCTCGGGTCGGGGCTGATCAAGGGGGTGGGCGAGACCATGGCCGCGCGCATCGTCGCCCGGTTCGGCGAGTCGACCTTCAGCGTGCTGGACGATGCGCCCGACCGCCTCATCGAGGTCGAAGGCGTGGGGGCCAAGACGCTGGAACGCATCAAGACCAGCTGGGCCGAGCACCGGGGCATCCGCGACCTCATCATGTTCCTGCAACCGCATGGCGTGAGCACCGCCTATGCCGTCCGCATCTACAGGTACTACGGCACGCATGCGCTCACCGTGGTCCGCGAGAATCCGTATCGCCTCGCCATGGACATCCACGGCATCGGCTTCATCACCGCCGACGGGGTGGCCACCAAACTCGGTTTTTCCAAGGACAGCCCCCTGCGCGCCGAGGCGGGGGTGCTGTACATGCTAGGTCGTCTGACGGAAGACGGGCATGTCTACTTTCCCTTCGACGGACTGGTGACGCACACGGGTGACAAACTTGACATCCGGTACGACCTCGTCGAGGACGCCATCCACTCGCTTGAGCGAGAGGAAAGGGTGGTTCTCGAAGACCTTGGCGAGGGTGTTGGCGTCTTCCTCACCCGGTTCCACCACTACGAGACGAAGATAGCCTACTACCTGCGGCGCGTACTGGCTTCGCCCAAGGCCGTGCACTTCGAGAATCCCGACGCCGTGGTGGACAAGGTACTGGGCAAGCTCGACATCGCCCTTGCGCCGGAACAGCTTGAGGCGGTGCGCACCAGCACCCGCAGCAAGGTCATGGTGCTCACCGGGGGGCCGGGTACGGGCAAGACCACCATCATCAACGCCATCATCCGCGTCTTCGCCGAGGTGGGGGCACGCATCCTGCTTGCCGCGCCCACCGGACGCGCCGCCAAGCGCATGTCCGAGACAAGCGGGCGCGAGTCGCGCACCATCCACCGCCTGCTGGAGTTCAGCCCCAAAGAGGACGGCTTCGCCCGTAACGAGGACAACCCCCTCGCCTGCGGGCTGCTGGTGGTGGACGAAGCCTCGATGATGGACACCATGCTCATGTACCACCTGCTGAAGGCCGTGCCGCTAGGGGCGACGCTGCTCTTCGTGGGTGATGTGCACCAGTTGCCGTCGGTGGGGCCGGGCAACGTGCTGCGCGATGTCATCGTCTCCGGCGTGGTGCCGGTGGTGGAATTGCGCGAGGTGTTCCGTCAGGCCGCCGAGAGCGAGATCATCTGCAACGCCCACCGCATCAATCAGGGCGAGGTTCCGCCTCTCGAATCATCGCGCGACAGGCTTTCCGACTTCTATTTCATCCGGCAGTCCGACCCCGCCAAGGTCGTGGAGATGATCCTCGAACTGGTGCGCGACCACATCCCCCGTCGCTTCGGGCTGCATCCCGTCGATGACATCCAGGTGCTCACGCCCATGCACAAGGGGCTTGCGGGTGCGGGCAACCTCAACCTGCGCCTGCAGGAGGCCCTCAACCCCCAGACCCTCTGCGTGCAGCGGGGCGAGCGTCAGTTCCGTCTCGACGACAAGGTCATGCAGATACGCAACAACTACGAGAAGGATGTCTATAACGGCGACATCGGGCGTATCTGCTGCGTCAACGCCAAGGAGCGCGAGCTCACCGTCCGCTACGATGAACGCAATGTCATCTATACGTGGGAAGAGCTTGACGAGATCGTGCCCGCGTACGCCATCTCGGTACACAAGTCGCAGGGGTCGGAGTATCCTGCTGTGGTCATTCCGGTGCTCACGCAGCATTACGTCCTTCTGCAACGCAATCTCATCTACACCGGGGTCACGCGGGGCAAACGGCTTGTGGTGCTCGTCGGCGAATCGCGTGCGCTTGCCATGGCGGTGAAGAACAACCGGATGCAGAAGCGTCATACATGGCTGGCGCACAGGCTGGCGCAGGGGCTTTCCACCCCCGGCGCGCTCCTCTGATACCGTCACATGAAGGCTGCCAACATGAGACGTCTCTTCGTGCTTTCGTTCCGTCTGCTTTCCTGCCTGTTGCTGGCGATACTGCTTGCGGCCTGTGGTGCCTCCCGTCCTGCGACTCCGCCCGTCACTCCCCCCTCACGCGAAGGGCATGTGGCCGACCTCGACCGCTTCCCGCAGGACCTTCGTGTCTATGCCATGAAGGCGGGGGCGGACAGGCAGCTTCTGCCGTTCACTGAACAGGCCGCACAGGATGCCCGCTGGAACCGGCGCTTCTTCGCCCCGTGGCGCATGACGCGCATCTCCGTGCCGGTGAAGGATGTGGCCGCGCCGTTCGGGACGGACGGGCGTCCGAGAGGCTACGCCGAGAACCTGCTGCCGTGGGATGTGACCCGATGGGGGGCGCTGGCGTCAGGTGCCGCGCTAGACCTCTACCCCTCGCAGGCGTGGAAGGGCATCGTCGTCTCCAACAGCGCCCTGCGCGAGGTGCCCACGCTGCGTCCCATGTTCACGGCCCCCACCCGCGCCGGACAGGGATACCCCTTCGACATGTTCCAGCGTACCGCCGTATGGATGGGTACGCCCGTGTTCGTGGGGCACGCCACGGCGGACAGGGCATGGCTGTATGTCGAGACCGCGTTCGCTGCCGGGTGGATGCCCGCCGCGGATGTCGCCCGTGTGGATGATGCGTTCATGACCCGTTACGAATCGGGCAGTCTTGCCGCCATCCTGCGGGATGACACCAGCCTCAACGGTGCGGACGGCACCCACCTCGCCACCGCCCACATCGGTACCGTATTGCCGTTGTCTGGCGCTTCGCAGGTGGGGCGCACTGTGCTGGTGCCCGTGCGCGCACCCGAAGGGCACGCCGTGGTTGTGCCTGTGCTGCTCACCAGCGGAGAGGCGGCGCAGAAACCCGTGCCCCTCACACCGGGCAACATGGCTGAACTCGGCAACCGGATGATGGGCCAGCCCTACGGATGGGGCGGGCTGTACGAAGACCGCGACTGCTCATCCACCCTGCGTGACCTCTTCACCCCCTTCGGGCTGTGGCTGCCGCGCAACTCCGCATCGCAGGCCAAGGCCGGGCGCTACGTGGATATCGCGAAACTTGATGCCGACGACAAGGAAGCACGCATCGTGGCGGAGGGGGTTCCCTTCATGACGTTGCTGTGGCTTCGTGGGCACATCACGCTGTATCTCGGGCTGCATGAGGGACAGGCAGCCATGTTCCACAACATGTGGGGCATCCGTACCCATCGTGGCGGCGTCGAGGGGCGTTACGTCCTCGGGCGGGCCGTGGTCACCTCCACGCGGCCCGGACTCGATGTGCCGGGCAACGACAATGCGGATGGACTGCTTGGACGCATGCAGGGCATGAGCATCCTTCCCGGCGGGGCGCAATAGCATGAAGGGCGCGACGACCTCGTTCCATGCCGCCACGTTCGGCTGCAAGGTCAACCAGTACGAGACGCAGTCGCTGCGAGAGGCGTGGCTGCGGCGTGGTTTCACCGAGGTGGACACCCCGGAGGGGGCTGACGTCATCCTCGTCAACACCTGTGCGGTCACGGCCCGTGCTGTAAGCGATGTGCGGCGTGCCATCGCCCGTCTGCACCGTGCGGCCCCGGCTGCGGGTATCGTGGTGACCGGATGCGCGGCGCAGGTGCTGCGCGAGGAATTCGCAGGACTGCCCGGCGTGGTGGCGGTGGTGCCGCAAGAGGCCAAGGCCACTCTCGCGGCGTACGACCCCGCAGCGGCCATCATGCCCCCCGTCTCGACGCATGCCGCTCACGGCGATGCCGCTACGGCGCAGGCGTCGAGTGCCACCTCTGGCGATGTCGTCCCTGCACAGGCGTCGGTCTTCCCGGACTTCCGCATCGAGGGCTTTCGCCGTGCCCGCCCCGTGGTCAAGGTGCAGGATGGCTGTTCGCACCGCTGCACCTATTGCATCGTTCCGCTCACGCGGGGGGCTTCACGCAGCCGCGAACCGGGTGAGGTCGTCGCAGAATTGCGCCGTCTGCTCGATGCCGGGTTCCGCGAGGTGATGCTGTCGGGCGTCAACCTGCGCCTGTACGGGCGCGACCTCTCCGGTGCGGGCGACTTCTGGGACCTGCTGCAACGGGTCGAACGCGAACTGGCCCCGGAGTGGGCCGGAAGGGCCCGCCTGCGCATCAGTTCCCTTGAGCCTGGGCAACTCGGGGCACATGCCCTCGACGTGCTCGGCGGGAGCAGGCTCGTCTGCCCGCAGTTGCATCTTTCGTTGCAGAGTGGCAGCCCCGATGTGCTTCGCCGTATGGGACGCGGGCACTACAGCCCTGCCCCCCTGCTTGATTTCTTGCGCGACCTCGGCGGAACATGGCCGGTCTTCGGCCTCGGTGCGGACATCCTGATGGGCTTTCCGGGCGAGAGCGAAGACGCATTCGCCGAGACGCTGGACTTCGTCCGTGCTTTGCCGCTCACATACGCCCACGTCTTTCCGTATTCGCGGCGTCCCGGCACTGTGGCGGCCTCTTTGCCGGAACACCTGCCGCAGGAGATACGCAAGGCACGTGCGGCGGCGGTACGTGACGTCGTGGCGCAGAAGCGGGCGGTCTTTGCCGAACGTCTTGCCGGGTTGCCTGCCCTTTCGGTGGTGCTTGACGGGGCGGGTGCACGCAAGGGAATATCAGAGTATTATGCCGAATGCCGGGTGCGCCGTGTGCCGCACGGGCATGACCACCGGGCCGTGCTGACTGTTCGCCCGGTGGGAGTGGAAGCCGGCTGCGTGGTCACCGAAGCCGTATAGGGCTCGTTCTCACGGCCCGGAGTATGCGCCGCTCCGTGCCGGATTCCATGGCGCGTGTCGTCATACGGCACTGGAGGATATGGTATGCTGCGCAGCATGACGGGCTTCGGCCGATGCTTCATTGAAGATGCGGGCTGGACGCAGACGTGGGAGGTTCGTAGCGTCAACGGGCGTCACCTCGATGTGAAGTGGCGTCTTCCCATGCTCCTGCGGGGGCTTGAGGCGCGTTTCGAGAAGGTGCTGCGCCGCTTCGGCACCCGTGGCAGGGTGGATGTGACCCTGTCGCTTCAGGCCCTCGGCGAGGGGATGCAGGGCGTGCGCTTCGACGCCGGACAGGCGGGTGCCATGCTCGACGCCCTGTCCGACCTTGCCGCCAGCCGGGGCGATACCTACGCGCCCGACTACAACCGGCTGCTGGGGCTGACCTTCCTGTGGGAGGACGCCGGGGCCGAACCCGATGAGGAGATGGTGGCTGCGCTCGAGGCGGGACTTGCCGCCGCGCTGGAGGACTGGAACGAATCGCGCGAGGCAGAGGCACGCGCCCTGTCGCGCGACATGGTGTCGCGGCTCATCCGCATGGACGAGTGGGTGTCGCGCATCGAGGAACGTGCCCCCGACATCAAGGAAGAGCGTTTCACGCTGCTGCGCGACCGTCTCTCTGAAGCGCTCGAGGGCATGGGCTCATCGCTGGAGGAAGGGCGCTTCCTGCAGGAGATGACCTTGCTCGCCGACAAGCTTGATGTCAGCGAGGAACTCACGCGGTTGCGCGCCCACCTCGACCGCCTGCGTGAACTGCTCGATGGCGGCGGCGATGCGGGCAAGCGGCTTGATTTCACGTTGCAGGAGTGCTTCCGCGAGATCAACACGTGCGGCAACAAGATTCAGGACGCGCAGATTTCGCGCCTTGTGGTCGATTTCAAGAACGAACTCGAAAAGTGCCGCGAACAGGTACAGAACATCGAATGACCATGCAGGGCAACAAGCTCGTCAATCTCGGTTTCGGCAACTTCGTGGTCGCCTCGCGCGTGGTGTCCATCGTGGACCCCGACTCATCGCCCATGAGGCGTCTGCGTGAGGATGCCCGCGACCAGGGGCGTCTCATCGACGTGACGCAGGGCCGCAAGACGCGCTCCATCATCATCACCGATTCGAATCATGTGATCCTCTCCGCCATACAGACGGAGACCATGGGCCAACGCTTCACGCAGGAGGACGAAGACTGATGGGTCGAGAACGCTCCGGCATCGTGCTGGTGCTGTGCGCCCCTTCGGGGACCGGCAAGACCACCCTGACCAGAAGGCTGCTGACGGAGTTTCCGCGTTTCGCCTTCTCGGTCTCCTACACCACGCGTAAACCCCGCAATGGCGAGGTGGACGGCAAGGACTACCATTTTGTCACCGTGGAGGCGTTCCTGCGCCTGCGCGACGCCGGATTCTTCGCCGAATGGGCCGAAGTGCACGGCAACTTCTACGGTACGCCCCTCAAAGCCACACTCGACCTTCTTGATGAAGGCCGCGACGTACTCTTCGACATCGACGTGCAAGGTGCGCGGCAGTTGCGTGCAAGCCTGCAACGCGGGCGCTACGTCTTCATCATGCCGCCATCGCGCGACGAACTCGAGCACAGGCTGAGGGCGCGCGGCACCGACGACGAGGAGACCATAGCCCGCCGTCTCGCCAACGCGGCCAAGGAACTGCGCGAGGCGCGCCGCTTCGATGCGTGGATAGTCAACGACGACCTCGAACGCGCCTACGATGAGTTGCGTGCCGCCTACATCGAGGAGACGCTGTCCCCGGAATGCCGTTCGGCGTTCCTTGACGGATTGCTGCAGGGGTGGAACGACTGATGGCCGAACTCGTTGTCGCACTGGATTTTCCCGCCGCAGACGTGGCGGTGGACATGGCAGGCAGACTCCGCGGCACCGCGCCGTGGATGAAGGTAGGCCTCGAACTCTTCTGCGCCGCAGGTCCCGATGTCGTGCGTGCCGTGGCAGACCTCGGCTTCAGGGTCTTTCTCGACCTCAAGTTCCACGACATCCCCAACACGGTGCGCGGTGCGGTGCGTTCGGCGGTGCGTTCCGGGGCGGACATGGTCAACATCCATCTCATGGGCGGCGAACGTATGGCCCGTGCCGCCGTGGAAGGTCTGCACGAGGGTGCCCAGACGACGGGTTCCGTACCGTTGCTCTTCGGGGTGACCGTGCTCACCAGCACCGCACAGGGTGAACTGCCGGGCATTTCGACGGACATAGGCGAGTACGCCGCCTCTCTCGCGGCATCCGGTGCTGCGTGGGGCTTGAACGGGGTCGTCTGTTCGGGGTATGAAGTGGAGAGCATCAAGAAGCGTTGCGGCGCATCGTTCCTGTGCCTCACGCCGGGCATCCGTCCCGGTGGCGGGGCAGGGGGTGACGACCAGCGCCGGGTGATGACACCCGCACAGGCGGTGTCCGCCGGTTCTGACTACCTCGTTGTGGGCAGGCCCGTGACAGGGGCTGCCGACCCCGCTGCCGCAGCGCGCGCCATCATGGCGGAGATGGCTGCGGTCAGGCGATAGCGGGGGATAGCAGGCGGGGCTGGCAGGGCATACCCGGTCGCGCACAGGTCTGACGGTCTGCCCCGGATGCGGTTGCCGCGATGAAGACGCCGAACGAGTTGGTCACACACGTTGCCACGCAAGGAGCGCACAATGACACAGACGCCCGTAACCCTTGACCAGAAGGTCGGTGAGAAGCGCGACCGCATGCGGGGTGTCTTCTCGACGCAGGAGATAAGGAAGGTCGGCACGGGCACCACAACCCGCAAGACCATCCAGAAGTCGTTCTGGTACGTCGACGAGGGTGACGACGGTGTCATCGAGGTGCAGCCGCTGAACAGCAACTACGTGCCCTCCGGCCCCAAGCGCAAGATCGACCGTGACGAACTGCTCGACAAGTTCGCACCCGAGCCCGAGTTCTATGTCCAGACGGTCTTCCCGAAGATGCGTGAGCTCAACAAGACCATCGCCCGCGCCGACAGGCATCGCCAGAAGGGCGAGACGTTCAGTGCCGAGTTCGAATACAACAACGCCCTGAAGGTCGACGAGGAGAATGTACGCGCCAACTTCGGCATCGGCCTCACGTATCTCGAGCGCGGCGAGACGGACAAGGCGGACAACATCTTCGAGCGGCTGGTCAAACTGGACGCGGCGTTCGAGGAAGAGCACAAGCACCTTTTCAACGAGTTCGGCATCAACCTGCGCAAGAGCAAGATGTACGATCAGGCCGTGGAATACTATGGCAGGGCGCTTGAACTCTCACAGGGTGACGAGAACCTGCACCTCAACGTCGCCCGCGCCTATCTGGAGAAACAGGACTTTCCGCATTGCCTCGAGCACGTCCTGCGTGCCCTCATGATCAACCCCGCCCATGAGGCCGGGCTCAAGTTCCTCGCCTGGATGGAGGCCAAGAAGCTGGTGCCCGAAGACCAGCGCGCCGCCGTCGCCGAGGCGGTCGCCCGTGCCCGCTCCACTGGCGGGACTCCCGCGCCTGCAGCGAACGAGGGCTGAAGCCATGACCGATGCGCAGGGGTTTCTTGACGAACTGGCACGAAAGCCACCGAAGTTGCCGTTCGACCCGGGGTTGCTGCGCGAGGTGCTGAAGCTCACATCGGATGATTCCCGCGCCCCTGCCAACCGGCTGGCCGAAGTGGTGGGGCGCGATCAGGCCCTTTCCACACGGCTGCTGCGCATGGCCAATTCGGCCTATTACGGGCTCCAGTCGGAGGTACCGTCGGTGCAGCGGGCCGTGGCGGTGCTGGGCATGGCCGAGGTACGTGCCCTGATTCTCGCAGTGGCGGCCTCCGGCATCGCCGGCAGGCGCAATCTGCCAGCCACGTTCGACCTTTCCGGGTACTGGCGGCATCAGCTGTGTGTGGCGGCCTGCTGTCGCATGTTAGCCCGGCGCGTGTCTCCCGGTGAGGCCGATGTGCTCTACACTGCGGGGCTACTGCACGATATCGGCAAGCTGCTCATGGCGGGGCTGTGTCCTGACGCGTGGCAGGCGGTGCAGTCGCTCATGGCTGAAGAGCACCTTGAGACTGCCGAGGCAGAAGAGCGCCACTGGGGACTCGATCATGGCGTCATCGGTGCAAGGCTGCTGTCATACTGGGATCTTCCGCCCGCACTGACAGAACCCGTCAACTGGCATCATGCCCCGCAGTATGCAGGGGCTTACGAGCGCAACGCCCAGCTTCTCAACCTCGCCGACCGGCTTTTGCTGATGTACGAGCGCGGCGACGGGGTCATGCCTGTGACGCTGGCTGACGACCTTGCCACGTTCGGGCTCGATGCCCATGTCATGGCAGCGGACCTTTCGGTACTTCTCGAAGGCGAACGCATCGGGCAACTCGTCGCCCATCTCGCCGCATAACGCACGTTCTCTTCACACCTTCCCGGTGCATGGCATCGGCACATACATACGGACACATGAAACGCTGGATATACCGACCGGAGGTGGAAGGCGCACTGCCGCCATCCGCCTCTCTCGCCGAACGTCTCGGCATCTCGGACCTGCTGCTTCGCCTGTTGCTGCGGCGCGGCCTTTCATCCGTTCAGGATATGGACGTCTACCTCAGCCCGCAGTTGCGCCACCTCGCCCCGCTGGAGGAATGGCCCGGCCTTGCTGAAGCGGCTGGCGTCATCACGGCGGGCATCACCGCCGGGATGCCCTTTGCCGTATGGGGCGACTATGACGTGGACGGGGTGACCTCCACAGCCCTTGTGCATGACGTACTCGAGTTCCATGGCGTGGACGTGCGCCACCATCTCCCCGACCGGCGGGCCGAGGGCTACGGGCTGAATGTGGAGTGGATAGAGAGGCTCGCTGCCGATGGGGTGCGTCTGCTTCTCACGGTGGACTGCGGCATATCCGATGTCGTGCCCATCTCACGAGCCCGTGAACTGGGCATGACCGTGGTCGTCTCCGACCACCACCTGCCGCCGGAGGTCTTGCCGCCCGCCCATGCCATCTGCAATCCGCGTCTCGCCTGTTGTCCGTGTCCGGCGCTGGCGGGCGTGGGGGTCGCGTTCTTCGTCATGGCGGCGGTCAATGCCGCATTGGGAGAACGCTCCGGCAGGCGTTACGACATGCGCGAGGTGCTCGACCTTGTGGCGTTGGGGACGCTGGCGGATGTGGTCGACCTCGGTGGTCAGAATCGCATCCTCGTCAAGAACGGACTCCTGAAAATAGCCGAAGCCCGCAGGCCGGGCATGGCGGCGCTCAAGGCAGTTGCGGGCTACAATCCATCGGCCTCGCTGGGGGCGGGGCAGGTGGTGTTCGGGCTTGCGCCGCGCATCAATGCGGCTGGTCGCCTTGGCGAGGCGGAGATGGCACTGCAACTGTTGCGTGCCCGCAATCATGGTGAGGCGGCGCAGCTTGCGCAGCGCCTTGACGCCATGAACACCGACCGCCGTGTGGAGGAGGATCGCATCCTCGAAGAGGCGAAACGGCAGGCCGAGTCGCAAGCCGCGTCGCGCATGGGGTTCGTGCTCCATGGCGAGGACTGGCACCCCGGCGTCATCGGCATCGTCGCCTCGCGCATCGTGGAGGCCTACTACAGGCCCACACTCATCCTGTGCACAGAAGGGGAGACGTTGAAGGGGTCGGGGCGTTCGGTGTCGGAATTCGACCTGCATGCAGGGCTTTCACAGTGCGCCGACCTGTTCCTTGGCTTCGGGGGGCACAGGCAGGCCGCTGGCATGAGCCTGAAGACCTCGGCGCTCGATGCATTGCGGGAACGGTTCGATACCGTGGTGCGTCAGGCCCTCGGCGATACGCCGTTGACGGCATCGCTGAAGCTGGATGGCGACCTCGGCTTCGAGCACGCTTCGGATTTCACGGTGCTCAAGGAACTCGAGATGTTGCAGCCTTTCGGCACAGGCAACGCCGAACCCGTCTTCGCGTCGCCTCCGCTTCTTGTGCGCGGGTTGCGACGCTTCGGCAAGGCGCGGGAACATGTGGAACTCGAACTCACCGACGAGTCGTGCGGGGTGACGCTGCATGCCAAGGCATGGCGGCAGTCCGGAGAATTCTCCGACAGGCTGCGTGGAACGCGGATACGCCTCGCCTACACGCCGCGCATCGACAGGTACTCCGGTGCGGCGTCCGTCGACTTGCGGATACGAGACTGGCAACCCGCGTGATGCTGTCATGAGTACGGCTGGCTAGCTGGCCAATGGGCGGAAGGCCATCAATCCCCGGCGCACAGGCAGTCGATGCCGCGTGCGCCGGGTTTCTTTCTTCAGGCAGGTTCCGTGCGGAGGGTGCACAGGGCGTTATAGGCGCTTTCGGCGTTGTAGCTGCTACGCACCAGCGGTGCGGAGAACACGAAGGGAATGCCCATGCCCCGGCCACACGCGGCGAAGCTTTCGAAAGTATCAGGATGCACGTAGCGTTCGACGGGGGGATGCTGGCGCGAAGGGCGCATGTACTGCCCGATGGTGACGATGTCACAGCCGCAATCGGCGAGGTCGGCGAGAACCCCCTCGACCTCTGTGTCATTCTCGCCAAGGCCGACCATGAGTCCACTCTTGGCCACGCCACCTGCAGCCTTCACACGTCGCAGCAGTTCGAGGCTTTGCCTGTAGTCGGCCTGCGGGCGGATGCGGGCGTAGTGTGCGGGGGGGGTCTCCACATTGTGGTTCACGATATGCGGTGCAGCCGCCATGACAGTGCGCAAGGCTGCATGGTCGCCCCTGAAGTCGGGAATGAGGACTTCGACCGTGGCGGCGGGCAACGCTGCGCGAAGCCGTGTGATGGTGGCGGCGAAGTGTGCCGCCCCGCCATCGTCGAGGTCGTCGCGCGTCACGGACGTGACGACCACATGCCGCAGGGCGAGTCGTGCCGCAGCCTCGGCGACGCGCCGGGGTTCATCGGGGTCTGGCGGGGACACATGGCCCGGCGTGATGTTGCAGAACGCGCAGTTGCGGGTACAGACGTTGCCGAGGATGAGGAAGGTGGCCGTGCCCGACGAGAAGCACTCGAACATGTTCGGGCACTTGGCGCTGTTGCATACGGTGTTCAGCCCGAGCCCTTCGACCAGTGCGCGGGTGTCGGCAAAGGTGTGGCTACAGGGCAGCTTCACCCGCAGCCACGGCGGGATGCGTAAAGATGGCGAGGAATTGTCGGGTGAGGACATCCTTGACCTCCTGCATGGTGACTGAGTCGTCGTCCAGTTCGCGGTGGAGTGATGTGGCCTCCGCGTCGGGAAGGCCGCAGAGCGTGATCAGGTTGAAGAGGGACAGGTCGCGCCCCACGTTGAGGGCGAGACCGTGGTAGGTCGTCCAGCGGCGCACGGCGACGCCGATGGAGCAGATCTTGCGGTTGTCGATCCACACACCCGGGCGTCCCTCATGCCGTGAGGCCTCAAGGCCGAAGGTGTGAAGGGTTCGCAACACGACTTCTTCGAGGTCATGGAAGAAGCTGCGTAGTCCCCCCGGTCGTCTTTCGATGCGGAAGACCGGATAGGCAACCAGTTGCCCCGGAAAATGACAGGTGATGTTGCCACCTCGCGACGACTGGGCGAGTTCGATGCCCCGTTCGGCGAGAAAGCCACGCCCCGCGTGCAGGTTCTCGATGCCGCCGTTGCGGCCCAGGGTGATGACGGGCGGGTGTTCGACGAGATAGAGGGTGTCTTCGCCCCCTGTCGAAACCTCGCCGAGGCGGGCCGTCTGCACGGCCTCCGCCTCGGCGTAGGAAAGTGAACCGAGATCAATCGTCAGCATGGCCTTCGCCGTTACCACCGTTGCCGCCCTCATCGTCGCGTTTCATGCGTCGGTGAGGAGCACCGGCAGGGCCTTCGCCCTTACGGTGGGGTCTGGGCTGATGCTGCGAGAAGCGAGGCCCGCCGTGCCTGTCGCCGCCGAAGCCCTCTTTACGGAACGGGGGCTTGCGGTCACCGAAGCCACCCTTGCCACCGTCCCGGTCGCGCTGGGGACCGTTGCCCCCCTCGTCGCGGGGCTTGCGCCCGAAGCCGGAACCAAGCGGGTCATGCCTGAACGGGGGCTTGCGCACACCTTCGGCATCACCCTCGCGCCTGAAGGCGGGCTTGCGGTCCCTGAACCCACCTTCGCCGCCGCGGTCACGGTCGTCACGGCCCTCACGGCGGAAGCCGCCTTGCGGCCTGTCGCCGAATTCCCGGGGCTTGCGCCCGAAGTCGTCACCGTCCCTGCGGAAGGCGGGCTTACGGTCGAAACCTTCGCCGCCCTCGCGCCTGAAGGCGGGCTTGCGGTCCCTGAACCCACCCTCGCCGCCGCGGTCACGGTCGTCACG
>Ga0302253_1001121_pt1 | contig 17569 bp, 18 predicted proteins | sample AAG_RA_Trp_MG_FD_193537 | JGI IMG/M metagenome (GOLD analysis project Ga0302253, IMG submission 193537) | Enriched activated sludge microbial communities from anaerobic digester in WTTP, New Holstein, Wisconsin, United States - AAG_RA_Trp | ecosystem: Engineered > Bioreactor > Anaerobic >...
ATCTTGAGGATGCTAAAACCAATCATAAGTGGACAAAAATGGTTACGCTTAAAAAATCGCAAGAAAAAATTATGAAAGCAATTGATAAAAATTTTTGTAGTGTATAAAAATAGGGTGAATTTTAGGAAATATACGCTATTTTTTTGCTTAGTTTGAAAACTAACTTTTAAGTCCGACGAAGTTAGCCACTACACTTGCCTGCACACAAAACTTCGCCGAGCAGAGAACATCCTCGTTACAAACGAGGATGAGAAAGGAGTGCTATTTTTTTAAATTTTAAATTTGATATTTTAATTTTGATATTTGAATTCTGCTATATAATACCGACTTAATTCATTGCATTCTTTTGTGAGCGGTTTGGTATTATATGTACATATCCAATGTTTGACTTTCGAGATAATTGCGAAAGTCATGTCCCATTTTTACAGTAATATTATTCATAATGCAACGGTCAAAATTACATATAGATTTATCCAAAGGGCAATCGTTAATTTCTAATTTACCTTCTATTGCTTCGTACAATTCAAGGAAATTAATTTCTTCAGGTTTTTTCCGTAAAACAAAGCCCCCTGTTGGACCACGTTGCGATGTTAAATAACCTGCCTTTACAAGACGTTGAAATATTTTTGCTACATGATGACGCGAAGTTATAGTCAATTCGGCAATTTCTTGCACATTCACTAATTTTTTACTGCGTGCTATGATTATCATACCATGCAGTGCAATGGAAGAAGCCTCTGTTAAGGTAGTAATTTTTCCCATAAAATAATTACAGTAATTGATTACGCAAATGTACAAATTTATTCAATACAAACATTTGTTACTTTTGTGCATGGATTGGCTGGTCATATTTCTGGTTGCTTTAAGTTTATGTTTCGATACTTTTGCCGTGTCGGTTTCGAGTGGCATGTCCCTTCAAAAAATAAACTTTGCCAATGCTTGTAAAATTGCGCTGACGCTTGCCTTTTTTCAAACCCTAATGCCTTTTATTGGCTGGGGATTGGGTGAACAATTCAAGTCTATTATTTCAACATTTGACCATTGGATAGCGTTCGCTTTGCTACTTATCATCGGATTGAAAATGATTATTGAATCACGAAAGAAAGAGGAAGAAAAAAAATTCAATCCCTTACATCCGCTAACACTTATTACCATTTCCCTTGCAACCAGCATCGATGCATTGGCTGTGGGTTTCACCTTTTCTATTATTCATATTTCCATCGTTTATGCTGGAATCATAATTGGTTTTGTTACCTATTTGGCTTCCATGCTGGGCATTCTGTTTGGAAAAAAACTAAAAACCAAAAATCCTTCTTCCATAGAAATTATAGGTGGCTTAATTTTAATTGGATTGGGAGTAAAAATATTGATAGAACATTTGACGTAATTAAAATAAGTAAATGATGAAAAAAATAAAAAATCCGTATCAAAAAGTAGATAATTATAATTGTTTTGGCTGTTCGCCCAATAATCCTATCGGCTTACACCTGACGTTTACAGTGGACCATAACGAGGTGGTATCGTATTGGACGCCAACACATCAATATGAAGGCTGGTGTAATATATTGCACGGTGGCATACAGGCAACGCTTATGGATGAAATTTCCAGTTGGGTGGTATTTTCTCTTTTAAAAACATCAGGATATACTGTAAAAATGAATGTTCAACTACACAAAAAAATCTTTATCAACGATGGAACGTTAGAAATACGAGCATCACTAAGGAACAAAAAAATGAACCTTGCCATTATTGAAGTTAAGATACTCAACGCACATCAGGAAGTATGCAGCGAAGGCGAATTTACATATTTTACTTATTCCAATGAAATTGCGAAGGAACGTTTTTATTTTCCAGAAAACGAACAAGACCTTTTTGAAGATTAATTTTTCCATTTCATCCCTAACCCAAACAAAAAACCTGTTAATGCAGGCAAGGCTATATTAATTATCCATAGCAAGGTATAAACGGTTACAATAATTTCGTCGGAAATGCCGGTGGTTGAAAAAATCATCAATCCAACATTGCTGCGCACAAACAATTCGCTTAACGCCATGGTGGGGATTACAGTTGTAAGCATAAAAGCAACAGATGCCAACTGAATAAACAGCATTATAGTTATATGTTGATTAAAAAAAACGAAAAGCAAATACAATTGTAATACAAAAACCGTGTATCGCAGGAAAGATAGAACATATAATTTTAATAAACTTATAAATGAATAGTTTTTACAAAATTCAATGTATTGCATCCATCGTTTAGAAATGAAACGCTCTAGGAATAACACTATATGTGGCAATAGCAAATAAACCAATAATGACAATACGAGCAATGATATACACCAAAAATAAATTTCCGAAGAAATATTAAACGTATGCTGTAATAAATTACGACAAAAAATGAACGACAGCAATCCGCAAAAAAGTGTTATAAACAATTGCGACAGGCTTGATATCAGCGAAGCAAAAATACCTTTCACTTTATTATGCTTTCCAAGTACCAGTATTTTTCCTAAAAATTCACCCGTTCTATTGGGGAATACGGTTGATACCGCCACACCCATAAAAACCGATTTAAACGCTGTTATATACGACAACGATTGAATAGGTTTGGTTACAAACTGCCATTTTACTGCTTCTATGCCCCAGTTGGCAAAAACCAAAACAAAGGCAAGCACACCAAATAACCATTGAGCAGAACTGAATTCATCTTTTAAATGAGTAAATTCAAATCCCTGTTTCAATACGAAAAAACGACGATACAACAACCACAGTGAAAGTATAAATATAGTCCACGAAATAATCTTTATTCCATATTTATTAAACCATTTCATTCATTAACCAAAATCAAATTTCCTGTTCCCTGTTTATCCACGTCCACTTTATGTGGGTGTCCATATACATAAATATTTCCCGAACTATACACGTGTGCACCTACTTCGCTGGTGGCATATATACTGCAATCGCCGGTTGATTTATTTGTAATATAATTAAAATCTGTTTTTAATTGCTCTGCATGATAATAGCCTGTACCAAAAGTCCACAAATAAGCTACACCTGCCCAGCCATATAAATACGTATCGCCTGTACCGGCACTTTGAGCACATGTAAACGTGGGTGTATGCACCGTAAGTTTAATGATGGCTATATCGGCACGGTTATCAATATTTATATTTTCTTCCTGCAATGTATCCTGACCGTAAAAATTACTGCTTCCACTTAATTTTAGATAGATAAAACCCGGTAAATAAACATGAATTTGTGTTACTTTATATTTTCGCAACCAGTTGCATTTATTATCATCGGAAATATACAGACATCCGTTTTCTACTTTTGTTTTTACATAAGGAATACTATTTTTCCCTGCGATAATGTTAACAAAACAGGTTGAATCTTTATGCCAATAAACATCAAAAATATCGCTAATCTGAATTTGATTGAACGAAGTCAATATCCGTTTTTCCTCTGAACTTTTTCCATTGGAATGAACACAAGAACACAACGATGATTTTTTACAGGATGTATATAAACACAAGATTATTATTACTCCACAAATAATAATGACATCCCTTTTGAAGTTTATAAAAAATCTCATCAGCATTACAATAAATATGCACTAAATTTGCAACGCTAAAATTACAACGGTGAATGCAAAAAGCAAACATAAAAAGAAACTTTTTATCAGAGTGATTTTCATTTTTCTTTTAATTCTCCTTATTTCTGCTGTATCTATTGGTTATTCCTATTATAAAAAAATTTATTCGGTTAATGTGCGTTTAAACCTGAACGATGAATATGTTTGTATTCCTACGGGGTCTTCGTTTGATGATGTTGTCCGCATACTTACTCAAAAAAACATATTGGTCAATTCATCGTCTTTTGAATGGCTGGCAGAAAAGAAAAATTATGTTACTCATATTAAGCCTGGACGTTACAAAATACACAAGGGCATGAATAACAACGAACTTGTTAATCTTTTGCGCAGTGGGAAACAGGAACCTGTTACTATAGTTATACGCGGTTTTCGGAATGCCTATGAACTTGCAGGTTCTGTTAGCCATAAACTCGAAGCCGATTCTATAAGCATAGTTTCGTTATTTGAAGATGAAATGACGGCACAGAAATATGGTTTTACATTGCCATCTTTTATTTTAATAATCGTTCCCAATACGTATGAATTTTACTGGAACACCTCTGCTTCTGAATTTATTCACCGTATGGCAAAAGAATATAAGGCATTCTGGAACGATGAGCGAAAGCAAAAAGCAAAACAAATCAATTTATCTCAATCGGAAGTAGGAATTTTGGCTTCCATTGTTCAACTTGAAACGAATAAAAAAGATGAAATGCCCGACATCGCTGGTGTTTATATTAATCGCTTGCGAAAAGGCATGCGTTTGCAGGCAGACCCTACCGTTATATATGCCGTAGGTGATTTCTCTATTCGTCGTGTTACACAAGAGCATCTTAATTTTGCTTCACCATACAATACCTATTTACACGAAGGGCTTCCACCTGGTCCTGTTTGTATTCCCTATTCTTTTTCTATGGATGCGGTTTTAAATTATAAAGTGCATAATTTTTTGTACTTTTGTGCCCGCTCTGATTTTTCAGGCTATCATGTTTTTGCCAGAACGCTGAACGAACATGCCAATAATGCCCGTAAATATCAGAACGCATTAAATAAACGAAAAATATATTAATAATAAAATATGGTTCGTATTAAATTTGGAACAGATGGATGGAGAGCCATTATCGGAAAAGAATTTACCGTAGATAATGTAGCACGCATTTCAAGTGCCGTGGCTCGTTGGCTCAAATCAAAAAGTAAACATCCTACCGCAGTAGTAGCGTATGATTTTCGTTTCAACGGTAAACTTTTTTCAGAAACCGTTGCCAAAGTTTTAGCCCATAACGAAATTAAAGTATTTTACTGTCCTATTCCCACGTCAACACCTGCTTTATCGCTGTCGGTTATTCAAAATAAAGCGAACTTGGGCGTTATGATTACGGCAAGTCACAATCCTCCCGAATATAATGGATATAAACTGAAAGGTAGCCACGGAGGTCCTTTGCTGGAAGATAATTTAAAAGAGATTGAAGCCATTATGCCCGACGAAAACGAATTGGATATTGATTCTATTAAATGGACCGATTTACAAAAAAAGGGATTTGTAATTGAAATCAATCTGGAAGATGCTTATGTGGAGTATGTAGAACAGCATTTTGACCTTGAAAAAATCAATAATTCAAAGTTCAACTTTGCTTTTGATGCCATGTACGGAAGTGGGCAAAATGTTATGCGTCGTTTATTTCCCGATATCCCATTGCTCCATTGTGAAAATAACCCTTCGTTTAAGGGAATACCTCCCGAGCCACTTCATAAAAATCTTCTTGAATTTAGTGAGTTTATTGCCAAAAGTGGAAATATAAGTATTGGATTAGCCGTTGATGGTGATGCCGATAGAATTGCTCTTTACGATTCCAAAGGCAATTATATCAATTCGCATACGATTATTCTGTTGCTCATCTATTATCTGGCACATTACAAAAAAATGACAGGCAAAGTAGTTACAGGTTTTTCAAGCACCGTAAAAGTTGAAAAACTGTGCGAAAAATATAATCTTCCGGTTCAACGTGTTCGTATTGGTTTTAAAGATATATGCAAAGTTATGTTGCACGAAGATGTTTTGGTTGGAGGTGAAGAATCGGGTGGCATTACTATCAAGGGGCATATTCCTGAACGTGACGGTATTTGGATGGGACTGACCCTTTGGAATGCCATGGTAGAAACTGGAAAATCCATAGAGCAACTCATCAATGAAGTATATCATATTACGGGTAAATTTTACTATGTGCGATACGACATGAAAGTGGACGAACCCACTAAAAAAGTTGCCATTAATGCATGTAAAAATCAATTGTTCAACGCATTTGCTGGCGAAAAAATTGTTCGTACCGATACACTCGACGGGTATAAGTATTTTATGAATGATGATGAATGGGTAATGATACGTCCTTCGGGCACAGAGCCATTACTAAGAATTTATTCCGAAGCAAAAACTCAGGAACGTGTTGATAAATTTATAAAATCGGGTATAGAAAGCGTGCAAAATTTGAAAATTAAATAAATAATAGTACTTTTGCACCCGCATTGCCAAAAAAAGATTTTGGAGAGATGGCAGAGTGGTCGAATGCGGCGGTCTTGAAAACCGTTGTGCCCGTGAGGGTACCGGGGGTTCGAATCCCTCTCTCTCCGCAAAATTCAACAAAGCGAAGCGTTTTTTTATTTTAAGCGAATAGCAGACTTGTCTGGCAATGAGCGTAAAAATAAAAAAAGAAAACGAAGTGAGTTGGTTGAATTTTAACGTCTCCCCCAACGGGTTCAACGAAGTTAATCCCTCTCTCTCCGCAAAATTCAACAAAGCGAAGCGTTTTTTTATTTTAAGCGAATAGCAGACTTGTCTGGCAATGAGCGTAAAAATAAAAAAAGAAAACGAAGTGAGTTGGTTGAATTTTAACGTCTCCCCCAACGGGTTCAACGAAGTTAATCCCTCTCTCTCCGCAAAATTCAACAAAGCGAAGCGTTTTTTTTATTTTAAGCGAATAGCAGACTTGTCTGGCGTTCTTTGCGGTTAATCTTTTTTTACCGCACATGTCTCGGCTATAACGGATGTTTGGAATCAGGATTTTATAAGTTTTATAAGTAACGACGCTGGATAGAGCGATTTTTTTAATATACCCCATTTTTGTTAATTGGTTGAATATAAGCAAAATAAAGAAAATAATTGTCTGCACTAATATTGTTAATAACTTTGTTATTAAATAATTGAATAATTGATTATTATATATAATTAATGTATTATATTTGCATTCACATAATTAATTAGATTAAAATATGTACATTGATAAAGAAACATATTATGACAAAAAAGGAAGACCCCATAAGAGAGTTCTTTTAATACCGACTTGCTAACAAGTTCATTAAAACCATTCGCTTCGCTTTTGTTTTAAAACTGTTAGTCTGTCGGCATCTCGTCATTGCTGACGAGACAAAATTCATTTCATTCTTTTGTGAGCGGTTTGGTATAATACATGTTATAAAACATTTTTTTCTGTCATATTTGAATGAATAATTATTTCAAACTCGTTATAAATTTGCCGTAAAAATTTTAAACTTATGGCTGAGGTTCATTTTTATTCAACGGGTTCATTAGCAAACAGCATAAATGAACATACAGGCATTTCGGTAGCCAGATGTTACCAGTGTGGTAAGTGCTCTGCAGGCTGTCCTGTGGTGGAATTTATGGATTATCCACCCAGTTTGGTTTTACGCAATCTTCAAACCGAATTGCCGGAAAACGATGATGCCATTCTTCGTTCCAAATCAATTTGGTATTGCTTAACGTGTGAAATGTGTATTGCACGTTGTCCTATGGAAGTGGACATCCCTGTGATGATGGATTTTCTTAGAACTGAATCGCTTCGATTAAAGAAAACCCATAAAGAAGCAAAAAATATTATCCGTTTTCATAAAGCCTTTTTAAATACCATAAAACGCAATGGCAGATTGCACGAAATGGGATTGGTACTGGATTATAAGTCACGTTCATTAAACTTAATTCAGGATTTGAATTTGTCGCCGGGTATGTTTAGCAGAGGTAAATTAAAAATCCTGCCCGAAAAAATTAAAAACCTGAAAAACGTAAAACATATTTTTCACGAGACATTAAATAAAACGAAATAATAAATCAACAAAATATAAACTCATGAAACTTGGATTTTATCCCGGATGTTCACTGGAAGGCTCATCAAGAGAATATAACGAATCGGTGATGGCTATTGCCGAAAAATTCGGTATAGAACTGGTTCAAATTCCAGATTGGAACTGCTGTGGTGCAACCGCTGCGCATAATTTGAATAAGGAATTATCGTTGTCGTTGCCTGCTCGCATTCTGGCTCTTGCCGAAGAAGCAGGAATGAAAGAAATTGTTGTTCCTTGTGCAGCCTGTTATAGCCGACTGAGTACCACTCACCATGAATTGACCATAGACGAAGAATTGCGAAATAAAGTCAACGGTATAGTCGGGAAAAATTACAACGGCACTCTCCGTATTTTAAATGTCATTCAATTCATTCAGGAATACATATTGGATAAACTGGATGAAAAAATTGTGAACGAGTTTCAAAGCAAGGTAGCCTGTTATTATGGTTGCTTATTGGTTAGGCCCCATAAGATTTTGAATTTTGACCGAACCGAAGACCCTCAAACCATGGATATGGTGATGAAAAAATTAGGGGCTGAGCCTATTGATTGGGCATACAAAACCGAATGCTGCGGCGCAGGATTTTCCGTTTCGTTTACCGATGCCGTTTCTACCTTATCGGGAAAAATTGTGGAAGATGCTGTTCACAGAGGTGCCGAAGCGATTATTGTTGCATGTCCCATGTGTCAGTCCAACCTCGATATGAGACGTCCCGGCATTGATAAGTATATGGGAACAAAGTCGGGCATTCCTGTTTTGTATATTACTCAGGCTATAGGTTTATCTTTGGGTATGAATATGAAACAACTGGGATTGCAACGTCACTTTGTACCCGTTAAACTGGAAAAATTCAAGTTAACTAAAAAACAGACAAAAGTTGAAGAACCACAAAAAATGGAGGAAAAATAATGGCACGCATAGGAGTTTTTATATGTCATTGTGGCGAAAATATTGGTGCAACGGTCGATTGTGCCAAAGTAGCCGAAGTGGCTGCCACCATTCCCGGTGTAGTTAAAAGTGTTGATTATAAATATATGTGTTCTGACCCGGGTCAGACCTTAATCAAAGACGCTATAAAGGAAAATAAACTTACCGGTGTTGTAGTGGCAGCATGTTCACCTCGTATGCACGAACCTACCTTTCGCAGGGCTTGTGCCGAAGCAGGATTAAACCCTTTTCTGTGCGAAATGGCTAATCTTAGAGAGCATTGTTCATGGGTTCATGAAAAAAGCAACGAAACAACTAACAAGGCTATAGACATTGTTCGTACACTGGTCGAAAAAGTCAAGTTAAACGAACCTCTTTATCCTATAAAGGTTCCTGTAACCAAAACAGCGCTCGTTGTTGGAGGTGGTGTGGCTGGCATTCAGGCAGCACTCGATATTGCCAATGCCGGGCATAAAGTTATTATGGTTGAAAAAAATCCTTCCATTGGCGGACACATGTCACAATTGTCCGAAACATTTCCTACGCTCGACTGTTCTCAATGTATATTAACACCGCGAATGGTTGAAGTAGCACAACATCCTAATATTACGTTGTATTCCTATGCCGAAGTAGAAAGTCTGGATGGATTTATTGGAAATTTTAAAGTTAAAATACGCAAGAAAGCCAAAAGCATTGACGAAAAATTATGTACCGGTTGCGGAATGTGTATAACCAAATGCCCTGTCAAGAAAATACCCAATGAATTTGATGAAAATTTAAGTTTCAGAAAAGCCATTTACGTTCCTTTTCCACAAGCCGTGCCCAACAAGCCTGTTATTGATAAAGCAAATTGTACCTATTACCTTAAAGGTAAATGCAAAATATGTGAAAAATTCTGTCCTACTGGTGCTATTCGCTTTGACCAACAGGATGAAATTATTGAAGTAGAAGCAGGTGCTCTTGTATTAGCCACAGGATTTGATATTAAGAGAACCGATTTCTTCCCAGAGTATGGCTATGGCAAGTATAAAGATGTAATAGATGGATTGCAGTTTGAACGTATTGCATCAGCCTCCGGACCTACCTTGGGCGAAATACGCAGACCGTCTGATGGACAAGTGCCTAAAAAAGTTGTTTTTGTGGCATGTGCTGGTTCCCGTGACCCTGCCAAAGGTATTGAATATTGCTCCAAAATATGTTGCATGTACACTGCCAAACATACTATCCTGTATAAACACAAGGTTCATGATGGTACCGCTTATGTATTTTATATGGATATTCGTGCCGCTGGTAAAAATTACGATGAATTTACACGCCGTGCTATTGAAGAAGATGGTGCTAAATATATACGAGGCAGAGTATCCAAAATATATGAACGTGATGGCAAATTAATCGTAGTAGGTGCCGATACCTTGATGAATGCCCGCCCTGTAGAAATAGAAGCCGATATGGTAGTGCTTGCTACCGCTGGTGTTTCCAGCCCCGGTTCTGAAGAGTTGGCTCAGAAACTTCATGTTTCTTACGACCAGTATAAGTTTTTTGCCGAAGCACATCCTAAACTAAGACCGGTAGAAACCAATACCGCAGGCATATTTTTAGCAGGTGCCTGTCAAAGCATAAAAGATATACCCGAATCTGTATCACAGGCATCGGGTGCGGCTGCCAAAGTGTGTGGATTATTCTCACAAAATGAACTCACCCGCGACCCGCTGATTGCCGTTGTTAACAGAACGGCACCGCCCTTATATTCTACGTGCGTGGGCTGTTTCTTATGTCAAAGTGTATGTCCCTATCAGGCAATTGAAAAAGAAGAAATCAAAGCAAGAGATGGTAGCGTTATTAAAACCGTTGCACGAATTAATCCTGGGTTGTGTCAGGGTTGCGGTACTTGTGTGGCACTATGCCGTACCAAATCTATCGATATTCTGGGATATACCCATAAACAAATTTATGCAGAAGTAGATGCCGTTTTAAATACATTATAACATGGATGAATTTGAACCAAAAATTGTAGCCTTTGTATGTAACTGGTGTACGTATGCAGGCGCCGACCTTACCGGTACAAGTAGAATAAAATATGCTACCAATGTAAGAATTATACGTTTCCCGTGTACGGGCAGAATAGATTTTATGCTTATACTGAAAGCCTTTGCACAAGGTGCCGATGGTGTTATTATTTCTGGATGCCATCCTAACGATTGCCATTATACGTCAGGCAATTTTCATGCTCGCAGACGCTGGATAGTGTTCAGAGGATTGCTCGATTTTTTGGGTATCGACGTTAGAAGAATTACCTTTTCGTGGGTTTCTGCTGCCGAAGGTGCCAAGTGGGCAGACTTGGTTAATAAAACCACTGCCGAAATACGTAAACTCGGACCCTATACCAGTTACCATAACATATCAAAACAGGAAGAGGAGGTAACTCATGGATAAAATAAAACAAAAAGCAAAAGAACTGCTCGAATCAAATAAAGTTCAAGTAGTCATTGGCTATGAAGAAGGTACTGCCGGAAAAACAAGACCGGTTTTTATTACCAATGCCAAAAATACCGATAAACTTATTTTTGATGACCGATGCTACCATAATCTTGCCGTTTATCTTACCAAAGTTGACGTTAAGAAAATGGGAAGAGTAGCCGTAGTCGCATCGTTGAATACACTGAAAAGTATCGTAAAATTATCATCCGAACATCAGGTGGCATTTGAAGATATCGATATTTTAGGTGTAGATAGAAGTGGTGAATTGCACGAATTTGCCAGTATGGACGATGTATTGAATTACATCCATCAAAACCCAGTAGAATATAGCCCTGAAGAAAAATCATTGCTTCAGAAAATAGAATCTATGACGATGGAAGAACGATGGGAATTCTGGCAAGACCAATTTTCACGCTGTATTAAATGTTATGCTTGTCGTGCGGCATGCCCCAATTGCTATTGCGACCGCTGTATTGTTGATATCAATCAGCCACAGTGGATTCCTACCACTTCCGACAACATAGGAAATCTTGAATGGCATATTGTCAGAGCCATGCACCTTGCTGGTCGTTGTGTCAACTGCGGCGCTTGTGCCGATGCCTGCCCTGTCAATATTCCATTAAACCTGCTTACTCTTAAAATGACCGAAGAAATTAATAAAGACTTTGGTGCATCCGACGAATTTACTTTAACCGATTATCCTTTATCTATATACAATTCAAACGATAAAGAAAATTTTATTAAATAATGCTATGGCTATAGAAAAAAAATTAATAAAAAAAGAATCACTTCCCAGATTCATAGAAGCATTGATTAAGGCTGGGAAATTGATGTTCGCACCTGTAAGTGTTCGCGATAAAGTTATTTTTAAACCCATCACAAATTTTAACGAAATAGCGCTCGATTATATTCAAACCGTACAGTCTTTTAAAAGCGTTGTGTTTCCTAAGATTGAAAAATTGTTTGAATATGAAGCCGACAAACAGCATGTCGCCATTAAGGATGTAGATTTAAACACTATTCCCGATACTATTGTTTTTGGTGCTCATCCATGCGATGCGGCTTCGTTTAATGTGTTGAACGCTGTTTTTACATGGGATTACAGAGATGAGTTTTTTATTACACGAAAAAATAAAACAACTGTTATTGGACTGAGTTGTAAAAATCACGACGATTATTGCTTTTGCACTTCGGTGGATTTGAATCCCGGTTCTACCGAAGGCAGCGATATCCTATTGACCAGAATAGAAAACAATCATTATCTTGCCGAAATAATTACAGAAAAAGGTAAAGCCGTTTATGAACTGACCAAAGACCTGTTCGAACCAGCACCTCAGGTGGACAAAAATGCTTTTGTAACCAAGGTTCCCAAGCAATTTGAGTTGAATAATCTGAAAGGGAAATTGTCGTTTGAAGGACCTTCGTGGATGGAGCAATCTATGCGTTGTTTAGGATGTGGCACGTGTGCTTATGTATGCCCCACCTGTTCCTGCTTCGATATTCAAGATATAGGAAACCAAACCAAAGGCAAAAGAGTTAGAACATGGGATACCTGTGCTTTGTCTCAATTTACACTGCATACTTCGGGACATAATCCGCGTAGTGCACAAAACGAACGCTGGCGTCAGCGTATTCTTCATAAATTTTCGTATGAGCCGGAACGATTGCATGTATATGGCTGCGTAGGCTGTGGACGTTGTTCAAGGGCATGTCCTGTCAATATCAATATTTTAGAAAACCTGATTGAAATAAGTGGAGGAAATAAACAATGAGTGATACCAATATTTATAAACCTTATTTGATGAAAATCGAAAAGGTTATTGAAGAAGCACCCGATGTTAGAACATTTCGGTTGAATTTCTTAAACGAAGAAGAAGGTAAAAATTTCGACTTTAAAGCAGGTCAGTTTGGCGAATATTCGGTAATGGGTGAAGGCGAATCAACCTTTTGCATCGCTTCTTCTCCTACACGCAAAGGTTATATAGAATGCACATTTAGAAAAGCAGGAAGAGTTACGTCTGCATTGGCAAACAAGGAAGAAGGCGAAATTATTGGCTTTAGAGGTCCTTATGGAAACCGTTTCCCCATAGAAGAATGGAAAGGCAAAAATCTGCTGTTTATTGCAGGTGGTATAGCGTTGCCTCCTATGAGATGTGTCATCTGGAACTGCCTCGATTTGAGAAATCATTATAAGGACATTACTATTTTATACGGTGCCAAAACGGTCAACGATTTGGTATATAAATACGAACTTAAGGAATGGGAAGAGCGTCCCGATGTAAATCTTATTACAACTGTCGATCCGGGAGGTGAAACACCCGACTGGAAAGGGCAGATAGGATTTGTCCCTACTGTTCTTGAAAAAATGGCACCCAAAGCCGAAAATACTATTGCCATTGTTTGCGGACCACCCGTAATGATTAAATTTTCTTTTCCCGTATTGGAAAAAGCCGGTTTTAAAGATACGGATATTTATACCACACTCGAAAATCGTATGAAATGTGGCTTCGGCAAATGCGGCAGATGCAATGTGGGCGATGTTTATGTTTGTAAAGATGGACCCGTTTTTACGTATGCCCAATTGAAAAAATTACCCCCAGAATATTAAACTATTATTAATCGACTTACTAACAAGTTCATTAAAACACGCAAACAAAATTCATTTCATTTTTTTGTGAGCGGTTTGGTATAAAATGACTTTTTAAGGAACGACTCAATAAACTTTTTTTATATCATTGCTGCTGAGTAATAACAATTATTTTTTATATACCTTTGTGAGTGTAAAAATTATATACGGAATTTAAAAATGAACTATTTAAGACACATATTCAATATGGCTCACAGGAACAGCATTTATCAAAACAAAGCGACTATGGATAATGAAGATATAAACGTAATGGTAAGTTTATACAGATGTTAGTGGCAAGACTAACAAATGACCACAAACTAAACAGACAAAAGTAGAAATGAGTAATATTGATTTTAGTAAAATAACAACAGGAGTTTTAGCTCAACAACAACTTGAGAAGAAGATTTCCGAATATAAAATTTTCTACAAGACACACTTGACGGGCGTAAAAAATAGAAATGAAGCATTAAATAAGATATATCCAATTTGTGTAAAGTATCAAAAGACTGACCCTAAAACAGCTTTTTACACGGACAAAGAAAGAATATCATTAGAAGTTGAGACCGAAGAAGTTTTAAAAAAATATTTCAGTTCGGACATACTTCAGTTGTTTAACAAAGAAATCCCAACACCCAAACCTAAAAGACAAATTGACTATGACAATTCGTTTTGGCTTACACTATTAGCAGGTTTTGCAAACACGTTTGAGACGTTAAATGAAAAATACAAACAGGAATTGCATTATAAACGGAATTTTCTGATTTTTCTAAATAACTGTTTGCTCAATTTCGGTTTACACCCTGACATTTTAAGGCGAGAGGCTGATACATACAAACGATACAACATTGTTATTGAGCATTTTTTTAAATCAAAAAGCAAAATAACTGAACATAAAATTTTGCTGAGTCCAGAAACACTTCAACAAGAGTTTTTGACGCCTTACGGAAAGAAACTTCCAATACGTTTAAATGGCAAGCTAATTCCATTTAAAAGTATTTATTCAATTCAGATTTCATCTACTCTTTTGCTTGATGACGAAATTGAACTTTATGCAAGAAAAAACAATTTCAATTGGACTTCAACAAAAAGAGACGAAAAGGATTTTATATCTTATTGTCTTGACGAAACAGATAACTTGCATAAAAATCCCTACTTGGTTTCGGAGAACGAAAAATTTAGAAACCAAAACATTTATTTCGTTGACGTCATAAGAATTGAAGAATTGAAAGCCATCAAGACAAAACAGTTTGACTTATCAAAACTTATTCGTTTATGTGAAGAACTAAACAACAATTCTGCAACAAAGAATAATTTCAGTTCATCACTACTTGTTAGGACAATTATTGACCATATTCCACCGATATTTGGTTTCAAAAATTTTTCTCAATTAGCAAATAACTACGCTGACGGGACAAAAAGTTTTAAAAAGTCAATGCTCAATCTTGACAATTCACTACGAAACATCGCAGACAACAATATTCATTCACAAATTAGAACAAAGGAGGTTTTGCCAACCAAAACACAAGTTGACTTTACACAAGAGTTAGATTTATTGTTAAGCGAAATAGTAAGAAAACTAAAATGATAAATAACAGCAATACTAATAGAAATCGCATATAGTAATGAAAAGACAACATAAAAACACTAGAAACAGAATGAAATATGAGAAAAGAATAACGGTATTTCTTGATATACTTGGTTTCAAAGAAATAATTAAAGCTACCGAAGACAATCAAGGAAATGACAACGAAGAAAAAATAAAATTTCTCCACGACACTATTTTGCAAATCAGAGAGCTTTTAGACATTGACAACGGTCATCAAGCAAAGTCAAAGCAAGTTACACAGTTTTCTGACAGCGTTGTTATATCTTTCAAGGAAAACGAAGAAAGCGAAGTATTTTTCACATTAAGCGACATTCAGACATTAGTAATCAATTTAGCTTTAAGAGGAATTATTTGTAGAGGCGGTATTTCATACGGAAAACTCATTCATTCAGACAAAATGATTTTTGGACCAGCGTTAGTTGAAGCTTACGAAACAGAAAGTAAAGCAGCTTTGTATCCTAGAATTATATTGGACAGGACTATTATTGACATTGGGAAAAAACATCACGCATTTCATCACGGAGAAATTGACGAAAAAAAAGCGATTTTGAAAATACTTAATAAGGATACTGACGATATGTTTTACATTGACTACTTTTCTAAAGCACAATCAGAACTTGACGACCCCGAATACGATATGCCGACATATATTGATAAATTAAAAGAAATCATTGAGGCAGGAATTAAAGCAGGTAAAAAATCACCAGATATAAAAGTGAAATACAATTGGATGAAAAACAAATTTAATACTATGGTAAAAGCATTCAAAGACTCTAATTTTATTTCATCACTTAATGACAGTGACCTGAAAGATTACTACAATGAACTTGAACTAATCAAATAAAGCCCAGCCACTAACACATGGTATAGTGCATGCGGGTTTCAGCGGTTTGCGAGCGTTTGTGGCTCGTAAAAAAGGTCAGTGTAAACTGATAGGAAATCGCCTCGTAATCCCGCACGACACCATACCATCAACCGTTAGCAACCACTTTCTCGTCCTCGTTTGCAACGAGGATGTTAACCTATCCCATCTCATTCGCTAACAAAGACGAAGGAGGGACTGCATGATATTCATTTAATCATGCAGGGTTCTTTTTTGCGAAAAAAAAGAAAAGTACAAGAAAGATTAAAATGAGTTTTTAAGGGACGACTAAATAAAACAAAAATAAACCCTGTTTATTCATTTTGTCATAATAGAGTTAAAAAAAATTCAGAAAAATATTTTTTACTGAGAAAAATCAATATCTCAAAATAAAAATATAATATACCTTTGCAAAAATTTTGAACAGGTAAAAAGTAATAATCTATATTTAATGCTATGAGTACTCAAATTTTAATAACCTTTTTTATAACGGCTGTTTTTTTGGTAGCCGCAGGCATTGTATTAGCCGTATGGTTAGCACCGACCTCTTTTAACAAGCAAAAACCGGAGGCGTATGAATGTGGAATACCCACCAAAGGCGTTACGTGGCTACAGTTCAATGTTGGATATTACACCTTTGCTCTTTTATTTTTAGTCTTTGACGTAGAAACCGTTTTTTTGTTTCCATGGGCAGTGGTGATGAAACAAATAGGGCTTGTGGGGCTTGTTGAAATTGTTATATTCTTTATTATTTTGGTATTGGGCTTAGCATACGCCTGGAGAAAACACGCATTAGTATGGCAATAAAATCGATGAAAGAAACAGACTTCAAGGATACAGAAACCTTGGAGCAGATGATGTTAGAAAAACACGGTATATTTTTTACTACCGTAGATTATATTTTAAACTGGGGTCGTTCCAATTCTATATGGCCCCTGACCTTTGCCACCAGTTGTTGTGGCATAGAAATGATGGCAACGGCAGCGGCTCGCCACGATTTTGCACGATTTGGCATAGAAGTTTACAGAGCCTCGCCACGTCAGGCTGATGTGATTGTGGTAGCCGGTACCATTGTTAATAAAATGGCACCCGTTCTTAAACGATTGTACGACCAGATGGCAGACCCCAAATATGTTATTGCCATGGGTTCTTGTGCTATTTCGGGTGGTCCATTTTTTTACAATTCTTATCATGTTATAAAGGGTGTAGATAATTTGCTCCCCGTTGATGTATATATACCCGGCTGTCCACCGCGACCCGAAGCCTTTTTATACGGCGTAATGCAATTACAAAGAAAAATTAAAA
>Ga0302253_1001123_pt1 | contig 17563 bp, 15 predicted proteins | sample AAG_RA_Trp_MG_FD_193537 | JGI IMG/M metagenome (GOLD analysis project Ga0302253, IMG submission 193537) | Enriched activated sludge microbial communities from anaerobic digester in WTTP, New Holstein, Wisconsin, United States - AAG_RA_Trp | ecosystem: Engineered > Bioreactor > Anaerobic >...
ATATAAATATAGGGTGAAGACGACTGCTTTTCCCGTCATCATCGTTTGGACCACCAACTCATGATAAAGAAAAAGAAAACCTATCAGGTCGTTGTCAGACAGGAATTCTGCAAGGGCTGTAATCTCTGCATCGAGTATTGCAAGCCCCAGGTCCTGGCCTCATCTCATTCCCTCAATGAACTGGGTTACCATTACGCGGAGGCGGTCAAGCCGGAGGAATGTACGGGCTGCATGTCCTGTACCCTGGTGTGCCCCGATCTGGTGATAGAGGTGTACAGTGAATAAAATCTTCATGAGCGGCAATCACACCTTCGCCGAAGCGGCCATCCGGGCCGGATGCCGAGCCTATTTCGGATATCCGATCACACCCCAGAATGAAATCGGGGAATACATGTCCGAACATATGGGAAAGGCGGGCGGCGTGTTTATTCAGTCGGAAAGCGAGATCGCGGCAATCAACATGGTTGTCGGCGCTGCCGCCACCGGCACCCGCGCCATGACATCGTCATCGTCTCCGGGCATCAGTCTGAAGCAGGAAGGCATGTCCTTCCTCGCGGGTTTCCAACTACCGGCGGTCATCATCAATATCATGCGGGGCGGTCCCGGCATGGGCAACATCGCCCCCGCTCAAGGCGACTATTTCCAGGCGACCCGGGGCGGCGGCCATGGGGATTACCGGACCCCGGTCATTGCTCCCGGTTCCATTCAGGAAATCGCCGACCTGACCTTCGTGGCCTTTGACATCGCCGACCGTTACCGGACCCCGGTCATGCTCCTGGGGGACGGCATGATGGGACAGATCAAGGAGCCGGTTTTGTTCCCCGATCCGATTGATCCCAAAACGCTCCCCATGAAGAAGTGGGCTCTGACAGGACGGGGAGACGGCCCCAGTCATTTCCTAGCATCCCTGGTCCTGGACAGTCAGAAGATGGAAAACCACAACTGGAACCTGTTCCGGAAATACGAAGAAATCACGAAAAACGAAACCCGTTTTGAAACCTACTGCGTCGAAGACGCGGAGATCATCGCCGTGGCCTACGGCACGACGGCCCGTATCGCCAAGGGCGCCATTCACCAGCTGCGGGATCAGGGGCTGCGGGTGGGCCTCGTCCGCCCCATCACGGTCTGGCCCTTCCCGAATGAGATCCTTCGGGAGCTCTCCAGGAAGGTCAAGCGGTTCATTGTCCTGGAAATGAGCACGGGACAGATGGTGGAAGATGTGCGTCTCGCCCTGGAGGGAAGGGCGGAGGTGCTTTTCTATGGACGACCCGGCGGGATCATTCCCGAACCGGACGAATTCGCCCAGGTCATCCGTGACAAGATGAAATCATGACGGGAAAGGGTGGAAAGAGCAACACATCATGGAACTGTTAAATCCCTGGCCGAAATATCATAAAAAAGAGGTCAGCAGCCACTACTGTCCCGGCTGCGGCCACGGTACCGTGCATCGCATCATCGCCGAAGTCCTCGAGGAAATGGATCTCGGGAAAAAAGCCGTCTGCGTGAACCCGGCGGGCTGCGCCGTTCTGGCCTACGACTATCTGGATGTGGACATGATCGAATCCTCCCACGGCCGCGGTACCGCCGTCGCCACCGGCATCAAGAGAACCCGGCCCGATCTGTTCGTTTTCACCTACCAGGGTGACGGCGATCTTTCCGCCATCGGCACGGCGGAAACGATCCACTCGGCCAACCGGGGCGAAAACTTCACGGTCATCTTCATCAACAATGCCGTCTACGGCATGACGGGCGGTCAGATGGCCCCGACCACGCTCCTGCGCCAGAAAACAACGACCACCCCCGGCGGGCGTGATCCGGAATTTCACGGCCACACCCTGCACATTACCGATATGATTGCGAACCTGGCCGGCGTTGTTTATGCCGAGCGTGTTGCGGCGACAACCCCCGCGGCGATTCGCAAAACAAAAAAGGCCATCCGTACGGCCTTCCAGACCCAAGTGGATGGGCTGGGTTATTCCATCGTCGAAGTCCTCTCGGCCTGCCCGACCAACTGGAAATTGAGTCCCATCGAATCCATCGAATGGATCCACACCGTGATGGAGAAGGAATTCCCCCTCGGTGTGCTGACAGATAAAAGGGAGAAAAAAGCGTAGCATGTTGACGACGATTCTTTGTTCCGGTTCCGGCGGACAGGGTGCCTTGACCGTAGGCAACGTCCTGGCCAATGCCGCCATGTACGAAAACTTTTTTGTGTCCTATCTGCCCTGCTACGGGGCAGCCATGCGGGGCGGGACAGCCAACTGCACCACCAGCATTTCCACGGAGGAAATCGCCTCGCCCGTCGTTTCCTCCCCCGATGTTCTGATCGCTCTCAACAAACCGTCGGTCATCTCCTTTATCCCGCGCCTGAAACCGGGAGCCAAACTGATCTATAACGCCGACCTCGTTGACGAGGTTCCGGAGCAGCCCGGGGTCATTTACTATGCGGTCGCGGCCAATCGCATCGCCCGGGAAACGGCCAATGAACGCTCAGCCAACATGGTCATGCTCGGCGCCATGATGAAGGTCGTCCCGGTCATCAAGATGGAAACGTTGCAACAAAGCGTCCGGGACCTGATGGGCGCCAAGAAGTCGCTGGTGAGCATGACCATCAAGGCGCTCCAGGGCGGTTATGAAAGTATAGCCTGATTCTTTCCATCGTCTCCCCCGGCCTTTTCGTCCCGTCACCGATCAAATCGTTGATTTTCTCAACACCAATCGGTATATATATTGATAAGATATTTGAAAGGGGGATCATTACATGATCTATAACGAAGAATATGAAACCCTGCCCCGGGAGGTTCTTGAGGTCCTGCAACTCAAGCGGCTCCGGCAGGTCGTTCAGCGCGTTTACCACACCGTCGGGTTCTACCGGCAATCCTTCGACAAGGCCGGTGTTTCTCCGGAAGACATCAAAAGTCTCGACGATCTCCGTCGCTTTCCCTTCACTACGAAACAGGACCTCCGGGACAACTATCCCTTCGGCTTGTTTGCCGTTCCCATGAGCAGCGTCGTCCGTCTCCATGCTTCCTCCGGCACAACGGGACGTTCGACCGTCGTCGGATACACGAAGCGCGATATTGAAAACTGGTCGGAACTGCTGGCCCGCTGCTTTGTCGCCGCCGGGTTGACCAAGAATGATATGATTCACAACGCCTACGGCTATGGATTGTTCACAGGAGGCCTGGGGATCCACTACGGCGTGGAAAAATTAGGTGCAAGCGTCATTCCCATGTCGGGAGGAAACACGAAACGCCAGATCATGATTCTTCAGGATTTCGGACCGACGGCCATCTGCTGTACCCCATCCTACGCCCTGAACCTGGCGGAGCAGGGTGAGGCCATGGGGGTCGACATGCGCAGCCTGAAACTGCGTATCGGAATCTTCGGGGCGGAACCGTGGAGTGAAAAAATGCGGGGAGAGATTGAAGATGCCCTGAACCTGACGGCCATGAACATCTACGGCCTGTCTGAAATCATGGGACCCGGCGTGGCCATGGAATGCCTGGAAGGACGTGAGGGCATGCACATTTTCGAGGATCATTTCCTCGTGGAAACCATCAACCCCGCAACCGGCGAAGTACTCCCCCCGGGCGAAAAGGGCGAACTCGTTTTCACGACCCTCACCAAGGAGGCCTTTCCGCTCATTCGTTACCGGACCCGGGATCTCTCCCGGATCATTCCCGAACCCTGCATCTGCGGCCGCAGCCTTTACCGGATGGAACGGGTCACGGGCAGAAGCGACGACATGCTGATCATCCGCGGGGTCAATGTCTTCCCCTCCCAAATCGAAGACGTTCTCATCGGCATCGAGGGTCTCGATCCCCATTACCAGCTGATCGTGGACCGGGAAGGCACTCTCGATACGCTGGAGGTCCAGGTGGAGGTCAGCGAGCGCCTCTTCTCCACCGCGGGTGAAATCAAGGCCCTCCAGAAAATTGAACGGCGAATTGTCAAGGACCTGAAGGATTTCCTCGGTGTCACCGCAAAAGTCAAGCTTGTGGAACCGAAATCGCTTCAGCGGTTTGAGGGGAAGGCCAGCCGTATCATCGATAAGCGGAACATTTAACATCCTCGGGAACGAAAGGGAGGAATCGCATGAAGGTTGAACAGATTTCCATTTTCCTGGAAAACAAACCGGGTGGACTGGAGAACGTAACCCGGATTCTCAGGGACGCCAACATCAATATCCGGACCCTGGCCGTGGCGGATACGTCCGACTTCGGGATTGTCAGGCTTATCGTCGATCATGTCGCCGATGCCAACCGGGTCCTGAAGGAAAACGGCTACACCGTCAGCCGGACCAACGTCGTGGCCGTCGAGGTACCCGACCAGCCCGGGGGACTCCACAGCATTCTCGAAGTCCTGGCCAAGGCAGGGATCAACATCGAATACATGTATGCCTTTGTGGAAAAAAGCGGACAGAATGCGGTCATGCTCTTCAGGTTCGATAATCCCGATGCGGCTATCGAGGAGCTTCTGAAAAACAATAAAACTGTTCTCCCCGGCGAAAAATTGTATTCCCTGTAAGAGGAAGAGGTTTTATAATGAGTTTAAAGGGAGGGGTTGTTGACTAAATCTCGTTCTGGACTGGATACTTTGAAAAGGAGGGCCCTATGACACAAGAGAAGCGTTCCGTCGAACAAATCGTCGAAGAGCAGTTATTAAAGTGGTCATGTCTTTCCAAGGAGGAGAAGAAAAGCGAGGTCTTTGAATCGAAAGCGGTCATTACCATTTCACGTGAACCGGGCAGCGGGACACCGGAAATCGCCAAGCAGCTCTCGGACAAACTGGGCATGGAAATCATCGCCGGCCAGATTGCCCAGCATGTTGCGAAAAGCGCCGAGAGAAGTGAAAAAGTCATCCAATCCATGATTGAAAAGGAGATGACCACTCGGAACGACTGGCTGACCTCCCTGTTTGCATCACGCCACCTGAAGCCGGACAAGTTTCTTTTTCATCTGACCAAGGTCATCAACGCCATCGGGCGACGCGGCAATGCCATTATTATTGGACTGGGCGCTCAGTATGTCCTGCCGCCGGAAAAGACCTTCCGGGTAAGGCTCATGGGCCCTCTGGAATGCCGGGTCAAGCGGATCATGAACGTCAAGTCCTGCTCCCAGGCCGAGGCTGAACGTTACGCAGTTGCCACCGAATCGGAACGGCGGGCCTTTATCAAGCAGTATTATAATACCGACCTGACGAATCCCTACGACTACGACCTGATTCTGAACGTATGCTCCATCCCGACCGACGGTGCGGTGGAAGCGATCATCTGCGCTTTTGAATCATGGAAAAAGGGCAAGCACCTGTAACGCCCTAAAACAGGAACAGATCAGGATGCGTTTTGGATCCCGTTTTTTGAGAAGCCACAGCGGTTCGTGAAACCGGTGTGGCTTTTTTTTAAATCAGCGGGTTATCTCTTTCGGAACGGAGGGTCTTGCCTCGCTACTGATATTCATGGTAAGGGGCTTCCCATGAGAAAGAGATTGTCTTTTTTAACAAATCATAAAATCGCCTACCGGGAAACCCTGCTGGTCGTGCTGGTCCTGCTTGCGGGCTATCTTTTTGTTCACTATCATGCCTGGGACATTCTGTCCGACAAGGAACAAATCATCCGTTTTATTAAATCTTTTGGCCCGTACGATCAACTGGCGTTTATGGTTGTGCAGATTTTGCAAGTCGTCATCGCGCCCATTCCCGGTGAAGTGACGGGTTTTATCGGCGGGTATCTTTACGGCCCGGTTATGGGCACATTTTATTCGACCATCGGCCTGACGCTCGGTTCCTGGCTGGCCTTCGGTTTAGCCCATTTCTTCGGCCTGCCCCTGGTCGAAAAATTCGTCAAACCGGAGCTCGTTCAGCGATTTGATCGCTTCATGCGCAAAAAAGGCGCCCTGTACGCCTTCATCCTGTTTCTGATACCCGGCTTTCCTAAAGACGCCCTTTGTTATGTCATCGGTTTGAGTCACATTCCGGCGGGCACATTTTTGTTGATTGTCATTGCCGGACGATTTTTCTGGACGCTCATGCTCTCCCTGACAGGCAACTTCGCCCGAAACGACGAATACATGGCCGCCCTGGTCATCGCTGCCGTGAGTTGCATCCTCGGCATTGCCGGCTATTATTACCGGGACAGGTGGCTGAGATGGCTGCGACAGCACAGGAAGCAGTAAAGACCATTTCGAACGGAATTTATTTTGGCGTATGATCCGTTGTTTCGTCAGACGAAGCGTTTTCCGTTGTCTCTCCGTTTTCCGGATTTTCTGATTTCTGCTTTTTTTCTTCGACTTCTTTCAGTTTCTGCCGCCAGTATTCCCGCTCGCGCTTGCTGCCATAGGAATTATAGTAATTATGCCGGTAATCTGCTTCGGCCTTCTCGAGGTCCTGCTTGTTTTCCTGCGGTGTTTCCAATTCCGCAGCCCGGTCTTCCGTTGGCGTTCCCTCGGCTTCTCCGGAATCATGTGTTTCAGGCACTACCGGGGCAGGTGATTTATCGAACTGGAATGTTTGTACCTTCTTTTCCGCTGCCGCGGGAGGTTCATTTGTCAAATGAACGTTGCCGTTTTTATCGGTCCATCTATAGAACTCGGCGGATTGAACAACCCAGGGAAAGAAAAGGAGACAAAAGACCGCCCATATTAATGCCTTCATCGTTTTCAACCTCCATCCTGAACGGTTATGATTCTGAAAATCCCCCGTTTTTTATATCGGCCATGTTTAACACATTCTTGATGGAAATTCCTGTATTTGTCAAAAAAGTGTAAAAAAATCTCCTACTCCGCCGCGGTCAATTGTCCCCGGATTTGCTCCGGCGTGATCGGTAACCGGGAAGGACGGAATTTGCAGGCCCGGGCCACGGCGTTGGCGAGCGCGACGGCGGGCCCCACTATCGGCACGGCCCCAATGCCCTTGGCGCCGATATGCTTTTTGGTATCGAGGTCTTTGGCGTCTGACGGCCATACGGGGGCGGTATAACGATCCCCTTCCGGATACATACATCCGGTCCTGAACGGACACGCCTTGGCTTTCCTCAGGCGAGGCGGCTCTAGCAGCGGCCAGCAGCACCGTTTACCTTGAAATGGATTGATCGTTCCATCACTTCTTTTCAATACCATGAATCCGTTCCGCCAAGATCGGATCGTTCACGCAAACGACCGCCAAAGTAAAGACCGTGATAAACCTTGATAAAGGGACAATCGCTAGTCCCAGAAATGCTCTGCCTTCTCTGCTCCAACCTCCTCTGGCTTACAGGGGTACACCTTGCACAGAAGCGACCGCAGGGGCCAGCCGCCGTTGATGGGGTTGCAGTGATCCGGCTCGTCATCGGTCAGGATGTTGACATTCGACTTCCACAGGCCATGGAGAGAGGGTTCTTCACCCGGATCCTCGGGATACCACCAGCCATGCTGAGCGTGGACCACGCCGGGATGAATGTTCTCGTCGTATTCCGCCATCTGGCGGCACCGGCCACGGGGTGATTCGATCCAGACCCACTGGCCGTTTTCGATACCCAGTGACTTGGCCGTCTCCGGATGGATTTCCATCTTCGGCCAGGGGTAGCGTTTCCGGTGCTTGGCGATCTGACGGTGCTCCGCGTTATAGTAGGGCAGGAACCGGCCGCCCGTCGTCAGGATGAGGGGATATTCCCGGGCCAGTTCGGGACGGCTGACGGGACTCTCCAGAGGCTCCCGGAAAACAGGGAGCGGATCGTAACCCATCTTCTCCAGAACCGTCGAGTACAACTCCACCTTGCCCGTCGGGGTGCCGAAACCTTTTTCCTCGTAGCGTTTATAACCGCCTTTCCCCGCGGCAAAGCCTCCCTTGGCCATGAATTCCTTGAAGGTCATCCCTGAAGGCTTCAGCCGGTAATCGTAGACCTGCTCGAGATCCTCCCACGGCCAGTATTCCTTTTGCCCCAGGCGATCACCGAGTCCCTTCCAGAATTTGTAATCCGACCAGCGTTCGTACTGCCCCGGCACCACGGCGGGCATGGCCTGTTCGCTCCCGACAATCATGGCGTAGGCCCAGATCCAGGGGCGTTCGAGATAGGTCGCTCCCGGCAGGACATAATCCGCCAGTTGCGCGCTCGGGGTCATGAAGAAATCAACGACGACGTACAGATCGAGATTCTTCAGGGCCTCGTAGACGAGCTTGCTGTTGCCGTAGGTCACGACGGGGTTGCTCGCAACGGTCAGGATGGCCTTCAGCGGATAGGGTTCTCCCGTAATGGCGGCCCGGTAAAAAGACGGGGCATGGGCAAAGGCCTGGAACTGGCTGGATCGGTTGAGGGTCAGGTCCCCCCAGACCCGGGGCACCGCCTCCTGGGTCATGCGGAATCCCTCCTGGGTCAGAATTTTGAAGCGGTCGGCGCCGAACTGTTTTTTACGCTGCTCCGGCGACAGTTTTTCGATGAGCTCGATTTCCTGTTCGTGAACGACGTCCGGGTACGCCGTCGTAAAGAGGTCGCCGCCCTTGACATCCAGGTTCCCCGTGATCGCCCGAAGGGCAAACACGGCGTGGAGCGTTTCCATGGAGTTGACCGTATGCTCGATCCCCAGGCCATGAGTCATCGCGGCCGGTTTGGATGTGGCGTACAACTCCGCCGCCTGACGGATCTGTTCCGCGGGCACCCAGGTGATTTCCGCCGCCTTCTCCAGGGTAAAGGGTTCGACACGTTCCCGCAGTTCTTCGAAGCCGTGGCACCACTTTGCCACGAAATCCTTGTCGTATAAGCCTTCCTTGATAATGTGCCGGATCATCGCCATCGCCAGGGCACAATCCGTTCCGGGCCGCACCCGGAGCCACAGGTCGGCATGGCGTGTGGCATCGATCCCCCGGGGATCGATGACGATCAGCTTCATTCCTTGCTTATGGGCCTTCGTGATGTTCTTCCAGAGGGCGTTCCAGTAGCGGGGACCGCCGCCGCCCCACATCAGTGTGCACTGGGTTTCCTTCTGCACAACGGGAAAAAGCTTCCAGCCGAAGACGGCGTACATCAGGGCCAGATATTCACCGTAACAGATCTCCGCCTGGCCGACGATGTTGGGACTCCCCAGGAGATTGAAAAACCGGCTGCGGAATTCATCGGTCGTGCGCCCGGTCCCGCAGGTCGTCCCGATACACTCCGGCCCGTATTGGTCGATCAAACCCTTCATCTTTTGCGCAATCTCGTCCATGGCCTGTTCCCAGGAAATCTGGACCCACTTGTTCTCGCCCCGCGCGCCCACCCGCTTGAGCGGATAATTCAGGCGGTCCTTATGGTAGAAATAGTCGGTGATGGCGTTCGCCCGGGGGCAACTCCGGACGATGGTGGAAAAGAGTTCCCCCTTGGGGAAATCCATATCCGGCCCGACACCGATCAGGCGTCCGTCCTCGATTTCCACCGCCACGCGACAGGCGGAGTGACACTGGATACATACAGCTTTCTTAATTTCCTTCATGATATTGCCTCCTTAATCGATGCAATTTAGATTAAATCTGTTTTATTCAGGATCAACTCTCCAGGCATTGGGCCAGCTCCGGGAATTTTACCCTGCACTCCGGAACCAGGGAAAAAGAGAACCAAACCCGAACCTCCCTTGAATATGTTTAAGACAAGTTTCATACCAGATAGAAAACCCCTCGGTGATATTTATTTCTCATTAAATTCAAAATGTTATGAATTGCGAGGCCCCGCGCTACTGAAGTTGCGGCTAAAGAACACCCGAAATATCGTGCATACTACGATATTTCGTGCAAATTGAGGTGGCGGGTGATACCGAGTTTTTTCATCTTCGAATCCAGAGTGGAGGGTTTGAGGCCCAGAATTTCCGCTGCCCCCTGTTTCCCCCGGATACGCCCGCCCGTTTTGGCAAGGATGTCCGAAATGTGCTGCCGCTCGATGTCCGCCAGGCTGGTTGCGACCGGAAATCCTTTTCCGGATTTTATTTCCGGCAGCTCGGCAAGCAGTGTCTCATGCTGGGACAGGATCATGGCCCGCTCGATCACATTGCGCAATTCCCGGACATTGCCCGGCCACCCATACAACTGCAGTGCTTCCATGGTCTTTTTATGGATGGTCGTGATGTGTTTTCCCATGCTCTTTTCGAATTCGCGGACAAATCCCCACACAAACAGGGGAATGTCTTCCCGGCGCTCCCGCAGGGGGGGGACAAGGATGGGAAAAACATTCAGGCGATAGAAGAGATCTTCCCGGAAGCGTCCCTCGGCCACGGCCCGGGCGAGATCTTTATTGGTCGCAGCGACAATCCGGACGTCCACCCGGATCGTCCGTGGATTACCCAGGCGCTCGAATTCGCCGTCCTGCAGCACCCGCAGGAGTTTCGCCTGGAGCGCCAGGGGCAGCTCGCTGATCTCGTCTAAAAACAGGGTGGACCCTTGGGCAATTTCGAAGCGTCCGATCTGACGGGCAAAGGCGTCGGTAAAAGCCCCCTTTTCATGGCCGAACAGCTCGCTTTCCATCAGCGTTTCCGGGATCGCCGCACAGTTTACCTTCACCATGGAGTTACCCCGGCGGTGGCTCAAGCGGTGGATGGCCCGGGCCAGCAACTCCTTGCCCGTACCTGTTTCGCCGATTACCAAAACCGTCGCGGCCGTTTCGGCCACCCGTTCCACCTGGCTCAGGGTCCGCCGGATCGCCTCACTCTGACCGATAATCTCCTTGTGCTGATACCGCAGTTCGATCTCTTCGCGAAGATAGACATTTTCCGACTCCAGGCGTTCCTTCAGCTGTTCGATGGCGGAAAGGGCCTCCCGCAGCGATTCCTCCGTGCGTTTTCGTTCCGTCACATCGCGGACGATGGCCAGTACATGTTTACGGTCGTTATAATTGAACTCCGTCCCCCGAATCTCAATATAAAAATGGGTCCCGTCCTTCTTTAAATCCTTCGATTCCGCCGAAAACATGCCCTTTGCTTTCGTCTCTTTCCGGAACACCTCAAACAGATAGTGGCACTCGGGATGCATGATGTCTTCCCGGGTGAGTGTAATGATTTCATCGTGGCTGTAGCCGTACATCCGGCAGGCCTGGGGATTGGCCTCAACGATGCGGCCCTTTCGGTCGAAGATCAGGAGTCCGTCCATGGCGGAGTTGAAGATTTTTCGATACTGGCCTTCCTTGCTCAGAAGAGCCTTTTCCATCTGGCGGCATCGGATGGCTTCTTTCTCCAGTTCCCTGTTTTTCCGGATCAGTTCTTCGTAAATCGGCTTCGTGTTCATGTGTCCCCTGAAGGTAAGAGCGAGTGAATCGATGCCGGCGCTTTATTTTCCGGGCTGATCCCGGCGGCACCAATCCAGGACAAGAATCCGGATCCGTTCCCGGATTTCCCGGACATAGGCCAGCTTCTCTTCCGCCGTCCCCAGAAATGCATGTGGGTCGGGAAGGCTCCAGTGCAAACGCCGGGCGACACCCGGATACACGGGACAGGCCTCGGCCTGGGCGTCGTCGCAGACGGTAATGACGTAATCGAAGCGGTTTCCCGCCTCGATAAGTTCGGTGATACTCTTGGTCCTGTTCCGGGAGATATCGATTCCGACTTCCGCCATGGCCAGGACAACGACGGGATTCAATTCACCCGGCTCGATTCCGGCACTGTACGCCTCGAAGCGGTCTCCCGCCAGATGCTTCAGCCACGCCTCGGCCATCTGGCTCCGGGCACTGTTGTGAACACAGATAAAGAGAATTTTCTCCTTGTTTTCCACCGCAACCTCCCTCTCCGGGAACCCGTTTTTTCTCGGATTCAACCGGTATCATCGGATCAATAGAGAAATTTATAGCACATGTCCGTCGAAAAAGCATGAAACGGGTTCATGCATTCATTGTGTCGTATGACGGAATCTTCTTTTTTAATCCCAAAAGGCCTTGTCTTTCTGACGGCTCCGGCATAAACCGGGCTGGATTTCTCTGCGTATTAACGGTAAAAAAGAATTGATGAATTCTGCGGAAGGAGGCGGCGGCATATCTGATGGAATCGAAGGGAAAAACGGCGGCGCAAACCGCCGGGGGCGCCGAAAAAACGATTCGAAAGGCATCGCAATGAGACTGTGGAGTCTTCATCCCCGCTACCTGGATGCCAAGGGATTGAATGCCCTCTGGCGGGAGGGGCTGCTTGCCCGGAAGGTCCTGGCAAATGAAACACGGGGCTACAGAAACCATCCCCAGCTCGAACGTTTCCGGTCACAGCCGGACCCGGTTGCATCGCTTGACGCTTACCTCCATGAAGTTTATGGAGAGGCGATCCGGCGGGGCTACCGGTACGCTTCAGGTAAAATCGCTTCATTCTCCGTGCAAGGCAGCATTCCCGTCACCGACGGTCAGCTTCGGTATGAACTGGGCCATCTCAGGAGAAAGCTCCGCCTGCGGGACCCGTTGCGTTTCCGGTCGCTCTGCACGGTCACCGAACCGGAACCCCATCCCCTGTTCCATGCCGTCCCCGGCGATATCGCCGACTGGGAACGCGTATCTAAGGAAAGTTCACATTAATCATGGGCTTCCTTCCTCTTAATCCACAAAAAAATTAGACTTGTTGCTTACTGAGATTGGAATTCTGTGATAAGGAAACACTGTTATCATTTCCTGTGTAGAAAAAAAGCACCCCTTATCGGGGGATGTCATTTCGAACGAATGTGAGAAATCTTAATCCTTTCCCAACAAAGAGATTTCTCCCTGCGGTCGAATCGCTGTTGCAAATGCAGGATTTGCTTCTTGAAACGAGTCCGCACAAAATCATGGGGGGGTGAAATTTGTCGACAAGTCCCATTGCAGAATATCTAAAACAGATTGAAAAAACCTTTACCGCGGGCAACGGTGCGGCGCGCCGGACTTCATCGTCACCAAACACGAAACACCCATCGGCTACATCGAAACCAAGGACCTCGACAAACCCCTCGACCTCATTGAAAAAGACGAACAACTGAAGCGTTACCGCCAGGGGCTCCACAACCTGATCCTGACGGATTATCTCGAATTCCGCTGATACGTCTGGGGGGAACTTCGCCTGACGGCCCGTCTCGGCCGCCTGGACGCCAAGGGAAAAATCAGGGCGACCAAAGCCGGAGAGGAAGAGACGGCAACCCTGCTTCAGGAATTCCTCCATTCCCGGATTGCCACCATCGGCAATCCCAAGGAGTTGGCCATCCGTATGGCCGCTTTGGCCAAACTGCTCCGGGACACGATCCGGAACATCTTTGCCGGCGAAGACCCGAGCGGCGTGCTCCACGAACAGATGGACGGGTTCCGCAAGGTCCTCCTCCATGACCTGACGGAAGAACAGTTCACCGACATGTACGCCCAGACCATTGCCTACGGCCTTTTCGCGGCCCGCTGCAACACGAAAACGGAGGGGCATTTCATCCGGGAGCATGCGGCCTACGAACTCCCCAAAACCAATCCTTTTCTCCGCAAAATGTTCACTCACATCGCCGGGCCGGATATGGAAGACCGCCTCGTCTGGATCGTGGAGGACCTGACGGCTGTCCTCGACCGGGCCGACATGGATGCCATTCTCAAGGATTTCGGGAAAGCCACCCGCCGGGAAGACCCCGTCGTTCACTTCTACGAAACCTTCCTTGCCGCCTACAACCCGAAGATCCGGGAAACCCGGGGCGTCTATTACACCCCGGAGCCGGTCGTTTCCTATATCATCCGGAGCGTGGACCATATCCTGAAAACGTCCTTCGGACTGGAGAGCGGTCTGGCCGACGCCTCGAAAATCACCATGCCGGGAAAAAACGATGGGGAAACGGAGGAAATTCATAAGGTGCTGATCCTCGATCCCGCCACCGGAACGGGCACCTTTCTGCACGAGGTCATCCACCAGATTTACGAAACCGTCTGCACCCAGGGGCAAAAGGGCGCCTGGGCGGGAAAAAACGGCTACGTCTCGTCGCATCTTCTCCCCCGGCTGTTCGGCTTTGAACTCCTCATGGCCCCTTACGCCGTGGCCCACATGAAGCTGGGGCTCCTTCTCGACCGGACGGGCTACGATTTCGGCTCCGACGAGCGCCTCCGGATCTACCTGACCAATACGCTGGAAAAGGCCTTCCGCCTGGGGGATCTGCCCCTGTTCGCCAAATGGCTCGCCGACGAAGTCGAGGCCGCCGGGGAGGTCAAGAAGAACCTGCCGGTCATGGTCGTCCTGGGCAATCCGCCCTATTCGGGCCATTCGGCCAACACCGGGGCCTGGATTTCGCACCTCCTGCGGGGGAAAAACCTCCAGACGGGGGAAGATACGGAAAATTATTTCCAGTTGGACGGCCGACCCCTGGGGGAGAAGAACCCCAAGTGGCTGAACGACGACTACGTCAAGTTCATCCGCTTCGCACAGTGGCGCATCGCACAGACCGGCTACGGCATTCTGGCCTTCGTCACCAACCACGGCTATCTCGACAACCCGACCTTTCGGGGCATGCGCCAAAGCCTGATGAAAACCTTCGACGATATCTACGTCCTCGACCTCCACGGCAACAGCAAGAAGAAGGAAAAAGCGCCGGACGGCGGCAAGGATGAAAATGTCTTCGACATCCAACAGGGCGTGGCGATAGCGATTTTCGTCAAGCGCGGGGCGTCGAACCAGACCGCCGTGGTGCACCACGCCGACCTGTGGGGCCTCCGGGAAATCCATGGTGAAAGCGCCGACGGTCAAAAGGTTATTTCCGGCGGAAAATACGCCTGGCTCTGGGAAAACGATCTGGAATCGACCCCTTGGAATTTGGTGACGCCACAGGCCCCCTTCTATCTTTTTACTCCTCAGGACACGGACCTCCGGGCGGAATATGAAAAGGGCTGGAAAATTACGGATATATTCCCGGTCAACAGTGTCGGGATCGTCACCGCCCGGAACGCCCTGACCATTCATTGGTCCCGGGAAGATGCATGGCACACGGTGCAAAAATTCCTGGATTTGACCGAGGAAGAGGCCCGGTCGGTTTTTAATCTGGGACCGGATGCCCGCGACTGGAAAGTGAGCCTGGCCCAGCAGGACCTGAAAAAGAGCGGCCCCGATCCTGCCAAGATCACGCCCATTCTCTACCGGCCGTTTGATACCCGTTATACCTATTATACCGGACAATCGCGGGGATTCCTCTGCATGCCTCGCCCGGAGGTGATGGGACAATTTACCGAAAACACAAATTTAGGGCTAATTTTTATGCGCCAAGTTGCTCTTCAAGAAGACTATTCCCATTTTGGGGTAAGTCGATATCCTGTTGATAACAGAGCGTTCTATAGCAACAAGGGAATCATGAACTTCGCTCCTCTATATTTATTTGCCGTAAAACAAAAAAATCTTTCTTTTGATATGGATGATCAATTTCTCCCATCTACAGGTCCCATTCCTAATTTCGCCAGTTCTTTCATTAAAAATCTTGCAGCTATGATTAACCTCTCTTTCCTATCCAACAGAAGGGGTAATCTTTCTATAACCTTCGGTCCGGAAGACATTTTTCACTATGTATACGCGGTCTTCCATAGCCCGACCTACCGGACCCGTTACGCCGAGTTCCTGAAGATCGACTTCCCCCGGCTCCCTCTGACATCGAATCCTGAGCTTTTCCGTGAGCTCTGCCGCCTGGGGGAAGAACTGGTGGGGCTCCACCTGCTGGAAAAACGGCCGCCCGTCAAGACGGCATTTCCCATGGCCGGAGACGGCCTCGTCGAGGCCGTCCGCTACACCGAACCGGGGGAGGGGAGCGACAAAGGACGGGTCTGGATCAACGCCAACCAGTATTTTGAGGGCATCCCGCCGGAGGTCTGGAACTTCCATATCGGGGGGTACCAGGTCTGCCGGAAATGGCTGAAGGACCGGAAGGTGCGTCAGCTTACCTACGACGACATCACCCACTACCAGCACATCGTCGCCGCTCTGGGCGAAACGATCCGCCTCATGGCGGAAATCGACGCCATGATCGACGCCCACGGCGGCTGGCCTCTGCAATAATCCGCCCTGCTAAGGAGATGAGGAGCAACGTCATTTATGAAAAAGGAAGCGTTAATCCAACTGTTCAACAAACTAAGATCACTTGCCGGGGAAAACGAGGTCGTTGAATTCAAAGAAGCCAGGAACAACTATGATTTTGATAAACTCGGGAAATATTTCTCCGCCCTGAGCAACGAGGCCAACCTGAAGAGAGTGGACTCTGCCTGGTTGATCTTCGGTGTCAAGGACAAAGGGCATACCGTTGTCGCGTCCAATTATAGAAATAACAGGGCAGCATTGGACCGGTTAAAAGGAGAAATTGGAAATAAAACAACGAATCGCATCACGTTTATCGAGATTTATGAGCTGAATCTCCCTGAAGGCCGGGTTGTTCTGTTCCAAGTCCCCGCTGCACCGAAGGGGATTCCTATTGCATGGGAGGGTCACTACTACGGACGGGACGGCGCATCATTGACGGCGCTTAATCTGGAAGAAATGGAGCGGATCAGGAGTCAGGCCATCGTTGAAGATTGGAGCGCGGCAATCTGCCTGAACGCCTCCCTGGAGGATCTCGATCCTTTAGCTATCGCCAAAGCTCGGGGAAATTTTAAAAGCAAATCCCCGCAAAAAGCTGTTGAAGTAGATACTTGGAACGACATCACTTTCCTCAATAAGGCGAAACTGACCCTGAAAGGAAAAATCACCCGCACCGCGATCCTTCTCTTGGGTCGGGAAGAGGCAGAGCATTTTATCAGTCCCGCCGTGGCTAAAATCTGCTGGCTTCTCAAGGATGCCAGAGGAAATGATAAGGATTATCAGATTGAAACCTGTCCCATGCTTCTGGCTGTCGATAAAATTTATTCAAAAATCCGAAACTTGAAATATCGCTACATCAAGGACGGGACTCTTTTCCCGGATGAAGTCGATCAATACGAACCCTTCGTGATCCGAGAGGCGATCAACAACTGCATCGCCCATCAGGATTACACTATGGCCGGGGTTATCAATGTGGTTGAAATGGAAGATCAGTTACTCTTTACAAACCTGGGCAGCTTTATTCCCGGTTCGGTGGAAAAAGTGGTCGAGGAAGACGCCCCGGAAGAGCTCTATCGCAACCGGTTTCTGGCGACGGCGATGTTCAATTTGAAGATGGTGGACACGTCAGGCGGCGGCATCCGCAAGATGTTCAATTACCAACGGGCAAGATTCTTCCCAATGCCGGAGTATGATCTGTCTGATAACAGGGTAAAGGTGGCCATTACGGGTAAAGTATTGGATATGGATTATGCTCGGGTGCTGGCTCAGAAAAAAAATCTGGAACTGATAGACATTATGATGCTCGATAAGGTCCAGAAAAAGAAACCTCTTGATGATTTTGAGATTGATCGCCTCCGTTCTAGAAATCTGATCGAGGGAAGAAAACCGAATTTTCATATCTCTTTCTCTGTAGCCGAAAAAACAAATCAGAAAGCAGAATACATAAAGACCCGGGGACTAAAGGACGATTACTTTAAGAAGCTGATTCTTGAATATCTGGAAAAATACAAACGAGCCTCACGAGAGGATATCGACCATCTACTCTTGGATATTCTTCCCGGTGTACTCGATGAAAAACAGAAAAAGAATAAGATCCATAATCTTGTTTA
>Ga0302253_1001124_pt1 | contig 17547 bp, 11 predicted proteins | sample AAG_RA_Trp_MG_FD_193537 | JGI IMG/M metagenome (GOLD analysis project Ga0302253, IMG submission 193537) | Enriched activated sludge microbial communities from anaerobic digester in WTTP, New Holstein, Wisconsin, United States - AAG_RA_Trp | ecosystem: Engineered > Bioreactor > Anaerobic >...
CCGGCGGGCGCGGAGGCCCGCCGCTATCTAATCTCCCGTCCAGCCGTAGACGTTCAGATTGATCCGGCCATTTCCATCGAACCGGACCCCCTCCCCTTCGAGACGCTCACGCTGCTCGTCGGCTCCGAGCTGCAGACTGATTTCGCCCCGGCGGTTCACGATCCTATACCAGGGAACATCCAGTCCTTCCGGAAGCGCCGCAAGCGCATATCCGATCATCCGGGCCGAACAACCTCCCACCAGTTCCGCGATCTGCCCGTAACTCGCCACCCGCCCCCTCGGAACCTCACAGATCTTCCGATAAATCCGTGCATAAAGCCCTTCGGATTCCGGTATGATCGCCTGTTTCATGATGCTTTGCCGCATCGCCTGGAGATCAGGATCGCGAGCGACACGAACCCGAGCAAGACGACCAATCCGGCAGGTGACGATGCCGGTACATCGATCGATGGTGTCGGCGTCGGTGTCGGCCCCATGAAACAACCGCTCAGTTCGAGATCAAAGCTGAGATCCGAACTCGTGGGGTCGTTCTGATGCACCTCAACGGCAATCACATTGTCGCCGTCCATGAGCAACCCCATCGGGAGATCCCGCTCGAACCACATGGCCTCGAATTCATCTCCGACAGAGATACATCCCGGAGTCGTCGAATCGATGTATGTGGCTGGCATGTTCGACCTGAACACCTCCGTTCCATTGATATACACAACCGCCCCATCGTCACGGATCAAATCAAGTGTCAGACCCGTGAATTCCGACGCATCATCGATCGTGAAGTGATGCCGGAACCAGGTCGTCATGTATTTGTTCCCCGGATCCGGACCGTATCCGATCACCGTCGATTCGTCATCGTCTCCGTATCCGAGTTGAGAGGGTCCGGATAGCCACCCGGTGTCATCAAACGCGGGATTTGTCCAGGGTGTGCCGGGATCGACGCCCGTGTCGAGATACTTCCAGGCAGCGCCTGATTCACAAAGAGGAATGGATGCGCACGGGGGTGTCGGGGTCGGGACAGGGCCTCCGGCGAGATACCCCGAGTCGGCCATGCCGTACTGGCCGCCGTGACCATCATCCCGATAGGTTTCATACGTCACCATCGGACCGTTCACGTGGATCATCACGAACGTGCTCCGGGAAACCGAATCGCCAAGCCCCCGTGAGTGTCCTGCATCGATCTGCCAGATCCCGTACAACTGCTCCGCACTGTAGCAATGCGTGTGGCCGGTGAGATAAGCCACGACATTGTAATCCTGGAGCAATTCCCAGAACCGGTCGCGATTCCCGACATGATTCCATTGATCCAGACTGTCCCCGACATGCCGGAGTGCGCCACAATCCTGATCCCTCTGCACATAGGCCGGCTCATGACCGATCACGAAGATCAGTTCCTGGGTCGTCGCCGCGAGATCCGCCGCGAGCCAGTCGTAGAGCGCATCCGTGACGTCTCCATCCGTGCCGGTATCGCTTGCCCCGTCGTAATATTCGTTGATCACCGCAAAATGGACGTTTTCATAGTCGAAACTGAAGCAGGTTTCGACCGCATTCACCGGTCCCGGATTGACGATCCCGGGAAGCGCTGTTCCTCCTGGATTGTATAATCTGAGCCAATCCATGTCCTCGGGCGTTTCGGATTCGTGATTGCCGACAACGGGATACCACGGATAGAGCGATCCGATGTATTGTTCGATGGTCCACTTCACGTTTGCCGGCGGATCGATGTCGCCGGGACTGATCATGAATGCTCCCCCGCCGAGAGCGCTGATCGCTTCGCATGCGCCGCGGTAATACTGGGTCGTATCGTACGTATCGGGTCCCGCAAAGTTTCTCATGTCAGCCGTCACGGCAAAACTGAACGGCGCGCGCGCTGCAGAATCACCTGGACCTGTCATGCACAACAGCACAACCCCAATCACTCCGAATCCGATTTTTCCCGATTTCATGTTCCTGCTTCCTCCTCCCCTGAGTCTGAACTATCATTATAATCAATTCGGGGGCTTGATACGAACAACTCCCGGGGCCAAACGTAAATCCGGCAGCCGCCGATCTGCACGGAAATCGTCCTCGGAGACATCCTTTGTTCCAGAGGGCGGGGATGAACCGGTTTTTCTCTGCCGCCAGGGAGGTCATCATGAGAAATCCTTTCTTTCTGTCTGTTGTCTTCATTCTGACGGTTTGCCTCTGCAACTCCCGGTCAGATTGGACCTGGCTCAACCCGCTGCCCCAGGGGAACGACATCCGGACCATTCACGGATTCAATGATCATCTCGTCGCGGCAGGAGGTTGCGGGTCCGTGATCGAATGGGACGGGTCGACATGGAGTCACCGGGATCTGCCCGGCATACACGCAATCCGGTCGCTGTGGTGCGCGAGTGCCACTGAGTGGTGGACGGTGACGGAAGATCCGTCCGTATGGCGGTTCAACGGCAGCACGTGGACTCAGGTAGCGTTCCCGTATCCGGATGCCGATATCAACTCGATCTGGGCAGCAGGAGACGGAAGTGTTTGGATGGGAGGTCGACTTCCTTCCAGTTGGCCGGGGTCGCCCAGTATCGCATTTCATTTTTCGGGGTCCGACTGGACAGTCCACCCGATCGACAACACATTCACCATCCATCAGATCTGGGGACTGGATGCTTCGCACGTTTATGCCGCGGGGGAAGAGGGTGTGATCAGCATGTTTGACGGACATTCATGGGTCTCGATGCCGACAGGGACCAATCTCTGGCTGCACGGCATCTGGGGACAATCCCCCATCGATCTGTACACCGCCGGGTTCAATGACGATGGCGAAGCCGGCATTCTGCACTGGGACGGTGTTGCATGGAACGCTGTGCTCGAGGAAAGTTTCAGCTCACTCCAGTTCATCGCCGTCTCCGGTATTCCCGGGACCGGCATGGCTGCCATTTCCCGAAACACTGTCTACACATATGACGGTTCGACTCTCGACACGGTCACGCTGATGAGTAACTTAAACACGATTTGGGGATCCCCCGACGGTTTCGTCACAGGAGGCCCAGACGGGTTTCTCGCATCCGATTTTTCGGACGAATGGATCGATCTGTCATCCCGTGTCTGCAGTTGGGTCGGGTCGATCGTGACTGGCAACAGCGCCGACATGCTGTTCGGAAGCCTGAACGGGACGCTCATCAATTGGAACGGAACGACTTTAGCATCGATCGATACCGGCATGAATCACGATATTCTGGACATGTGGGGTACATCGACGACGAATGCTTGGCTTTTGACGGATATCGGGCGGCCAGCCATATACACATGGGACGGAGTTCAGGCAGTCCGAAGCTATCAGGGTGATCCACAGGAAGACCTGACCTGCCTGACGGGGAATGCATCCGGAGCTGTTTTTGCAGGCGGCGTTTTATACGGCGGACCGGATCCGATCGCTGCTCTGCATCGATGGAATGGCTCGGAATGGAGCAGCATTGATGCCGCATCCTTCTCGATGATTCTCGATATCTGCAGTCCCGCCCCGGACCAATTGTTTGTGATCGCCCGCTCCAGTGACTCGGATTACTATCTCGCTCACTGGTCGGGTGGATCCTGGTCAAGTTGGTTGCTCGAAGATGTCGATCATGCTTATTCGATATGGGGATCCTCCGTGTCCGATGTTATTGTCGGAACCGACCATTCCGGGATTTATCATTTCGATGGAACCGCTGTAACGGCCATGCATCCGGGTACGATGGACGATGTGTCATTCAGAATGCTGTCGGGATTCGGACCGGATGCCGTGTTCGCTTCGGGTGAAACTCAAACCGGAACCGCCGTGTTGCTCTTCTGGGACGGCACACGATGGTCGGAATGCGCGGGACCCACGGAAAAACGGATCCTTTCGGTCGGAGGATCGTATCCGGATCATGTTTTTCTGGCGGGGGAATCCGGTGTGATCTTGACTGGATCAAATTCTGTCCCCCCCTATGATCACGGCGCCTATCTCGAACTCAACGCGACATTCTTCCGTCCGAACGATCCGTTTACCTGCGCCGTCCGGGCGGTCAACGGCGGCTCGGAGCACACACTGAATGCCATCCTGTATGTGGTTCTGGATATCGGCACGGGAGACTATTTTTTCTGGCCATCCTGGGCGCACTACCCGCCATCGATCGACTGCAATCTACTCAATCTGACTCCCGGCGAGACCGACCGTTTCACTCTCTTCGATTTCATCTGGCCCGAAACCGGAGCGTCCCTGAGTAACCTCCGATTCTGGACCATCATGACCTCGCAGGAGGGGAACCCGATCGGCGACATCGATTGGGTCGAATGGGGATTCGGATTATGATGCGATACATCTCTTTCATCCAGCGTCTTTTCGTGATCATCACCGCGCTGGCCTGCCTCGGCGGCTGCGTCCCGGACGCGCTCGGAGGAACCGCCCACGCGATGGAAAAAGTCACCCGGATCACGACATGGACCGACGGCAACGCCGTGCGCGACATCGAATTCGTTTCCGATCACGAAATCTGGACCGCAACCAGCGGCGGGATCGTTCGCTGGAATCCCCTCGACCGATCGTTCACGCACTTCACCACTCAAACCGGTCTGCCCGACAACTGGTTTCACTGCATGACCCGCTCACCCGGCGGCACGCTGTGGTTCGGGTCGCGCTTCGGCGGACTGGTTTCATTCGACGGCGGGGCCTGGTCGGTTCTGACCACCTCGAGCGGCATGCCCGAAAACGAAGTCACAGCGCTCGCCGCCGACGCGTCCGGACGCATCTACGCCGGGTTCGGCGCCGCCTTCGGCAACGGACTGGGAGTCTGGGACGGCAGCACTTGGACGCTCCTGACCACCGCCGATGGACTTCTCGGTAACCGCATCAACGCTCTCTTTTTCGAACCCGAAATCGGCGTCTGGGTCGGGACGGGAGGAGGACTGAATCTGATCGAAAACGGCATGGTGACCGCATCCTACACAACCGCCGATGGTCTGTCGCACAACCTCGTCCATTCGATCACCGCCGACACCCAGCATAATCTCTGGATCGGCACCGACGCCGGCCTGACTCTCAAGCACAGCAATCTCTGGACCTCTTTCGCAGGTGAGGGGTTGCCGGACGACCATATCCGTGCCGTCGTCGTCGATTCGGACAATGTCGTCTGGGTCGGTACGGACGCCGGCATTGCATACCGTCGAAACGGCGCCTGGCATGCGCTGACCCCCGAGCAGAACCTGTCGGGCTGGCGAGCGACGGCACTGGCGGCTGCCTCCGATGGATCGATGTTCTGCGGAACGGATGACGGCGGGATGCAGCATCTGGTTGAGGGGGCCGCAGCGGATATCTATACGGTTCCGGGATGGCTGAAGGGCAATGAGGTGCGGTCGGTGGCCTATCGGGACAACCGGCTCTGGTACTGCACCGCAAGCGGCACCATCGGGTGGTTCGACGGCTCGCAATCCGCCGTTTGGCGACTCGGCGATCCCCTCGCCCCGCCCCTCATCCGGGGCTTCGACTGGGATGATTCCGGTGTTCTCTGGGCCGGCACCTATGGACAGGGCGTGTTCCGTTTTGAAAACGGCACATGGACGTCGTTCGGTATCGAAGAGGGATTGCCGTCGCTGAAGATCCTGGATGTGATCCGGGATGCGGACGGATCGATATGGTTTCTGACGTTCGGGGACGGTGCCGCGAACTGGAACGGCGTGGATTGGCGCTATATCGACACCTCCAATGGACTGCCGTCGAACATTGTCTATCGTGTGGAGACGGATTGCTTCGATCATGTGTGGTTCTGCACCGACGCGGGTGTCACGCGATGGGATGGCGTATCGTGGCACTCGTGGTTCGAATCCGACGGGCTGGTCTTCCATCGCGTCTACGATCTCGAACAGGACCAGGACGGTGTCATGTGGTTCGGGGCATGTAAGGGAATGTCACGGTTCGACGGGCGATCGTTCAGAAATTACTATGTCGAGGACGGGTTGCCGCATTACAGGGTGCGCCGGATCCTGAGCCGCCCGCATGGCGCCGCATGGCTCGCGACCGGCGCAGGCATCAGCTTCTTCGATGGCGTCGCCTTTTACAACCAATCACCTCTCAACGGACTGTCCGGCTGGGAAACGCTCTCACTGATCGCCGCCGGTCCCTCGACCCTGTATTCCTGCGCCGAAGGCGGAATCAGCCGCATCGACCTGGAATCGACAACCGACTGCTCCCAGCTCGAAGTCGCCCTTTCCATGCCCGCCACCCTTCTCGAATCCGGCATCGTCTGCAGCTGCACAGCCCGAATCTGCAATCCCCTCGAAACGGATCTCGTGCAATACCCCCTCTGCGTCCTGCTCGAACTCAACGGCGCCTACTACTTCGCCCCGGAATTCAGCCTGAGTTTCGACAGTTATCTCGATCAATTGCCCGCTATTCCGCCAGGAACGACATCGATCCCCGTCATTGCCCCCCTCCTCTGGCCGGACGGCATCGATCCGTTCAACGGCGCGGTCTGGCTGGCCGCGATCCTCTCACCCGATCTCTCGAGTCTCGTCACCGACATCGCCCTGCTCGAATTCGGCTGGAACTGAAAGATCGCGCTGTCGGCGGCGTTTAAGGTCCGAGGCGAATGCCTGATACTCCGCACCGCTCCACCCGTCATGCCGATAAACGGACAGGATCTTGTTGGTGAGGAGCATGTCGGCATCCGACCGGTATCCGAGTTGTCGGAGACGTGCGTCCCCGAGCGGCGTGCCGGGAATCGGGCTGAACTGGGCGAGATACGGTCTGATGCCGATCGACAGGAGCTGATTGCAGGCGTGATCGAGCCATTCCAGGCGTTGACCGGGAAGACCCGCAATCACATAACACGACAGCGCAGTCGCTTCATATCCCGCCCGGATGAGGTGCTCCGCGGCACGGGAATAGGCTCGGAGAGCGCCATCGTCGAGTCCGCGTGGACCGAGTCTCCGATCGAGATGATGAAGGCTCAGCCGAGGCTGCTCGAAACCCGCCGTTCGCATCAGGCGAGCGATTTCTGCCGTAACTGAAGCGATACCGAGTGCGTTCGGCGTATGCCAGGTCCCTCGCTCATCCCGCTCACACAGCATCCGCAGAATCTGTTCGAAGTGGTCGAGCCCCTCTCGGGTGCCGCAGCCCAGGTCATCATCGTATAGAGCGAAGTGCCGGAAACCGTGAACCCGGATCAGATAATCGATCTCGCGGGATATCACCTCAACCGGACGAACCTGCCAGGCATGGCTCATCGCCGAGGCCACACAGTAATCGCATCGGTGCATGCATCCCCTGCTGGTCATGATGGGCGCATATCCGATCGGTCCGGCGAGTTCCCATGCGGGAAACACCTCCGTATCGACCGCGCCGGGATCTCGGTCCGTGTGCTCCCGGACCCATCGGAAGAATGTCTCGTCGGCTTCTCCGCAGAAAATCCGCGCCTGCGGCAGCAGACGGGTGAGGTGATCCGGGGCGATCGTTGCGTGAATGCCTCCGAGCGCAACCGGGAGGTGATCGAATCGCTCTGTCAGCAAGTCCATCAGCGCAAGGAGAGGCGCAAACCAATAGGTCATGCCGGTCGTGACGAGTATGGCATCGGGACGATCCATCCCGCTCAATCGATCACGAATCGAATCGTCGGGTAGTCCGAATCGTCGATAATGGCGAGGGATTCCGGAAAACGGATCCGGTTTCCCGATGCGAACGGCTCGGAACGGGTGCAAGAGACGTTTGTTGGTGTCCGGGGTGCCGGTGATCGGGAGAGTGCCTCCGAGGCAATCCAGGTATTGGACGTCGATTCCGGCCTGCATGAGACGGCGGGCGATCACGAAAAATCCGAGTGGCTGGGCGAAGTGGTCGAACGCCGAGAAATCTTCGATCCATGGACGAATCATGAGGATGCTTTTCCGCGACATCATTCCTCCGGAACCGGTTTTCACTGTTTGCCGGGACGGGTGCAGGCAAACCGAAGTTTGCGCTGTGCAGGGAATTGTCGTTTATTATGAAAATAAGGTAAAGTGTGAATGTCGTGGGAGGAATTCTATGGCCGGAGAAAAAGTCATTGTCGTTGACACGAACGAAAAGGTCTCGATTCAACTCGCGGATGCCCTGAACAAGGTCGGATTCGATGCTTCGACGATACAGTGGGCCGAAGAAGCGCAGGCGCTGGTCCAGATGGGCGGCATCGACGCGGTAGTGCTTCGGACGAAACTGGGCGGTATGACCGGTTTCGCTTTTACTCAGGCACTCCGCAAGAACCCGAATCTCGCGATCCGCCCTATCGTGATTCTGTATGGCAAGGACGATCAGGAATCGAAAGTGCAGGCGTTCAAATCCGGAGCGGACGATTATCTCGTGCTGCCTTTTCCCCTGCCAGAACTCATTTATCGGCTCGACATCCGCCTCCGAAAGACGATCCAGGACAGCGGCTCAGGAGGATCGGGGGAGCTGATAGAGGATTCCTCAACGGGTGAGATGGCGATCCCGGCATCGTTCCCCGATCAGGGTTCTGTCGTATCGCGGTCACTCCCGATGATTCTCGGAATCGTCTCAGCACGGAACATGACGGGATCGTTGCGACTCACACAGAAGGGCGTTATCCGCACGTTGTTTTTCGATGAGGGCCGACTTCGCGGCGTTCGATCGTCGAAGCGCGGCGAGTCCTTCAGCGCATTCGCCTTGTGGTGGGGCGGGCTGGGCGGAACGGAAAAGCAGAAGTTCAGGCCATTGGCGAAATCCGCCCAGGACAGGGTTGCTGCAGATTGGCTGATCAAAAACGGGGGACTCCGCCCGGATTGTGTCAACGGGCTAGCGGTCCGACATCTCGTCCAGTTGCTCGAGAAATCCATCCGGATGATGCACGCGGATTTCGACTGGACGACGAAGGATGATCCCGCAGGCGTCCTATTGACTGAATCACCGGGACTGGCTTTGTTCCATACTCTCGCCGGAATCTATCGCTCGATGTGGTTCGCGCCGAAATACAAAGTTTTCCTTCCGAAGCCGACTGTCTACATCTATCCCACGACACGAATGGGAAAAATCGCTGAAACACAGCGGTTGACCTCGCGTGAGGAATCCTTTCTGGGATTGCTCGCGCGCGGTAGAACGATCGGAGAGTTGCTGGACGAGGGCCACCGCATCATCCCGTATGTCGAGCAACTCGTTCATCTCTGTCTGAGTTTCGATGTTTTCAAGACGGGAGACAAACGGCTGCTCAGCCGGAAAGAGCAGGATGCCGTGGCGATTGCCGTTGAGCGGAAGGCATCGGATATCCGGGATGTTTCGAGCATCGAAAGCGAATCGATCGCGGACCCGAAAGACGAGGATCTCCCGCCACCACCAAGGAAAATCACGGCACCTCCCGCACCGCCTCCTCCGCCACCGCCACCCAGATCGGAGCCGAAGCCGGACAACAGAGTGTCGATACGCCCCGAACCGCGGGTGGAACCCAGATCCGAGATACGTCCGGAGTCGAAACCGGAGTCGCGGGTTGAATCGCATGCTCCGAGTGAAGACACGCATCCCGGAGTGATTGTAGCCCAATCGTCGAGCGTGCCGCCAGCTCCCCCCTCGACGCCGCTCTCACGACTGCCTCTGATCAATGTTCAGGGACCATCTTCCTTCGAGTTTTCCACGGGCGATCTCGCGTCGGGCAATCTGTCTGAAAAGCATGTCGTATTACCATATGCGCGGATCTTCGAGGACAAGCTGACGGGAATTCTGAGTATCCGGATCGCGGGAAACGAATCGAAGTTGTTTTTCAAGCGGGGGCATCTGCTGTTCGCGCGCACGGACGACCCGAAAATGCGCGTCGATCAGATCATGGTGGATCTCGGAATGATCACTGCCGCCCAGCGCGAACGGGTTCAGGAAGCGATCGAAGAACTCGGCAAGATGCGTTCCGGCACGATCATTTTCAAGCGCCAAATCGTCAACATGGTCCAACTCTCGGAAGCTCTCCACCATCAGATCGGTCTGATTCTCAAGACTATCTTTACCGCATCGAATGGTACATTCGCATTCGTTGAGGGCGCGTTGCCGGAGGAAGAACACATTCCGATGGATCTGCAGACCGCCGTGATTCTGCTCGACAACCTGCGCGCAATCGACGATACGTCCATGCTCATCGACATTCTCCCCGATCTCTCGATCACACTCGGTCAATCCGCTCGCAGCCGTGAATTGATGCAGCAGATTCGCCTGGGGCCTAATGTCACTCAGATTTTCGACAAATTTCGGCATGGTATCACGGGGCGTGAGGCTTTTGTCGGCTCCGATATTTCACTCCGGGAATTCAAATCGGTCCTGTGCGGCCTGATCCTTCTCGGGTTGTTGTACCGGATCAAATAGATCGGGGAACGGAACATGATCATGGACAGGGCTGCCGGTATTCTGATGCACCCGACATCACTACCGGGCGCACGTTCCAGGGGATGTCTCGGAGTCTCCGCCGACCGATTCCTGGATTTCCTCCGTCGCGCCGGCCAATCACTCTGGCAGATTCTACCGCTCGGACCCACCGGATACGGTGATTCTCCCTACTCGGGCTACTCTGCATTTGCGGGAAACCATCTCCTGATCGATCTCGATCTGCTTCAAGCCGAAGGATTGCTGACCTGTTCGGATATTCCCGCGCATGCCTGCGCATCGTTTCGTGAGTTGGAGGAGGCCCGTCTTGCTCCGCTGATGAAGGCCTGCCGGGCCTTCGGCGATGGAGGCGGGTGGCGATCGACGGAATACGAAACCTTCGAGACCGTTCATGCCCTCTGGCTACCGGATTATGCGCTCTTTCGCGCCATCAAGGCATCGCAGGGCGGACGTGCCTGGTACGATTGGCCGGTAGATCTTCGCAACCGCCACCCGAAAACGCTTGAATCGACCCAGCATGACCTGAAGGAATCCATCGATTTCCACCGCTTTCTCCAGTTCCAGTTCTCGAAACAATGGGCCCGGGTGCATCGGACAGCACGCGAGAAAGGAATCCGCATCATCGGTGACATGCCGATTTTCGTTGCTGAGGATTCGGCGGATGTCTGGTCCCATCCCGATCTATTCGATCTGACCGCTTCGGGCCGTCCCGCTCATATCGCGGGGGTCCCGCCGGATTACTTCAGCCGGACCGGTCAGCGATGGGGAAATCCGCTTTACCGCTGGGACAGGCTGGCGCAGGACGGATATTCGTGGTGGATCGATCGTTTCCGCGTGTTGCTCGGGGGGGTGGACATCATCCGGGTGGATCATTTTCGAGGTTTCGACCAGTACTGGTCGATTCCGGCATCGGACAGGACGGCGCAGACTGGGCAATGGGAACCTGGTCCGGGTGCTGATTTTTTTACCCGGGTCATGTCCGCATTGCCAGACTTGCCGCTCATCGCCGAGGATCTCGGTGTCATCACGCCCGAAGTGACGGCCTTGCGGGATCGATTCGCGTTTCCCGGCATGAAAATTCTTCAATTTGCATTCGGTTCAGGTCCGGGGAACGAGTATCTGCCCCATAACTACTCCTCCTCGCGATGTGTCGTTTATACCGGAACGCACGACAATGACACAATCTGTGGCTGGTATCGGTCCCTGAGTCCGAAGCGTTCGAGCGTACGGCGGCGCATCAATCCCTGTTATGCGCACCTCACGGAGTACCTCGCGGGCTCGCATCGAACGATCCACTGGGATCTGATCACTCTGGCAATGAGCAGTGTGGCGGCCTGGGCGATCGTACCGGCCCAGGACATAATGGGGCTCGGTTCCGATGCCCGTATGAATCTTCCGGGACGGGCCAAAGGAAACTGGACCTGGTACCTCGATTCCATGGACGAACTCGAATCGCACTGGGAGGACCTTCTGCGTATCACAGGGCGGTATAACAGGAGGGTATGATGGAGCAGGAACGGCGCTGTATCTTCTGTGAACCGGTCGCGTCCCGACTGATCGCAGCAGATCCTCTGGCGTATGCCATCCGGGATGTGTTTCCGGTGTCGATGGGGCATACATTGATCATCCCGAGGCGGCATGTAGCCGGGTTATTCGATGCGACGGATGAGGAATTGAAGGCGATTTTCAGATTGCTCCGGATCTGCCGCGATGAATTGATGCAGGCGTATACGCCGGACGGATACAATGTCGGAGTGAACATTGGCAGGGCAGCTGGGCAGACGATCTTTCATCTGCATGTTCATTTGATTCCCAGATATTCGAGCGACTGTGCAGACCCGACGGGAGGAGTTCGAAACGTGATTCCCGGGAGTGGACCATACCGGTGATCGATGTGTCGATGACGGACGGGAAACGACCGGATTGGATTTCAAAAGTGCGGACGGATCGAGTATGATAAGACCATGACACTGGCAGGACAGTTTGCGGCATTCGGTCGCGTGTTCGAGAGCAGCGAGCCGATCACGACGGCGACACAGAAGGCGCAGGAGATTCACGCCGAGAAAGTCGTCGAGTGGCTTGATCTGACCACTCGCCTGATGGAAGCACCACGGACGATGGCCAAGGAGGTCCAGTTCGCCCTGTCAGATGCGCTCGTCAGCACGCGTGCGCTGTATGCGCAGGGAGACGATATCTCGGCCTGGCTCGGGCAATGCCGCATCGCCAAAGCCGCCGAAAAGGTCGCGCCAGGCTCGATCGCCGCTCAGCATCTGGCCGCAGCGGCACGCATGAGTGCCTATCTGTATCGCCTCGACGATGCCGAAAAGTATCTCCGACGAATGTATCGCCAGATGACCCGTCCTGAACCTCCGATCGCCACACAATACTGGTCCCTGAAAGGCCTTCTCCTCAACATGAATCGCCGTTTCAAGGATGCCATCCCCAATTTCCAACTCGCCCTCGAATACCTCCAGCAGACCTCTCCGCGCGAAGCTAAATACTGGCTGAACAACAACCGTGAAGATGTGATCGCGAACAGGATGCTCCATATCGCGGATTGCTGGCTGAACCTGGGCTGGGATGCAGTTGGCGATGAACGGCTCGATTGTGCGGCGCAGGCCCGGAGAATCATCGAGCGAGCGGTGAAGTTGCCGAAGCTTGCCGTCGAGCAGTATCTGGCCGGGTTGAACGTGGTCGAACTCAATATCCTCGAAGGACGGTTCGACGATGCGAGACAGGGGATCGATTACCTGCTCCATCATCAGACGAATTCCCAGAAAGCTGCCGTGCTCCGTCCCGCATCCTATTTCATGCTGGCCCGACTGGCCGATATCGAAGACGACCATAATGCGATGATCGGACATCTCTCGCGAGCGCTCGCCGAATCCATGGTCTTCCCCAATGCGCTCCAGGAGCTGACCATCGTCGAGGGTGCGATCGAGCTGATGAAACGTCATTCCTCGGACCGCCAGCGCCTCGCGCCTCTGATGGAAGCCATGGTCGTCATGCTCGAAGCCAAGGATTGGTACACCGGCCGGGATCACTCGAAATCCGTCGTTCGCTATACGCTGACTCTGTGGGACAACTGGAGTGGTCGGATGGAGGAACCGGGAATCCGCGACGATCTCTACTGGGCAGGCTACCTCCACGATATCGGCAAACTCCGACTCCCCCGCAGTCTGCTCAACAAAATCGCTCCACTGTGCGATACGGAATGGGCGATGATCCGACAGCATCCCACGCACGGCAAGGATATTCTAGAAACGTTCGGCGTTCCCAGAATCGCCCAGTGGGTCAGCGAACATCACCAGAATGCCAGCGGAACGGGATACCCGGGCAACGACCCGGCATCTCCGATGGGCCTGTGCATCACCATATCGGACATCCTGGAAGCCGCAACAAATTCGAACAGGAAATACAAGAAACCCAAATCCATTCCGCAAGCACTATCGGAACTCAAGGCGAGCGGGGATCATCGATATCCGCAGTCTCTGATCGAAACAGCTGAGCGGATGCTGACAGGTTGATGCCATGAACCTATCGCAAGAAGCCGATTCCGAACGCCGGCAAAAACTGCTCGAAGCTCGGAAACATGTCGAGGAAAATCCGGAGCAGGCGGCATCCTGGATTCAACTCGGACTGTTACTGTCGCAGTACGGCGACAAAACCGGTGCGGTTCGCGCATTCGACAAGGCACTGACCATCGACCCCGACAATAAATACGCCCGCTCCCGCCTCGATATGCTGATGACCCATCCCGAAGCCCTGACGCAGGTCTCCCGCACATTCTCTTCCGCACCTTCACACACAAACCCATGGTTTACCCGAATCTTCTGGATCGTCGCTTCGGTCGTTATCGCATCTCTCATCCTGAGATTCTTCATTTTCAAATCCACATACCCCGTTGTCGTCAACGAAGACAATAACTCGTTTCCGATCTTCGCCGCTGAAAATCCCTCCTTCGGTTATTCGTCTATTCGCGGTAATCCGATGTATTTTCGAGCCTTTACAGGCGGCAGTTTCCATATCGCAAAACGCCCAGGGGACACCGCCGAGCTCTTCCGTCCGGATGGGCAACCCAGCCGGGACGACAAAGATAGCCAGTATTGCTTTTCAAGTGATGCGGAGTGGGTTGCTTTTGTGCGGCAGCGTTCGGTCTGCATCGCAAAACGCGATGGATCGGGATTTCGGATCATCGAAGAAGGCAACAGTCCGCAATGGTCCCCCACAGGCCGACAGCTCGCCTTCATCGGATCCGATACGTCTCAACCCTACAGTGCATCGAATTCGTTGATTCTCATCGATTTCTCGTCCGATAGCCGCCTCCAACTCGCAGACTCGATTTCGGATTCGTTCGCCTGGTCACCGACAGGGCAAGCCATCGCTTTTGTTTCAGAACCCCATGAGTGGTCGCCAATGGATGTCATGATGATGCAGGGTGCCGACGCTGAAGGGGAAGAAGCCTCGGACGAAGACGCCTATGTGACTCCCTATCGAATTTCGGTCGTCGATGTCATGACCCGCGACATCGTGGATCTGCCCGAAACCGGTAATCTGCTCTTCCCGGCCTGGATGCCGGACGGCCGCACGATTCTGTATTTCGCCAGCAAGTCGACCGGCACGGAAATCCACGCCGCTGCCCCGGATGGCACGAATACGCGCACGCTCTATGGAGGATCGCCGGCCCGGTTTTCCTATCCGGGACCGATCTGTGTCAGTTTCGACGGAAAATGGATCGTTTTCGAAGCGCTCGCTGCGGGGGAAACCGAAACCGAGACGATCGAGGTGCCAGATGCGTATCGGGGCTACACCGGCGCTCCAACCATCCAAACCCGCGCCATGGATTTTCAACCCGACCTGTTCGCCGCGCGAACGGACGGGTCAAACTGCCACCGGCTTGTCAACATTCACGATTCGAAATCGCATCCGCAGTTTCAGCCCGGAACGCATTGGATCTACTATCACACGATTCCACTCGGCGGCAAAGTGCAGATCTGGAAAACCAAGGTCAGGTAGCTGGCGGATATTGAGCGAGCGCTCTACGGAGTTCCCCCCGGATCGATTCCCGAAGACTATCGGGTTCGAGCACCTCGACAGCGCTTCCGAACCCGAGCGCCCATCTCTGCAGGTCGAATTCGCCCCCACAGAAGAATGCCACCTCGATCGACCCGTCCGGCAGATCCGTGAGGATCTGGGAGGGGTGAAATGAGCGCTCCCGGATGAACGGAACCATCCATGAAGCGAACCGAAAGCGGCTTGCAAAGGGCTTCTGGTCATAGATCCCGAAACTCTGATCGGCCCGTGACTGGATCGCGGAGGAGTCATGCTTCGACGCCGTTTCACCCTCGACGATCATGATCTGTTTGAATCGTTCGACGGCGAGCGTCCAGTAGTCGCGAAATCCTCTCACGTATGCGCGGATGTAAATGCCGCCGTCATAGAAAAACAGCTTGACCGGTTCGATCTTGAGAGTCAGGAGGCGCCCGCTCTGAAATGATTGATAGTGGACCCGCAGGACCCGGCGGGTGAGAATCGATTCGGTGAAAAAGCCGATTGTCTGCCGATGCTTCCGGTAGTCTTTAGTGACTTTTTCCTGGCATTGGAACACGTCAAGCAGAGAGTTGATGCCTGTCGAGACATCGGCGTGGAGTGCGAGCCGCATTTTGGTGAATGCCCGCTCGAGTTGCTCGTGAAACGGCAGTCCGGAGCGATCCGGGATGAGACTGCTGAAGAATCGGAGTGCCAGAATTTCCTCCATTCCGAACGTGACCTGCGGCAGAGAGGGTTGGCGATCGGGTGAGTCGAACCGGTACCGTTTTCGTCTCCGGTCATCGGGAACCGGTTCCACCGTAATCGGGAAGTAAAGCGACAGAATGGTCAGATGCCGCTGCACGGTCCGGTCGCTCAGGGACGTCCGCCCGGCGATCTCCCTGACCGACAGACCCAGGCTTGTTTCGAGAAGCTGTTTGAGTATCAGAACGGTATGTTCGAGTTGAAAACCGCGGTTGTTCATAGATCCGCCATTCCCTTCCGAAAAAAAAGTGCCCTGCCGCGAATCCGCGACCAGCGATGACGCGATTCTCTGTTCGAATCATAGCAGGGAGGGTTACGGCATGTATAGTCCTTCAGCAGAACATATGGACAGTCTGGAAACCTACGGTGTGATCGGTCTCTGGGGTGTACTCACGGAAGAAGCCGCCGCGCACATCTCCGAGTCGATCGTGCGGATCAATCGAAAGCGGTGTCATGACTGCATTCAGATGATCATCTCCTCACCCGGCGGATCGCTCATGGGTGCCTTCGGCATCGTCGACCTGATCGCCTGGTCGAAGCTGCCCGTCTTCACAACGGGTCTCGGACTGGTCGCATCGGCCGCTCTGACCATCTTCAGTTCGGGCGCTCCGGGACATCGCGTGCTCCTGCCCAACGCTTCGGTCCTCTCACACCGATTCTCGACAACCATCTCAGGAAATCACGCCCAGATTCTCGCAGATCGTAAACACCAGGACATACTCCACGACCGCCTCGTGCGGCATGTCATCGAGCATTCGAAGTTGAAGACCCGCGAACAGGTCGAAGCGCTTGTATTACGGGAAGTCGATACCTGGCTGACGGCGGAGGAAGCGGTCGAGATGGGGTTTGCGGATGCGGTGTACAGCGCTGACGAGCAGACAGGAGGGAATGCAGAATGAGTGAGAGAGAAATCCGGTATCAGCTCGAATATCCCCAGACAAAACTCAATCAGGTCATCCTGCCGGACGAGATGATCCGGCGGACGATGAATCTGATCGATCAGTACGACACCATGATCGATGCCCGCATGCGTCTGGGTTTGCCTGATGCGATCGACTATGGGCGGGCGACGGTCATTCTGTTCGAAGGCCCATCCGGTGCCGGGAAAACAATGTTTGCCCGCGCCATCAGCAACCATCTGCAAAAGCCGCTTGTAACGCCGCGATTCTCCGAGGGCGGTGGCTCGGCTGCGGAGGTGCTGCATGCGACCGATAGCATCGAGAGCTTTTTCGCGGAAGTCGAGCGGCGTGGGGGGATCGCTCTGATCGACGAATGCGAGGAACTCTGCGCAATCGAGAGCGCCCATACGAGTGATTTTTTAAGAGCGGTCGAGAAACATGAAATCATCGTGCTGATGACCACCTCGCACGGCAATCTGATCGATCCGGCCATGGAACGGAGAATCTCACTGAAACTGACGTTCAGTT
>Ga0302253_1001126_pt1 | contig 17535 bp, 19 predicted proteins | sample AAG_RA_Trp_MG_FD_193537 | JGI IMG/M metagenome (GOLD analysis project Ga0302253, IMG submission 193537) | Enriched activated sludge microbial communities from anaerobic digester in WTTP, New Holstein, Wisconsin, United States - AAG_RA_Trp | ecosystem: Engineered > Bioreactor > Anaerobic >...
TTCCAGTACTTCGGCCGGCACGGCGGCCTGATGGGGGGCATCTCGTATGCCGGACTCTGCCGGGGCTGCGGGAAATGCGAGAAGGTCTGTCCCCAGCACCTGCCGGTCCGGGCGCTGCTCTCTGATGTGTCGCGGGAGCTGGAGCCGGGGATGCGCTTTGTGATCCCGGTCCTGAAAGGGGGCCTCTGGTGCATGGACCAGGCCGGTAAAATCAGAAGGTGGATCTCCCGTAGCCGGTGAGATCCGTGACCCGGCATATTCCTCCTGTTCATGGCAGATTGACTGCTGTGATAGCATCTCCGTCCGGCACGGTATGGTATTCTGCCATACCGGGACCGTGGTCCGGGAGATTGTGTATTGATTTTTCTGCTCCGTAGAAATCCTTAAAGAAACGCTCAGTGGAACTTGCGAAGGTGACCCCCTCTCTCCTCAAGGAATGCTGATGCATTCCTTTCGGCTTCGAACCCTGATGGGTTCTTCAGCCCTCGAAGAACGCTGACGCGTTCTTCTGCGACCTCCCTGCGGTCGGTCCTCATAGGGGGAGGCAGCCCAAGGGGGCGAGCCCCCTTGACCCCCATATTCGATTTTTTTTGATATCCGGAAAAGGTAATGCTCCACGGGGCGAGGGTCGACAGACCCCGAGCGCCCGTGGCTCTTTCATATATTTAAGCGATATCTCAGGAGGTTTTCTACAGAGCCCATTTTCAAAAACCCGGTCGTCTCCCGGGTGGAATAGCCGTGTATATTTTTCTTCTCCGCTACATAGGATTGCTAAATCCCTCCGAAAGAGGAGGCAGGAGCCTGATTACCGACAGAAATCCGGCCGATTGATCAAGATGACGGATGATTTGACGAGAACGGTTTATGGTATTGTCCAGAAAATTTATCCCTCATGGCCGCTGCCGGCGTCGTGTTCCTTTGGCATCTCACGGATCGATTTTAAGAGGAAGAACCCGACAACGCCGAAGGTGATGAGCGGCGAGACCCAGAACGGGATGTGGAACCCGAAACTGTCGAGGATCATGATGGTCCCGAGGAACAGGATGGAGTACATGGCCCCGTTCTTGAGGTACTTGTACCGCTTGATATTGTCGACGTTCCTGAGGGTAAGCTCCCGCACCACAAATGCCCCGATGCCGTTCCCGATGAGGATCAGGGGGACAGCCATCGTGAACGCGAACGCCCCGATGACGCCGTCGATGGAGAAGGTGGCGTCGATGACCTCGAGGTAGAATATCTTGCTGACGTCCGACATGCCGGTATCGTGCAGCATCCGGTGCTCCGCCAGCTCGGCGTTCTGCCGGAACCCGTGGACGATGAAGAATGCCGTGGATCCCACGACAGCCCCGAAGCCCATCAGCGGGTTCTTCTCAAGCGCGAACCACACAATGGCGGCGAGCAGGATGGAGACGATGGCAAAGAACCAGACGCCCTTTGTCGAGAAATACCGTTCGCCCCGGAGACCGAAGTTCTTGGTCTCCAGAAAGAGCCAGTGGAAGAAGAGGAAGACGAGGAACGTTCCCCCGCCGATCAGCAGGATGGGAGCCGAGTGCCCGATTGCCGCAACCACAAGCGGATCGCTCGAGAACGTGGCAGTCAGGGCGCCGACCGGCCCGAGCGCCGGCGTGGAGAGCCAGACGATGAGCCACGGGAGCAGGCCCCGGATCGCGAAGACGGCAAAGAGCAGGCCCCAGATGAGGAACCAGCGTTTCGCCCGCTCGCTCATGGTCGAGAGGACTTCGGCATTGATGATGGCGTTGTCGATGCTCGTTATCGTTTCGAACAGCACGAGGCCGGCGACAATGAGAGTGATGGAGAGGAGATCCATGGGTGATGATCAGGGTATGTGCAGCGGGACTAAATAGGTTTCAGAAACGATAATGCCGGGATTGCCCGCGAATATATCCGCGGATTCAGAAGAATGCTACCTGAAGGGCAAAGGGCAGTACCGCAAGCATGCCAATCCCGATGTTGAAGATATAAAACCTGACTTTTTCTGCCAGCACCAGCATCGTGTTCATCGTGATAAAACTTGCAAGGAACGCGGCGGTTATCCCGATGGCTGCAACGCTAATTGTGAGCGTGCCGAACCCCTCCAGGAAGAAAAAAGTGCTGATGGAGAGAACGATCATCGGGATACTCATAAAAAATGACAGCCGCACGGCCTCTTTCGGGGAATACCCCCGTAACAGCAGCGTGCTTTCGGTGATGCCGCTGCGGCTGATCCCGGGAATGACTGCCAGGCCCTGCGCACACCCTACAAGGATCGTATCCGGCAAACTGATCCTTTTTTTGAGTGCCGGTGCATCTGCGGAACCGGTTGCCGGTGAGGAATACCACATGATGCCGCCAAGGATTACGAGGATCGTACCGACAACTGCCAGGAACAGGGTCCCGGGAAGTTCCGAGAAGGCGTCTCTGGTATGAAGGTAGAGAGGGAGACCGATCAGGCCGGAAAAGATCACGGAAATGACGACAAACCAGAAGAGACTTCGTTCAGGATCGGCAGTTTCCATCGAACGCAGGTCAGACAGTGCCGGTCGTGTCTGGAAAAAACCCCGGATCTCGTTCCGGAAAAGGACGAGTGTCGCAGCAAGATCACCGACATGGACCAGCAGGGCAAAGGAGACCGCGGTCATGAAATCCAGACCGAAAAACACTTTCCCGAACAGGATTACCTGGGTCTTGCTGCTCACCGGAATCCATGCAGTAATACCCTGGATAATGCCAAGAACGAGCGCCTGGAAGAGATCAAGCATTGAATACACGTTACCCGGTATAAGGTAAAAAACCGCTGAGCTCCCGTCTCCCGTTCCTGTGCCGGAAAGACCCGGTGTTTTCTGGAATCCGGGACCGGGGGAGGAATCCGGAGGAAGGGGGTATTATCGGGAATCGTCAGGGAAGGTGTTCCCGAGAAAGCAGAATGGGTCCTCCGCAGAAAAATCCCCGCCCCGTGCCCAGGCCCGGACCCGGCACCCGCCGCCGCAGATCCGGAGGTATGTGCAGGACCTGCATCTCCCCTGAACCTCGGGAGGTTTTATCCGGAACCGGGCAAGTACCGGGTTTTCCCCATCGTTCCAGAGCGCGGAGAACGGCCGGTCGCGGATATTGCCAACAAGAAACTCCGGCGAGCGTGCGAACTGGCAGGGGTACACGTTCCCCCGGGGATCCACGTTCGCAACCCGGTCACCGGCACTGCACCCGCCGTTGAGCGAGGCGAGCAGGTCCCGGGCATCCTCAAGATCCGCCGATCCATCGCGTTCCATGGACTGCAGCAGGTGGATGCAGTCCTGCGGTGCATCAACGGTCAGAAACTCCATCTCTTCTGCGGGGATCTCCTTCGCCTTCTTGTAGAGAAGCGCGAGTGCATGGGTCACATCCTCCGGGCCAAGCTGGAGCCGGTCATAGGCATCACTTCCCCTGCCGCAGGGCACGAGCCAGTACAGGCAGAAGCGGGATGCCCCGAGCGTGCGGGCAAGGTCCACGAGCGGCCCGAGTTCGTCCTGGTTCTCACGGGTGAGGGTTACCCGGACCCCGCACCGGACCACCGCCTCACGGCAGCGGGCAAAGGCAGAAACAGCCCGGTCGAATGCACCCGAAGTATTCCGGAACCGGTCATGGGTTGCTGCTGTCGCCCCGTCCAGCGAGATGCCGGCATATTCGATCCCGCAGTCCCTGATCTTCCGGGCAACATCGCCCGTGATAAGGGTCCCGTTCGTGCTCAGCGCGGTTTTGATCCCCTTTTCCCTGCAGTATTCTGCCAGTTCCCAGATATCGGGACGGACCAGTGGTTCGCCGCCCGTGAAGATGACCAGCGGGACACCGGCAGCCGCAAGATCGTCGATGAATGCACGGGCCTCGGCCGTGGTCAGATCTCCCTCTGTCACGCTTCCCGGCCCCGACGTGCTGTAACAGTGGGTGCAGGAGAGGTTGCACCGGTCCGTGAGGTTCCAGAAGACCACCGGCCGCCGCATTCCGGCAAAAGCGAGGTACCTGGCCGGGACGTCCCCCTTGCCATGCCGGTGTTTCATCACGGCACTGACTGTTCCTCTGCCATGAAGGCATTGGGTAATCCTGTTCATGACTCCCTCCCGTTCTCCCGGATGCGGACGTTCGGGACCCGCTTGAACTCATCGGTGCTGAAGAGGACGAGGTACCGGGACAGGCCGGTCCGACGGGCAAGCCGGCGAACCTCCTCTTCCACCTCGTTCCGGGAATAGCCGTGGTGGACGGTATACAGCGAATAATCCCACCGGCCCGGGACGGATTCCCGCTCGTAACAATGGGTGACGCAGGGAAACGATGCCAGCAGGCCGCCGGTCTCCCCGGCCGGCCTCCCGTTGCAGTCCCACGCAACGAGCGCATTGGCGGTGATGCCGAGCTTCCGCTGGTTGATGCGGGCCCGGAACTTCCGGATTATGCCGTCTTTTTGCATGTTCCGGATCCGTTCCAGCACCTCTTCGCCGGTCAGGCCGAGCGGTCTCCCGATCCCGTCAAAGGGCTCGGGAACGAGCGGGAGCCCGCCTTCGAGGGCAGCAAGGATCTCCCGGTCATTCCTGTCCATGCAGGCCCCCGTTCCGGTCCCTGCCGAGCGGGAACCGCACATCGATCTTGATCTTCTTTCTGGTCGGAAGGTCCAGGATATCGTCACGGGAAAAGCCTGTCATCTCAAGAATCTCCTGCAGCAGCTTCTGAAGTGTTTTTTCATCTCCTGCCGAGAGCGTGAACCAGAGCGAATACCGGTGATCGCGACGGAAATTGTGCGAAACCTCCGGATACCCGCTGATAACCGCCGCGACCTCACGGATCCGTTCTTCCGGCACGGGAAGAGCAACGAGCGTTGCGGCAGTGATGCCCAGCGGCCGTGACTCGATGATGGGGGAGATGCCCCGCAGGATACCCTCCTGGGAGAGCGTTTCCAGCCGCTTCAGGAGCTCGTGTTCGGGGATATCAAGACGGGCCGCGATCGCTTCCCATGGCCGGGGAACGAGCGGGATGTCCTGCTGGAGCGCATCGAGGATGCGGAGATCGAGGGAGTCGGTTGCCGGTCTGTTGTTCATGTTCTGCCTCCCGGTTCGTACGGGCACCACGGGTCCTCAGCGCAGAGTTCCCCCGCGATCGTACGGGGCTGCTCGAGCCCGTCGCACCAGCGGTGGGAGAACGCATCCGTTCCCCGGTAGGCACGGGCGCGGCAGCCTCCGCAGATACCCTGGTATTCACACCGCCCGCATTTCCCGGTCAGGAGGGCCGGGTTACGGAGCGCCAAAAAGACCGGTGAACGGGACCAGATCTCGCCAAACGGCGCAGAGCGGACATTGCCGGCGCTGACCGGCAGGTACGGGCATGGCGTGACATCGCCGTTTGCGTAGATCCGGCAGTAGGAGATGCCGGCGATACAGCCGCGGCCCCAGGCCGGGTTCTCGATCCCGGCTTCTGCGGCTATCCTGCGGAACTGCGGGGCGCAGGTCGGGCGGATGTTCACGCCGGTATCGCGGTACTTCAGGAGTACCTGCCGGATGACCTCCTCATGCTGACGGGGATCCGGCGGGACGGTGTCCTTCGCACGCCCGGTCTGCACGGGGAAGAAGATCTGGTAGTCCTTCACCCCCAGACCCTTCCCGAACTCCACTACGGATTCCACATCGCCTGTTGACGGCCGCAGAGCGGTCATGTTGATCTGGACACCGATTCCCTCATCGCGGCAGTTCCGGATTGCCAGAACCGCCTTCTCCCACGCACCCGTGACGCCACGGAACGAGTCATGGACGGACGGGATGACGGAGTCGATACTGATGGCCGCCGCCCGGATCCCCGCATCCCTGAGGCGTGAAGCCATGGGACGGTCGAGGAGATAGCCGCTCGTGCCCATCACCATACGGAGCCCCCGCTCCGTGCCGTACCGGGCGATCTCGCAGAGATCGTCCCGCATCAGGGGCTCTCCCCCGGAGAGCACCACAACCGGCCGTCCCGCTGCACGGATCTGGTCGATGACCGCCAGCGCCTCGTCCGTAGTGAGAACGCCCGCCGTTTCATCCGCACCCGCGGTAATGTAACAGTGGGCGCACCGGAGCGGACACCGCAGGGTGATGTTCCACGAAATGATCCGTGGCGGTTCGTCAGCTCTCTCGTTCACCGGTTCAGCCCTCTTCCTGCCATGCTGCGCGGGTTCCTGCGACGTCTCCTCAGGGTCCTTCACCAAAACTCCCGGTGTTATGCCCGGGCAAGATCGAAACGGTCAAGGTTCATCACTTTGGTCCATGCTGCCACGAAATCCTGCAGGAACTTCTCCTGCGCATCCGCGCTGGCATACACCTCGGCAAGCGCCCGGAGCTGGGCGTTCGAGCCGAAGATGAGATCGACCCGGGTGCCGGTCCATTTCAGCTCGCCGGTCTTCCGGTCACGCCCTTCAAACACATCGGCATCCTTTGATACCGGCTTCCACTCCGTGCCCATATCAAGCAGGCTGGTGAAGAAATCGTTGGTGAGCGTTTCCGGCTTTTTCGTAAATACGCCGTGCTTTGTCTGCCCGAAGTTGGCGCCCAGCACGCGCAGGCCGCCGATGAGCACCGTCATCTCGGGCGCGGTCAGGGTCAGGAGCTGCGCCTTGTCGACCAGCAGCTCCTCGGCCGACACGGTATATTTCCCGCCAAGGTAGTTACGGAAGCCGTCCGCTTTCGGTTCGAGCACGGCAAAGGAGACGACATCGGTCTTCTCCTGCGACGCGTCCATGCGTCCCGGCGTGAACGGGACTTTCACAGTGTGACCGGCATTCTTCGCGGCCTGCTCGACGCCGGCGCATCCGGCAAGGACGATCAGGTCGGCCAGGGAGATCTGTTTTTTGCCTTTCTGCGCCTTGTTGAAATCACTCCGGATGCCCTCCAGGGTCGCAAGCACCTTTTTAAGCCGGGCCGGCTGGTTGACCTCCCAGTCCTTCTGCGGCGCAAGCCGGATGCGGGCGCCGTTGGCACCGCCGCGCTTGTCGGAGCCGCGGAAGGTGGACGCCGATGCCCATGCGGTCGAGACGAGCTCGGAGACCGACAGGCCGGATGCCAGGATCTTCTTTTTCAGGGCAGTGACGTCCTTTGCATCGACCAGTTTGTGGTTGACTGCGGGAATGGGGTCCTGCCAGATGAGCTCTTCCTTTGGCACCTCCGGGCCGAGATAGCGCGAGCGCGGGCCCATGTCGCGGTGCGTCAGCTTGAACCATGCCCGGGCGAATGCGTCCGCAAGCTGGTCAGGATGCTCGTAGAAGCGCCGGGAGATCTTCTCGTACACGGGATCGAACCGCAGGGAGAGGTCCGTGGTCAGCATGCCGGGCGGGCGGCGCTTTGACGTGTCGTGGGCTTCCGGTACCGTGCCGGTTTTCAGCTCACCCTTCGGTTTCCACTGGTATGCACCGGCAGGGCTCTTTTCCAGTTCCCACTCGTTCTCGAACAGGACCCGGAAGAAGTTATTGCTCCACCGCGTCGGCGTGTTGGTCCAGGTGACCTCGATGCCGCTCGAGATCGTGTCCCCGCCCTTGCCGGAACCGTACGTGCTCTTCCAGCCAAGGCCCTGCTGCTCGATGGGAGCTGCCTCGGGCACAGGCCCCACGTGGGTTGCCGGGCCGGCGCCATGGGTTTTGCCAAAGGAGTGGCCGCCGGCAATGAGCGCCACGGTCTCCTCATCGTTCATGGCCATGCGGGCGAAGACCTCGCGGATGTCCTTTGCCGCCGCGACCGGGTCCGGCTTGCCGTCCGGCCCTTCCGGGTTGACGTAGATGAGCCCCATCTGTACGGCCGCGAGCGGGTTTTCGAGGTTCCGGTCACCGGAGTAGCGCTGGTCCCCCAGCCACGTGCTCTCAGAGCCCCAGTACACCGATTCATCCGGTTCCCAGGCATCCGCACGGCCGCCGGCAAAACCGAAGGTCTTGAATCCCATCGACTCCAGGGCAACGTTGCCGGCAAGGATCATGAGGTCGGCCCATGAGATCTTCCTGCCATACTTCTGCTTGATCGGCCAGAGGAGCCGGCGGGCCTTGTCAAGGTTCACGTTGTCCGGCCAGCTGCTGAGCGGCGGGAAGCGCTGCTGGGCAGAACCGGCACCGCCGCGGCCGTCGCCCATGCGGTACGTGCCGGCGGAATGCCATGCCATGCGGATGAGAAGGCCCCCGTAGTGGCCGAAGTCCGCAGGCCACCAGTCCTTTGAATCGGTCATCAGCGCTTTTAAGTCCGCCTTGACGGCTGCATAATCAAGGCTCTGGAATTCTTTCGCATAGTCAAAATCCCCGCCCATCGGACTCACGAGGGATGAGTGCTGGTGCAGGATCTTCAGGTTCAGCTGGTTCGGCCACCAGTCCCGGATCGATGCGCCTCGTCCGGTCACCTGTTTGTCTCCGCCCATTGTCGGGCCCTTGTTGTCTTCAGTCATACTGTACCTCCGGTTTTTTCAGGGGGTATCCTGATGAAGGACCGGCCTGAGCCCTTCGGCCGCAGGGCAGGACAGGAGAATAAGACCCGGCAGTACCTGTTCCGCGGCGGGTTTCTGGAGCTGCAGTCCGTTCGCAATCCGGATAATTGGGGCCCCGGGTAATGAACTTAGGGGTGCGGGCAGGTATGACCATCTGCCGTTTCCCCCCTGCCCCTCCGGCCCGGATTGGTTGAACGGTTGTTCCTTTGATCATGCCGGGACCCGCAACACCGCTGCCGCACCTGCGCTGTCAGCATACCCGGCCCCCCTTTTCGGGAGGCCGGCGAAATCCCGGTACCGTCACGGCCGGGTGCCTGAAGGCCCCCCTCCCCGGTGTATGCACTCCGCCGGGCTGCGGGCCGCGAGTCAGGCATCCCTCAATCAGAAGAACAGGACGGGAGGTGAGCCGGGAAACCCGCTGCCATGCCAGTAATATGCCAGGTAACGGTTTAACCTTCATGCAGGCACCCGGCAGCCACACACCGGTTGCTCTCACACCTTTCAACAGGGTTCACTTTTTTCCGGAAAAGAGCCCTGCCGGTGTTCGTACGGGTTCACAAATACGTGTGATTAAGTGGAAGTGCAGACAAACCATTGGGATGAAACACGCCCCCGGTCTGCCTCACGGCCGGGCGGTTCATACTACAGGACGATGAATCAATGACAGGAAACGAGTTTTTTTCCGGGGAGATCCGGATTGAGCCCATCGGCATCGTGAGAAACGAGATCGGCGAGCCGCCGCTGGTGGCAAAGGAGGACGGCCTGCACCGGAACGATGCGGGCGGTTCTGCCATGGAGACGATGCGCGGATCGCAGGTGCAGCAGTCCGAGATCGTACTTGCCCCGCACCTTGCAGAACTCCTTGAGGGAATCGACGCATACTCGCATATCGTTGTCCTGTACTGGGGCCATGCCGTGCCGCCCCACGGCCGCCGGCTCACAAAAACCCACCCGGCGGGTCTTGAAAAGTACCCGAAACAGGGGATTTTTTCAACCTGCAGCCCGGCACGGCCCAACCCGGTGCTCATGAAAGTCGTGCGGCTCCTGCAGCGGAACGGGACGCACCTCACCGTTGAAGGCCTCGATGCCATCGACCAGAGCCCGGTGCTCGACATCAAACCGTACGTTGCCGACATGTACCCTCAGGAGGATGTCCGGATACCGGACTGGATGGCCGAGATCCAGAAGGAATTCGGGAGGCGGTGAGCGGTCATCATGGACGAACTCTTCTGGAAAGCAGCGTACATCGTCCTGTTCATCATCTGGCTTGTGATACGGGGATATTACCGGCGGGAGGCTGTGCGGCAGGAGACAAAAGAGAAGATCGGGCGGGGCCCCGATTCCCTCTTCCTTGCCCTGAACGTTATCGGCATGACCTTCTTACCCGTGATTGCCGTCCTCTCGCCGTACCTCGACGGGTTCGCGATCCCGGTCCCGGACCCGGTCCGTTTCGCTTTCCTTCTCCTCTTCGCGCTCAACCTCTGGCTCTTTGTCGCAGCCCACCGCGATCTCGGGAAGAACTGGTCGATGGCCCTCGAGATCAAGGAGGGGCACCACCTTGTCAGGAACGGAATATACACAAAGATCCGGCACCCGATGTACGCCCATTTCTGGATCTTTGTCATCGCACAGGGATTCATACTCGCGAACGCGCTGGTGCTCGTCTTCGGGGTGCTGGCATGGGGACTTCTCTATTTCTGCCGCGTGCCAAAGGAAGAGGAGATGCTTATCGCCGAGTTCGGGGACGAGTACCGGGAATACATGAAAGAGACCGGGCGGGTCATCCCGAAGTTCTGATTGATTTTTTACTCTGGAGAAATCCTTCCTGCAACAGACTCCGTGGAGGTACGAGTGTGATCCCCTCTCTCCCCCAGAGGGGGAGGCAGCCACGCCCCCTTGACCCCCGTTTACTGTCAATTTATTTTGATCCTCATCTACGGCAATGCTCCACGGGGCGAGGGCCAGCAGAGCCCGAGCGCCCGTGGCTCCATCGTAATCCGATACAATCTCTTGCAGGTTCTCCCATGAAAACCATGAAAAGACACAATGATGGGGGCTGATGCCCCCCTACCCCCGGCTGTGATGGGTGCTGCCGACTCGAAGAACCTGATGGTTCTTCTCATCCTCATGGTTCGATGAACCATTCGGACCCCGCGGGGGCGCTCCCGCGGCGGCTTTCATTACGGTTTTTACGGACCTGCTCTGGCCCCGCCGTGACTCGAAGAACCTGATGGTTCTTCTCATGTCTCATCCCTTTGGGATTCGACACCCCTTGAGCGGGCCTGAGGCGGGGAGCCCTCATACATATTCAGAGGCTGTGCGTTTTTCATGGTTCCGGTGTGAACCGGATCCGTTCATGCCCGTTTCTACAGAGCCGGTTTTCTCCAAAAATCATCAGCCTTGAGCAAATCGTGTCCAGGGCGGATTTTTCAGGATTCTTTTTACCGCAAGCACGCCCGCGTATACGCCGGCACTAACCAGGATAATCGTCGCTCCCGAGGGTATATCGAGCGCTGCCGAAAGAACGATACCGGCTGTGGTGAACGCCGTCCCGAGCAGGGCGGCATTGATCATCATGGACCTGACGTCTCCGGAAAATTCCCTGCTGATCGCGGCCGGGAGCGTGAGGAGGGCGATAACCAGGATGATCCCCACAACCTGGATGAGCATGACCACGGTCAGCGCGATGAGCACCAGAAGGATCCGCGTGAGGTGTGTTACCGGGAGGTTGGTGACCGTCGCGTACTCCTCATCGAACGTGACGGCAACAAAGTCGTTGAAGAGGAGTCCCGTGGTGATGATGATGACCGCGACCAGGAACGCCAGGATCAGCAGTTCGCCCCGCGGGACGAGCAGGATATTGCCAAAGAGGTACCCGAAGAGATCGGGAGCAAAACCAGGCGAGAGGTAGATGAAGAGGATCCCAAGTGCCATACCGGTTGCCCAGACGGCCCCGATCAGGGTATCCATGTGCTGGTGCGCCCTCTGCTCAAGCTCGCCCATCGTGATCGCCGCGCCCGTGGTGAAGATCAGCGCACCGAGGAGCGGCTCGATACCAAGATAGTACCCGATACCGATGCCTCCGAAGGCAGCATGCGAGATCCCCCCGCTGATGGCAACCATCCGGCGGATGACGACGTACGTGCCGATGACCCCGCAGGCGATGCTTGCAAGCACCCCCGCGATAAGGGCGTTCTGGAAGAATGCAAAGCCGAGCAGATCAAGCACGGTCTTCCTCCTTTGGATGCGTGCGCAGCACCCGGTGGGGATGGCCGTGGGCGATGATATCAACCGGGCATGCGTATGCGCTCTGGATCAGGTCACCGGTCAGCTCCTTTGAATCGTGGGTATAGAGCCGGCGGTTGAGGCAGCCGACTTTTGTGACATGGGAGACGACAACACCGATATCATGGGTGACAAGGAGAATCGTCATCGTTTTAGCCAGACCGGCGAGGATATCGTAGAACTTCGTCTCGGTGGGCATATCGACAAAGACCGTCGGCTCATCGAGAAGGAGGACCTGCGGGTTTCCCGCAAGCGCCCGTGCAATCACCGCACGCTGGCGCTCTCCCCCGGAAAGTTCGCGGATTGACCGGTCCGCAAGGTGCAGAATCCCCATGGTCGAGAGCGCAGTATCGGCGAACCGGTAGTCTTCTTCCGAATATCGCCGGGGAATGATGCCGTTCTTCCTGCCAAGCAGCCCGGAGAGAACCATCCCCCGCACGCTGATGGGGAAATCGAAATCGAATGTCCGGAGCTGGGGGACATACCCGATCAGGTGCCGGGCCTCTTCCACGGGCTTTCCGAGCACGCGGACGGTGCCCCGGTCCGGGGGAATGAGGCCGAGAATTACCTTGAGAAGCGTAGTCTTCCCTCCGCCGTTTGGCCCGAGGATGGCGAACACATCACCTTCCATGACCCGGAGGTTTATCCCCTCAAGGATGGTTCGCCCCTCCATGCTCAGCCAGAGATCTTCAATCTCGATAACCGGACGTTCTGCCACTATTGCGACCCCCCGATGAATGCACGGGCTGCGTTTTTCATGTTTTTGAGATAGTCCTCTTCAAGGGGACTGACGAGGACTACCCTGCCCCCGATCTCATCCGCAATGACCTCAGCGCTCCGTGTTGTATATTCGGGAGATGCGAATACTATGGTAATATTCTTTTCCTTTGCCTGCCGGATGAGGTTTTGAACCCCCGTGGCAGTGGGCTCTTTTCCCTCAGCCTCGATAGGGATCTGGACGAGCCCGTAATCACGGGCAAAGTAAGACCAGGCCGGGTGATAGACCATGAATGAACTGATATTGCGGGCTGCAACATCCCGGGCAATGGACGTATCCAGGTCATCAAGTTCCCGGATGAACGAGTCCGCATTGGCCCGGTACTCGGTCGCATGCCGGGGATCGGCAGCAGCGAGGCCCTCATACGTATTCTTTGCCATGATTTGGGCATTTTTCAGGGAAAGCCAGATGTGGGGATCGGTTCCGGGTTCCTCATGGGAAGCATGTGAATGTCCTTCTTCCTCCTCATCGTCTCCCTGGCTTTCCAGCAACCCGATGCCATTCGAGCTGTCGACGACCTTCATCGCGGGATTGAGACCAGCTATCTTGTCCATCCATGCACGTTCGAACTCGATGCCGGACCCGACCTTGACATAAACATCGGCTGAACTGACCTCCGCAAGCTGTCCGGGCGTTGGCTCGTAGGTATGCGGGCTTGCTCCCGGCGGAACGAGGACGATGACCTTTGCATGCTCTCCGGCAATCCGCTCCACGAACTGTTTCTGCGGGAGGATGGTGACGGCGACCGTGAGATCCGGTGTTGCAGTGCCGGTGATTTCTTCTCTCTCCTGCAGCAGGGTACATCCGGCAGAAAGGCAGATAAGGACCAGTCCCGCTGCAGCCAGAAATGCAAGCATGCAACGGGTTGTCCGGTGCCCGTTCTCCGGGCAGCTGAAATGATTCTTCGGATTCATGAGGATCAGTGCTTCGGTTGCAGAATTTGGTATGATGCCAACTTTAATCCGGTACTTTTTGGAAACGGGGGCCTGTTTATGCAGCCCCGCTCACCGCGTGAACGGCGATCTCTTCGTCGTCATGCGTGATCTCCCCGCAGACACCCAGCTGCGGGTGCCCCATGAACTGGCAGATCCGGTCGATGGCTTTTTTCGACACCATGCTCTCGAATCTCCGGACCTCGCTGCAGGCTTCCTGCGGGGAGAGGCCGTTTCTTGCGAGCATGAGGCTCAGGATCCGGTGCCGCCGGATGAAGAATACGGCATCGCGCCTGCCGGAATCGGTGAGCGTGACGCCGTGGTATGGTGTGTGCAGGAGGTATCCCCCGCCGGTCAGTTCTGCGAGCGTCTTGGTGATGGTCGAGGGATCGACCCTGAATGCCGACGCGATATCGTTTGTGCGGGCACTTCCGCCGGACTCGAATATGAATTTGAGGTATTCCACCTTCCGTGCCGGAAGGGTAAGGCCGGGTTCCGGTTCCATGCACCGGGTTTCGGCTCCTGACCAGATTAATTTTGGCATGCACCCAAACTATGGCAACGTGTCAGAAAACGGTTCGGCATATACGGGGAATTCCCGGAAGGGGAACCGGGAGTACATGCCAGGATGTCACAACACAGGATTTTATATACCGGAAGGCGGCAGGAGAACGTATGGATACGATAGCAGTGCTGGCCGATTCCCGGAAGGGAAATACGATGAGAGTTGCTGCGGCGATTGCAGAAGAGCTGGGCGTAAGTGTCGGGGATATCAGGAGGCCGCTGACGGATGCGGGGATCCTCTTTCTCGGCAGCGGCACCTATGGCGGCAGCCCGGGGTTCTGGCTGAACCGCCTTGTTTCTGATGGGACGTTTACCGGAAAGCGCGTTGCCCTGTTCGCCACGGCAGCGTTGGCCCGGGACGGTGAGAAGATGCTTGCCGGTATCGCGGAAACGCTGGAGAAGAAAGGTGCAACGATCCTCGGGAAGAAAGATCCCCGGGGCATGGTGATTGCCGTCCATTACCGGCACCCGCACTCCGACGATATCGATCGCGCCCGGCAATGGGCCCGGGAGATCGCCGGGAAGTAGCTGATCCGGTGTATCCGGAACAATTCCTGTACGGGGGCGTTTTCCCGCCAGGGAATGGCACCAGCCTCCTGTTCAGGGAAGAGAAGGCTTCCCGTGAAGGCATCATGCCGTAAAAAAAAGGGTTTACGCTGGTGAAGACACGGGCTCGAACAGGTATTTCCAGACAAAGGCCGCAAGGACGGCACCGATAATCGGGGCGACAATGAAGAGCCAGAGCTGGGAAAGCGCAGTCCCACCGACAAGGAGGGCGGGCCCGAGGCTCCGGGCCGGGTTGACTGACACACCCGTGACCGGGATGCCGACGATATGGATCATGGCAAGCGAGAGACCGATCGCGATACCCGCAAATCCTGCAGGAGCAGCCTTGCTGGTTGCGCCGAAGATGACCATGAGGAAGATGAACGTCAGGATGACTTCAGCGATCAACCCCGACATCAGGGGGAAGCCGCCCGGTGATGCCGTGCCATACCCGTTCTGCCCGAGGCCATTCACCGCGATATTATAGGCCGGCAGGCCGGACATAATCGCCAGCAGCAGGACCGCTGCGATGATCGCACCGATGCACTGGCAGATGATGTACAGACCCGCGTCTTTGCCGTTAATCTTCCCGTTCACGAGCATGGCAATCGTGATGGCCGGGTTGATGTGGCAGCCGGAGATCGGGCCGATCGCGTACACCATGACGAGCACGGAGATACCAAACGCGAGTGATATCCCGAGGAAACCAACTTCTTTCCCGGCGATGACTGCGCTTCCGCAACCCATAAAGACCAGGACAAACGTCCCGATGAGTTCTGCGAGGTATTTGGTTGTATCAGACATACAAGATCATCCAGCGGCTTTTTCCGGAGCCGTTACTTGGCATTGATTCTTGACCTTAATACGGGTTTCGGGATATATGCAGGTTTTATTGCGGTTTCATGAGACCGGGACGGATACCTATTTTTTATTACGGCCGCCATAGTCTTTCACAGCTGGAGGATTCTGTGACCGCGGCAGGGACGACCGATTCAGATACCGATCCGGGCGCACCAGTCCGTGCGGTTGCTGCACGGCTGAAGTCTGCACGGACCCGGGGCGAACTGGGGTCCATCGTGGCAGGGGAGATCGCCGCCTATTCACTCTTCGACCTCCAGATCATCGGTGGCCGGCTCAACAGCGAGATCGAGAAGCTGCCCTCGCCGTACCGCGAGGCGATCCGCCCGCATTTCCGGAAACAGATCTTCGGGAAGCACCACGAGCTCCTCGCGATGCACCGCAGCGGTGCATTCACGCGGCTGGACGGTCCGGTCCGTGAGCGGGAAACCTTCGACCGGTTCTGCGCCATGCTGCCCGACGGCTGCTTTGCATGGAACGATGCCAGCGAACGCAACCCGTACTTCCGCAACCCGAAGAACCGGCTCTTCTATTACCTGATCGCGGCGTTCACGATGTTCGTGCTCGAAGAACCCGGGCACCCCGTGGGTATGCCGTTTCCAGGGGGATTTGCCGTGGAGGTCCGGGGCGGGAAGTATTATTGTCTGATCCGCGACAAGGAGAAGGAGCTGTCCTGGTCTATCTGCAACTTCTGCCCGGCGCTCCAGGCTGAAGAACAACGCTGAAAGGGAAAAAAGGATTGCGGCACCGGCCATGCCGGCACCGGTATGAAGATTATCCCCACGTTTCGGGGAATGCCATGTTGGTGTAGATGTCCTCGAGCCGAGCCTTGTGTCCCCGCTCCATGTTGGCAAGCTGGTTGAACAGGAGCTGGGTCTCGACGTCTCCGGCGGCAGCTGCCAGCTGGGTGTACATCTGCATTGCTTCGAGTTCCTTCTTGATCGCAAGGACCAGGCCGTCGAGCGGTTTTAAGTCGGCGGTCAGCGGCGGGGATGGGAGGGCATCGCCGACCTTGTAGTCGTGGCCGGCAGCGAACTTCATCTGCTTGATGTCCTTTGTCAGGAATGCCTGTAAAAATTCCCGGTGTTTCTTCTCCTCGCCGGCAAGCTCGGCAAAGAGTTCCCTGAGATTCTTGTCCTTCACCTTGTCCGCAATGGTGCGGTAAAACGTGTAGGCTTCTACTTCGCGGTCGATAGCGGTTGAAATTATCTTCTTTGCATCTTCTGCTTTCATGATACACCTCTTGAAATTTTAAACTCCTGTTTGGTGTTGCTGTATATAATACGTATGTATTCTGTCAGTAATGCCGGGATCCCATTTTGCCCCACCAGTCCCCTGCTGTCATATCATGGGGTTCTCAAAGGAATACCGATCCTGTCTTTGGTGGAGAGAAAGCATTTCCCCCGTGCCCGGAAAAACGTACCTATGACTGAGACACACGGGCTGCTCTACAGCCTTGCCCTCTTCAAGCAGCGGTACACGCGGGGGACATCGTGGACCCAGATCGTGCTGAACTTCGGGATCATCACCGCAAACGCGAAGCTCTTCGAGGACTTTTTCCGGATCCACCTCGGCATGACGCTTCCCGTTGTCATCGCCCTGTCGGTGCCCTGCTATGTGATCGTCTGTTACCTCATCGGGCACTATGACGAGAAGAGCGGGTTCTGGCAGACCGAGAACAACCTGAGTTACCGGTTCACCCCGTATTCGGAAGAGATGCGCAGCGATATCCGTGCCATCCGGGAGATGATTGAGAAGAGCAGCTGACCTGGTGCCGGGATGCGGCCGGGAATTCCACTGTTCTGTTCTTCCTGGTCAATCCGTGCCGGGAGTTTTGGTATGAGCGCCCGACAGACCCTTACACGTCCTTTCATCGTATAACGATGAGGCCACGGGCGCTCGCCGTCCGAAACCTTTGGTTTCTCCTGTTCGCGGTCTGATGACCTCTCACACTTCGAAACCTTTGGTTTCTCCTGTTCGAGGTCTGATGACCTCTCACACTTCGAAACCTTTGGTTTCTCCTGTTCGCGGTCTGATGACCTCTCACACTTCGAAACCTTTGGTTTCTCCTGTTCGCGGTCTGATGACCTCTCACACTTCGAAACCTTTGGTTTCTCCTGTTCG
>Ga0302253_1001128_pt1 | contig 17534 bp, 7 predicted proteins | sample AAG_RA_Trp_MG_FD_193537 | JGI IMG/M metagenome (GOLD analysis project Ga0302253, IMG submission 193537) | Enriched activated sludge microbial communities from anaerobic digester in WTTP, New Holstein, Wisconsin, United States - AAG_RA_Trp | ecosystem: Engineered > Bioreactor > Anaerobic >...
GTTTAAGCAGTTTGAACGCAAGACTTTCGTCAAATTTCCGGATCCGATTCACGGTGTCGATGGCTTCGCGAAAACTCTCACTCTGCATCTGTTTTTCGAACAAGGTCTTCAGCGTTGAGATCTGTTCACTTTTTTCCCAGTCGATTATCTGATTATACAGAGACAGAGCAGCAGGATTGGAAGGATCGCACTTCATGACCCGTTCCAGAATTTCGAGGGCATCATCGATCTGACCGTTCTTGAAAGCAGTTTCCGCTTGGGAAACCATGACGCTCCCGGTTGCTTTCTCTTCAATCCCGGCTTCGATTTGCGCTTTCAGTTGGTGGGCATGTTTATTGGAGGGGTCGATTTCGAGAATCCGGACCACTTTTGCCATCGCCTGAGTCAGTGCTTTTTGTGAGACATCCAGGTTGGCTGTCTCGAGCAAAACACGGATCAGCCGTGATCGCTCCTGCTCCTGTAGAATCTCATGGGTCAACCGAATGATTTCCGGATTGTCCTTGTCGAGTTGCCGGGCACGATTCAATACCGTCAGAGCGTTCTCCAAACGTTGCTCATAAAAAGCTGAAATACCCTTGTTGATGAGTGCCCGAACATCGAGTGAACGTTCAAGATTCTTCTGGAGACGTGCAAGTAGATCGGTCACTGCAACATCATAGGGTGAAAGGATCAATGCACGTTCACACAGCAGAATCGCCTTCCGATATTCTCGATTTTTTTCGCATTTTCTGGCCTGGATCAGAAGCTGGCCGAGTGATTCGCCATTTGTGGAACTGGTCGTGTGTGGTACGACAGCCGATAGTTCCGGGTCGAGCGATTCAACGGAGTTTGCGAGTTCTCTGCAGTCTTCATACCGGGAAGACGGATCGAGCTGCATGGCCTTCATGCATATTGCATCGACTTCTTTCGGAATTGATGGATTGAAATCCGAAATGCGGGGAGGGGGTTCTGCCAGACGTTGAAGCGCGGAATCTTCTCCATTCAGACCAAATGGTCGCTTACCGGTCAGCATCTCGAACAGAATGATCCCCATCGCATATTGGTCGGATCCGGCATCGCTGATTCCGCTTTCGAGTTGTTCTGGTGCGAGATACGCGGGGTCTTCCAGACCCGGAGACCATGGTTTCTTTGCGATGGCGTTCAACGACCCTCGCGATGATGCAAAATCGAGAACCTGACAAAAACCGTCCACCGGGCTGGTGATGTTACTCGGCTTCAACCGGTGATGGGCAATCCCCAAATCATGTGCCGCCTGCGCCGCTCGGGCAACCGATTGAATGATGATCAATGCTTCATTGAGCGGAAGCGGTTTTCCATCCCGAAGTCTTTGGTCCAGGAACGCCAGTGAGTAGTACTCGGATATAAAATAGTAAAGGGTGCCGATCTGCCCGAACGTATAATTCCTCAGCACATTGGGATGATCGAGACGAGTGTCGCGCCTGGCGTTCTGTTCCCATCTACGCAGGATCTCCGACGGAGTCGAATCCGGGAACTGCAACACCTTGATGATGACCTGACGTTCGAGAATGAGATCATTGGCGAGATAAACGGCTGAATGCTGAGACTGCGCACAGGTGGATACGATTTCAAATCGACCGGCCAGTCTCTCCTGCAGAAAAATGGCTTCCAATGAAAGCGTGTCTTCCCCGATCGGGAGTTCTGCACGGCAGTACGGACATCGCCGACGAACGAGCGGCATGCTTTTCAGACAATTTGGGCAGCGCTTGGAATGTGCCGACATCCCCTCTAAGATACGATGATCGAACACTTGAATCAATCGAAATGTATCTCGAGAAGGACCAGTCCGGTATTAAAATTCCCGATGCATGTACGGGATTTAAGGGGTTCCACGACCGATACACACGAGCGATTGTGTCGAGGTGTCGGACCCTTCTATCGACACAACCGCCTCGAAATCATCAATCCCGTCAGGCGAAAAACGAACCCGTACGTCGGTGAATGTGCCGGGCAATAGCGTCGCTCCTGACGATTCGAGATCAAACACTGCCCAATCACCGGAAATCTGACGATACTCAACGACAAGATTCTGGGTTCCGGTGTTCTCGACCCGCGCTACCATGTTGTAATCTGTTTGTGACCCTGTTGGTACGAGTTCGAAGCAATAGATCCAGTCGTCACTGCATCCCTTACCCGGGATGTTCCCCGAATCTTCGCCGGGGAGCACGTTCATGCGTGCTCCGGGCTGCGGAGTGGACGTCGGTTCAGATCCCGGCGTTTCTGTCGGGATACCAAATGTTGCGGTCGGCCATGGTGTGTCGGATGGTGTCGGGGTCATTCCTGTGCCGTACCCGAATTCCACAACATCAAACACACCCAGAATCGTCGATATGGTCATATCCGTAATAGCACCATAGAATCTAAGCCCCTCAGCAGATCCGTCGATGTCGGGCCAGAAGAACGGTTCGAGAATCGGTACAATCGTCAGGCCGGATCGCATATCAAACTCATAAAAGTCCATCGCAGACTGCCATGTCGGAAAAAAGAAATAAGAACCGCCGGCTTCCAGAATCACGAACAGCGGTGTCGATTTCAACAACACTCCGGTGTTGCACACATATGCTGTCAGGAAGCATTCCATGCCTGGCATGAAATAGTTCGAGGAGATTTCCAGATCAACTCCACGAAGATCACAGGCTGGCAAGGCTGTGGGAGACGGTGTCCATGTCGATTGTGTACTGGTTGATGTGGGTTGAGGTGTTGCAGTCACAGCGAGCGGGGTTGGCGTTGATGTGAACGAAGAGGCTGTATAGACCTGAAACATCGATGATGGGGTAAACTGACTGGCACTTCCACCGGCTAGAAAGATCCGAGTGTCGGATGCCGCCGCATCCGTTCGATATCGACCCGCAATCAATGACTCACCTTCTGACCATGTGTTGGAGGCAATATCGTATATCAGAACTTCATTTGTGACCATTCCGTCCTGCACACCACCGATCACGTAGAATTTCCCCCCGAGTTCGGCCCCGGCCGCTCCCCAAACCGTTACCGGAGCAGGAGCAAAGACGGATGGATCCTGCGTCCATAGATTGGTTTGAGGATCATATTGTTCGACGCTCGAAAGAGATTGCCCATAACTCTGTCCTCCGACAACCCAGAGTCTGTTCTGAGCGGCAAAAAAACAGAAAAGATTCCGAGCCTGATGCATGTCGGACTTCCGGATCCATGCGTTGTCGGGGTAGTCATAGCTGAACAGCGTTCGCTGAGTTCCGCTTCCGACTTCCAGCGCTCCACCAGCAAACCAGACTAGCCCATTCAATGCGACTGACGCCACTCCGTACAGATCCGGCACAATGACGGGCAGGGGACGGAATGTCCATGCATTCGCGTAGAAATCATAAATATGGAGAGATCGCGTCTGGGATCCCGTTGTATTCGAAAGGATGAAGAAGCGATTCCAAGAAACAGCGCCGTCGAAGGGTGACATCGGGAGAGAGGGATTACCCTGGGCCAACTCCCACTGATCCCCTCCCTGTATGGAAATCTTCTGAACTACATGCAGTGATCCCGAATCCCCTCCACCGAAAGAATAAAGATAACCTCCCCAGACTGCAGCAGCATTGTCCATGACTGGGACCTGTAAGGACGGCCCTTGAGTCCATCCGGCGTGCAGGGAGACTGCCCATATCGATACAACGGCGAATCCCATGAGATTTCTCGCTCGGTGGATCATAAAAAAAACCTCCTCCTCGTTACTAATGTAACTCAGAGAAGGTTTTTATCTCAAATCGTTCGGATTACTTCCGGCCGATTGAGTGATACTCGAAGCCGATCTCGCGCATCATCTTAGGATCAAAAATGTTTCGACCATCAAGGAAAATCGGATAATGTAGCAGTTTGAAAATGCGCTTCATATCCAGTGCTTTGAATTCATCCCATTCAGTCACAAGAACGAGTGCATCGCAGTTTTCAGCCACTTCATAGGGGTTCGAGCAGAAGACCACACGGCTCTGGAACATGGTTTTGGCTATATCCATGGCCTGAGGATCATACACGCGAACGGTCGCACCTTCATCGAGAAGAGCGTTGATAATATCGATTGCTGGAGCTTCACGCATGTCGTCCGTATTCGGTTTGAAGGATAAACCGAGCACTCCGATGGTTTTATCCTTGACGATCCACAATGCTTTTTTGATTTTCCGGATGAAAATCTCACGCTGCTTGTGATTGATGTCGATGACATCTTCGAGCAGTTTGAAGTCATAACCGAGTTCTTTCGAAATCTCGACGAACGCGCTGACATCCTTCGGAAAGCATGAGCCACCGTAACCGATTCCTGCGTTGAGGAACTTTGTACCGATACGGCTGTCGAGTCCCATACCGATAGCTACCTGCTCCACATCAGCACCGGCCAGTTCGCAAAAGTTCGCTACGGCGTTGATATATGAGATTTTCAATGCAAGAAATGAATTGGATGCGTGCTTGATCAACTCGGATGAAGAGACATTAGTGACGATGAATGGCACGACATTCTTTTGCGGTTGCTGATGGATTACCTGCTGGGTTTTCACATCGAACGAAACCCGCTGATCGATGATCGGTTGATAAATCTCGCGAAGCAAGTCGGCGGCTTTCTGCGTATCGACACCTGTCACGATCCGATCCGGCTTCATAAAATCTTCGATGGCCGATCCTTCTCGTAGAAACTCAGGATTCGATGCAACATCAAACTCGACACCTGTCTTGTTGTTGAAGCGAATGGTGCGCTTGACCCATTCTCCAGTTTTAACCGGAACGGTGCTTTTTTCGACGATGAGTTTATAGCTGTCCATCGAGATGGCAACCTGCCGTGAGACTTCTTCGATGAACGAAAGGTCAGCCTCACCGGTTGGTTTCGGCGGCGTGCCGACTGCGATGAAAATGACATCGGATGATTTTACCGCCGGAGGAATCTCCTCGATGAAATGTAAACGGCCTTCGGAATAGTTCTTGCGAACTAGACTGTCAAGTCCCGGCTCATAAATCGGGATAATGGCCTGTTTGAGTTTTTCAACCTTTGTTCGGTCCTTGTCCACACACGTGACCTCGTGGCCGCATTCCGCGAAACACACACCCGTGACAAGTCCAACATATCCGGTTCCGATGACAGCTATTTTCATATGTGCGCCTTTCTTGGTTGCAATGATCTCAATCTTCGTGGATGTGCGACTGATTCTCTCAGTCAGCGCTCAAAAATACCGGAAAAATTCCAAACGCGCAATGGATATGACGACTCTCATACCATCCATCCGTCCACCAGCGTTTTCTCCGGACTGTCCACCGTCAGGGTCTGATGCCGATGGATAGTCACTCTCCCGGGAACCCCTCCCGGTGCTCTCCGGACCTGATTCCGCGACGCCATCATCACGTCTACCGCTTTTTCACCGCGCGCTGCAGAAAAATAGACTGCGATCCGAGCCGCCTGCTCGGCAACGCGATCCGGACAGCTGCTTCGCTTCATTTCATTCAGCACGACTACATGCGCACCATGGTGCCCTTTCACGTGAAACCAGAAGTCAAAAGAACGCGCACGCTTGAAAGTAAGCAGATCGTTTTCACGAGCGTTTCGGCCGGCCAGAATCGTCCAGTGGTCGGCACTCCGGAACATCGCAAAACTCGATGGTCCCATCCTACCTGCTGGCCGCACATGCGTCGACCCATCTTCCAGAATGATCCCGTTTTGCCTCAACAGATCCGCGACACCTTCCAAGTCTGTCTCATTTCCCGCAGATAATATCTCCTGCCGGTAACTCTCCAGGAGCTCGAGTTCATCCGACATGGCTTTTATTCGTGCGATGATGATCGGCTTCGATCGCCTGATTTTTGTTGATCGTTTGAACAATCGATCAATCTGAACATTTAAGGGTACGTGAGGATCGATGATGAGATGAACTGATTTTTCAGGATCATCATTATCCGGCAGTTCCAGCGAGGTGACCCGGTGTTTGAAAAGGGGATAATGAATGGACAGCATCTCCGCACGACGTTTCAATGCATCACCATCCTCGAGTGACTCCAGGTCTTGCTGAAGTCCCTCGATAGCTCGTGACGTTTTCCGAATCTGACGATGGATCGATCCGAGAAGCGCTTCCCGATGTCGCTGAAAATCCGTCGGCAGCGCAACGCGCTCCCGCCAGGCAAGTGCTGCATCGATGGCACACGAATATACGTCCACATCCGCAGGATTAAACCCGAGATCGATCGCATGGAGTTCCGTTTTGTGAGGAGTTTTCAGCAGACATACAGCGTAATTCCGGGATTGCATTCCGTCACGTACACGCTCGAGTAGTGTTTTGAAACCAGAAGGATCGTTTAGATCGAGCAGTCTGAAGAGGTGCTGCGCAAGCGCCGGTGTGCAGGGCTGTAACCTGTTGAGCAGATCCTGCCAGCCGCTCCAGTTCGCTGATCTCAGACGATTCCAACACTCTTCCGTGCTCTCTTCCACGAATAGAGGCACGGTACTCGATCTAATTGAAGCTCTCGATCTGAAAACTGCCCCAGGGACGCGAGGAGCTTCAGAGTCCCGGTGAGGTGGTATCTTCGTCAGGCATTCCAGTATGTGTCCGTTCGCTTGATCGATACATGTCAAATTTCCGGTGGATCCTCTGATCTCGAAATGCAACCTCCGTGGAGCCTTCCACTCCGAAAGTTCCAGATCAAGTACGACATCACGGTCAAAACCGTCCATTTCTATCGATCGGATTCGCGCACCTTGAATCCGGTTACGGAAGGAGCGCGCTAAAGGGCTATCGTCTGCCGAAACTGTCGAAGGATCGAGCAGGAAGAGCCCAGGGCAGCGTCCGCTTGGGCAGAACAGAAGTCCCTGGTTCGAGCGATCCGGATGACCAATGTACAGTATCAGTGTGCGATCTGAAACCTGGCCGACTCCGCGAATCCGGTATCCGACCAGCTTCGATTTCAGAGCGTCTGTCATGGCACACAGGAAGAAGTAATTCATCAGAGTTCCTCGGGATTCGTCGCAGTGGGTTGTCCGATTTGCCTGCTTTGAAGCTCGATCGAATTGAGGATCACTTCGAGAGCGTTCCGGGATGCATCATTGTCGAAAGAGAGTGTCATACCGACCAGACACTGCTGCCGTGCTTCATCGAGATCTCCACGCGCAAATAGTGTTCTCGCGAGCGTCAACCGAACGGCCGAAGATGAAGGATCCAGACTCAGTGCCTTCTCTGCGCCGATCAGCGCTTCATCATTCCTCCTCAGTCTCAGGAATTCTTCGGTCAGCTCCAAAAAAATAGACGGACTCTGGAAGGCCATCTGCGGAAGGACGATTCGGCTGATTTCCTGCCGTTGCACGAGAAGCCACTCTTTTACATAATCCGGATCCAATCGAATCAGCCGGTTTATCCGTTCGATACACAGTGACGGATTCTGCTCCGAATAGACACTCAAAGCATCATGCATCCTGCCACCCAGAAACGCTTCGACCGCCTTCCGGTATTCCGTCGAATCCGTGATTTCATTGAGCAATCGGATGAACTGCTTCGAGCATGTCTTGAGAGCACCAGGAGATGACAGCGTGGCTTCCGGACAATTGAACTGCTCGATAATCTGTTCAAAAATCTGGATCATTTTATAGAACTCACCTCGTTTATAGTGACCGATGGCGAGAGCTATCTGGATATCAATGTCATCCTGGAATCGGGATCTGTAATCCAACAGAGGTGTAAGATTCGGCAACCCGGGACCATACTTGATCTCATCAATAAGATAGTTCCTCAGCAAAGACGGATCGATGGAACGGATCGCCGTGAAATTGAACAAGCGTTCGAAATAAAACAACTTGTCCCACTGTTTTTTTGTCGACCATTCCACAATACGATCAAGATGCTTTGCATCGATGGATTTTGCTTGGGTCGTATCATGTGCCTGCATACGCACAGCTGACGGATTGAAGTGCTGCTTCAGAATCTCATTCACATCGAACGGGCTTCGCATCAACCCCTGCTGCAAGGCAAAGAAGTGTGCACCATCCCAACCCATTGAATGAAACAGTTCTGAACAGCGCAACAGAATGTCTGAGATCCCTCCGGCTCTTTCGATAATCCTCATGGAGTCAATCACCACATCTCGTTGTTGCTTGTCATTGACACGGCAGATGATCCGTTGGGAATCCGAAATTCCAGGCAGGTGCACCAGGTAATCCTGCCAATAGAAGCTGGTGACATCGAAATAGGCTATCGCTCGATCCGCAACGATCACGTTTACCCTGACGGGCTGCGACGAATCGAGAAGTTTTGCGGAAACAACCAGATTGGCTTTATTCCATTCAGTTCTGAACGCAGGTTGGAGTGACGCTCCCGGAGGAAGAACCCAGCCGTGTCGTTCATAATGATGGTAGAAGGGATCCGGATTGATGGGATATCGATATCCAGCTTCCGGTAGCGAAAGATACTCGTCTTCGGCATCGATCCGATCGTTGGGATAGATGATGGATACTGCGCCGCCAATTGCCAGAACGGTGGTCAGTGCCGCAACGACCAGTCTCGACATCGGAATCTCAAGCTGCCAGATGCGATATCGATGTCTGCGCCAGAGATGGACAACAATGACGGATAGAACGATAATCCAGGGGATAATAATCAGGGAAGGTCGTGTCAGTGAAGGCAGTACTGATGTGAGGGGGATGTCAATCTCACGGGCAATGGCCTCGAAGATCTTTGCTGTTCCATCGGCATAGTTGTTTTGCCAATCAGGTGAGACAATCAATGCGAACGCAATGAGATAGGAAAACAGAATACAAAGGGAGAGGAAAAGTCTGAGCGAAATTCGCATTTCGTGATAGCGCCGTAACGAACTGACCATGAATACTGAGATTGCCGGCAAGGCCGGAATCATATAGCGAAGTGGCGGCGTCGGAAGACTGTGCCAGGCTGCATGCCCCAGCAGTGAGACGATCGTCAGCGGGAGAATCAGACAGCAACACCAGAATACCGCAGAACGAGGTCGCGACCAGAGCCGGATGCCCGGTATCACCATCAGAAACACAGGCGCCAGCCAGATGATACCGGATTCCTGGTCAAGGAAAATACCGGGAATGACGCCGAAGCTGGCGAGATCCGGAAGATACAGCATGAGCTGATCGATTTCGCCGAAGCGACGGGCAAACAGCTCTCCATGGAAAAGCAACACATCCACCACAAAGTATCCCATGACAACAAGACCGGCTACGAAGCCATACTGTAACATTCTGCGCGGACGAGACTTCAGTAACGCAAGTCCCGCTACCAACAGAACGATCGACGGAAAGAAAAAACGGAACTTCAGCAGAATCAGCAAGCCGGACAGCATAACTAGTAACAGTGGATAGTGTTTACGTCTGATGATGAAGTCCGATGAGCTCAGTAGCCTCAGGCAGGTGACGATGATCAGAGCCCCTGCAATATCAGGATAAACCCGATAAGCATACAGAAGGATCGGAATCGTTGTTCCGAGAATCAGCACGATGGCGAACGCTATTCGAGGTTCATCCGTTACATCACAGTAAAAGCGGAATGTCTGAACGAGCAAGAGGACAGTCAGAAAGATCATGAAAACTGAGACCCCGGCATAGCCTGCGACCCAATAAGCCGGGATCAGGATGACTGAAAACGTGAATCCAAGTCCCCTCGATCGTATTTCGGTGTCTGTGACGAGATCGCTGGGTTTGGGGTCAAGATGATGCGGATAGAAGGGGCGATAATCCTCATCGGAATACTCGTCGATGAGATTCAAGTCGCCGTCATTGAGGAGACTGTGCGTCATCAGCAGGTAATGCGGTTCATCACCATATGTTTCTCCGGGGCGTGCAGTATATTGGAAGAGATAAAACCAGCTCATGATGACAGACAACCAGATGGTCATTCGAGTCAGGGATCCTCGATCGATGCGTGATAGAAGTGCCAGCGCGATTAAAAGCAGCCTGATACCGAGAATCCCGTTGAAAAGGATGCTGAAATGGAGCAGAAAGCTGGAATGGAGATCGGGTACCGAAGCGAGTAAGACCATCAATACTGCAAGCAATCCGGAAAGTTCACTCAAGTTTCTGATGAAAACATACATCCGTTGACTGCATCCCCTGATTGCATGCAGGATCAACGGTTCGGATGACACCAGCATCAGATATAGCTTGAACCAAGATCGCATCCGATCGTTGCCGGAAAAAAAAACATTCGTATCGAGGGCCTGTAACAACAATAGCAGCCCGGTCCAGAGGATGACTTTCGCCATCAGGTCCAGAACATACCCTCGCTTGGTATGTCGAATCACGGCTGATCCTTCCGAAAGGCGAGTGCGCGGAGATCGAAAGCACTCATTGGATTCGTCACGTTCAGGCTGATCGAATCGATATCCTGTTTTTCCGGTAAACGGATCTCACTTTCATAGAGAAGATCTTCATAAGCAAGACCTGAAATCGCTGGCGGCCAAACGACTTGCGCAGGTGTACGGCTGAATACAGCCGGGGTTCCATGTGCCAATCTGAGGTTCTCGATCGGAAGTTCATACATGGACTCGGCTGTATGCTCTCCGATGATGATCGGAATCAGACTATGCCCCGTAGTACTCGGTTTCAATTCGAACGAAGCGATTTGCTCTCTGAATGGGATGCACTCATACACATGCCGCAACGTCGAGATCAACATGATACTCGTGCAGGACTCGACACCAACAGGTATCTCGATCCGATCACCTCCCCCAAGAATTGCTCGATAAGGCGATGTTACCCAGTTCGGATGCGAACTCCGCAATCGGTCACATACATCCGGATCAGCATTCAGGAGTCTCGGCAGGACACGGATCGATCCGATCCAGATTCCACTTCCAGTTTCAAATGCTCCCGATGCCTCCGGAGGCAGTGTTTGTCCGTCTGCCATCACCAGCAGACTCAGGCAGAAATCTCCTGTTCCGAGGTCTTCCGGGAGCACAATGACAAGATCGTTCAAACCTTGTTGCGGATCAAAATGATGGTCGTATGCGCTCAAACGCTTTGAGAACCGGACTATACAGTCCATCGTTGCATCCGTCGCCCGAGCGACATCGATCCTGATCTGGACGGCGGTTCCCTGCAAAATCGAGCTGTCGGTAACCCCAACGTTATCGATCAAGAGCTCTCCGAACCGAACAGGAAACCGGTCCGCAACTGCTTGCGCTGCATGATCCGGTGTGTTCTCGACAAGACGTATCCGGTCGATCAGGATATCGTTCCCGGATTCTGTTCGCATTGAGGCATTTTCTAGTATCAATTGCGGATGATCTGGATTGAACTCCTCCGGAAGATCCAGGTAATAGCTCCTGAACAAATCACTCAGAATCATAATCGATGGTGATTGCCGGTCTCCAGAGCGGATCGAGAGCAATGGAATTCCTTGTTTGGGGCAGTTTGCACGGGCTCTGATTTCAAGGGTCGTGCCGTGACCTCTCATGGCGATATCACGTTCGATCCTCCCCCCTGCTTCGAGTCGAACACCAGCAAAATAGGGTTGCGTTGTGAACCTCGAGTAATCCCACCGGAACGGCTCTTCCCAAAAAAGATCCGATGATCGCTTGAATGTGACATCTTCGGTGTCCATCCAGTCGGATTCCAGTGTAGGTCCGGTAAGGTAACAGACGAGCGGGATCACCAGTATGGTCACAAGGACGTATGGGAAGACGAGTAATGGCGAGGGTTGCAAAGTTCGCTTGGGTCTGAACGAGTAGAACATCGCCCCGGTGGCAAGTAACAGTGACGCCGTGGATCCGATCATCAGATGAGGCCCATAAGGGCGATCGAAAGAGGGGAGAAATCCGAGAATATCCATGTTCAGACGTTGTGAAATCAAAGAAAGCGTCCTGCTCGCAGCACCAGGCAGCTCGATCTGTAAATCTGGATCGAAGATCGAGATCCACGTGATCATCAGTGACAGAATCGATCCGGAAGTCAGAATAACTCGAGATACAACGGATCGATGATAGTGAATGAAAAATGCGAGCGGTACCGCCAGAAAAATTGACCAGGCCAGATTGAAACGGCCACGGGGACATATCCCGCCGATCAACTCGCTATATGCTGCAATGATGATGAAGTAGGGTAGAAACGATGACCAAATTATGCTTCTCCGAGTGCCCAGGTGGCGAAGCATGACCGGAATACCCAGCGTCGCAGCGATCATCATGGGATTCAATGGAAAGAGCCCGTACTGAACATCCCAGAGCAGTCCTAAAGTGCCTCGTGCGAGACGGTAGAGAGAAGTTCCTGTCAGATCCGCAAATGAATAACGGATGAGGGGTGATCCGAAAACAAGAGTATTGACACCCAGAAGAAGTGTTAAAAAAAACATTGCAGACGAGATGACTATCAGGACTCGTTTCGGGTTGAGTTTTCGGAGCATCATGCCAAAGATCGCGATCGGCAGTGTGAGCGCGAGAAATCGGGTTTTCCAAATTCCGACGAATGCATTGATCGCTATCATTGTCACAAGCCTTTTCGGTGAGCGAATGGCCGATCGAAGACAGATCAGTGCCAGCAAAGCCGCAGGAATCTCGGTGTATATCCGAAATGAGTACAAAAGAGTGGGACTCGTTGAAACGATCAATATCCCTGCGATCAGGGATGGTTTTAGCTTCCCCGTGAGCAGAAATAGTAGGTCGACCAGGACGACGGTCAACAACGCTGCAAGAGCGTTCATTGTCCAAACGGCTCCGAGGCGACCGTGCAACCCGAATCCGGGGATCAGCAGTATCGGCAGAAAGGGGGAGTGCCTCGATCGCATCTGTCCCTGTCGAAAGGCATCATACTCCTGAGGAACCAGGCTTCGTTCCATGAAGTTCCGCGATGCCTCTCCGATGTACTCATTCGTCAGATCAATGTCCCCATCATAAATCAAACTGTGTGAAATCAGCAGGAAATAGGGCTCATCACCATCGAGCGGTGTTGTAAGATCATGCAAACTGCTCAGAGGCATCAAGGATACCAAAACAAAGGTGAACACAATCGGCTTCCATGATCTCCTGCCAAGGTTCATTCTCATTCGAGGTATGATCCCACGGAAAAGCGTATAGGATTTCCAGAGGAAGGTCAGGAGAAAAAGTGCCTGAAACAACCATCGAACCGAAGGAACGTAGGGATACATCTGAATGGCAATCAAGTAAAAGGGCAGGATCAGATAGGATGACTGGTCCGCTATCCGGAGGGAATCCGACTGCGAGAAGAGTGCGTGGGCGATGGAGAATGCCAGGTATCCGAATGCAACCGTCCAGGAAATAGAAGACCAGAAGCGGGATGGATCGGAGGGGTGACTTTGCAAGATGATTCGGGAAGCAAATACGAAGATGCCCAGGAAGGGGATCTGCAGGAGCGTCAAGATCCATGGTCGTACGAATCGGCTCACAATCATGACTTTACCGGAGGGAGATAACATCAGAGCGCATCCAGATACTCGGATGGCAATCTCGGCCAGGGGTGTGTCAATACTGCGATCATTTCGCCGTGTATCAACCCATTGCTCGCAATAATTCTGGGCAACCCGATCCGCATCTCCGAGCCATCGAAATCAGTCACACTTCCACCGGCTTCGAGCACAATCAGCCAACCCGCAGCAATATCCCAGGGTTTCAGCCATCGTTCCCAGAATCCGTCGAGCCGTCCTGAAGCCACATAGGCCAGATCCAATGCGGCCGCGCCGGTGCGTCGCAATCCCTGTGATCGTAAGCGGAATGCGCAAAATTCACTGAGATTGTTCTGCTCCAGTTCGCGAACGCGATAGGGGAAACCGGTCGCTAAAATACTAATTTCGAGTGTCTGCGATACAGATACATGGCAGGGATGATCGTTTAAGGTAACTCCTCGTCCGCGTTGAGCGCTCCACAGTTCCTGCGTGAAGGGATGGTAAATCAGCCCGAGTTCAGGTATCCCGGCATGTGTGAGTGCGATTGAGATACAAAAATGGGGAAACCCATGCGCGAAGTTTGTCGTTCCGTCAAGGGGGTCCACAACCCACATCCAACAGTTATCTCGCTCGACGCCCCCCCCCGATTCCGCTTCTTCCTCCGACATGACCGGGATTTCCGGAGTCAGCTGTCGCAGAGCATCAATTATGAAACGTTCGGATGCGAGATCCGCTTCGGTAACCATGTTAAATTGTCCCTTGAAACGGATATTCAAGGGCCGATCGAAATGATTCATCAGTAATGCGCCGGCTTCACGGATAACGCTGTGACAGTCCTGTAAGATAACCTCAAGTGTTTCCATCTTTGTTCCCACGTTTCCCAAGCTACACCCGGTGAGCCCGTTGAACGCCTTTCATGCTCTCGAGTAACCGAATCAGGGCATCGATCTGCTCAACTGATGAAATCTCGAGTTCGACTTCGATCACACGATCCTTGCCATGGCGGTCGTAATGGAAGTGATTGATCGTCATATTACGCCGTATGATTGTGCTCAGAATCCGATCCGCGATGGCGATATCCGGATCGGTGCGAACAACGATACGAACCGGATGACGTGTCGTTTCTTTCAAAGCCCACTTTACGACGAATGTGCGTTCCTCATCCCACTTTCTGGACTTCAACGCGGCACAATCCACCTTGTGGATCGAGATTCCGTGCCGCATGCTCTGAATCCCCAGGACGTCATCTCCCGGAAGAGGGTTACAGCATTGTGACAATTTGAAGAACGCATCATGAATATCAGTGATCTGAAGGACTTCTTTCGCGGTCGACTTTCGTTTATTTCGTAACAGAAAGAACTTTTTAAGCCGCGGGAGAATAGCGGTCTGATCGGAGATGGATCGTTTGAAATCATCCGGTGATATAAAGTGCGCGATCACCCGACGCGGGGTCAGTATTCCGCGACCGATCCTAGAGAAAAAATCATCGAGATCATCGGAATTGAGTGAAGTGAGAACATCCTTGAAATCGGGCCGTTCCATGATGTCATCAAGGTTCAGGTTGAATCGGGACATTTCATTGAGCAAAATCGTGCGCCCGATCTGACGACTGCGAACCTTGCGCTGCATTTCCAACCACTCCCTGATGGCAGCTCTCGCTCGCGGTGTCTTTACCCGCATCAGCCATTCACTCGTAGGGTGTACGGACGGTGAGGTCAGAATCGTCACAACTGTCCCATCTTTCAATTCGTCAAAACGATCCACAGCCTCCGTGTCCATCCGTGCTTCAACACAGTGATGTCCCAGCTCCGTATGAATTCGATAAGCGAAATCAAGTACAATTGCACTGGAGGGAAACCCGAAAACCTCACCCTGAGGCGAACACACATAGATCTGATCCTCCGATGCGATCTGCTTGATTCCCTTGAGAAAACTCATGGAGTCAGGTTCATCTTCGAGAAGGTCCTTGAGCAATCCCATCCAGTTCTGAATGCCTTGATTCTTGAGATTCGGATCGAGTGCCAGGATTCCATACTTCGAAACGAGAAGCATATCGTGGGTCATGATATGAATCGGAAAAGTTTTCTGATGGAAAAGAAGACTGGTGTGTATTGCCTGGTATCCGTTGGATCGAGGGATCGCGATGAAGTCCTGGATCTGTGAACCAGGCAGCGGCGTGAAGTGTTCGTGGATGATCCCGAGAGCCATGTAGCAATCGCGGGGTTGCGTCATAAATACGACCAGATTGACGATTGGTGAGGCCTGGCTGATCTTCGATCGACTGGCGATTTCATATACTGATGGATAATTCTCGGAAATGCTCGCGATCAGTCCTTCTTTCAGGAGAACATCGATGAGTTGTGATTTTAGAGTTGAGACATCTGCGGTGATCAAACCGCGGCTGATCGACAGCCGTTCCTTGTGTTTTGAGTACTGTTTCGGTTTGAGATACTTAAATGACAACTCTTCGAGATCGCGTCTGATGATCGATAATCCGAGTCGATCAGCGAAAGGAGCATAAATCGCAAGTGTCTCTTCGGCCATTTTTTTACCGCTGGCAGGGCTGAGACTTTCGAGAGTTTTAATGTTGTCCCAGCGGTCAGCAAGTTTGATCAAAATCACTCGGACATCCTGCGTTGCCCCGATGATGATTTTACGCATCGTTTCACTTTGGGCCTGTCTCTTGTCCCTGGACTGAGCGATCGCGGCGCGTTTAATCTTGGTCAACGCATCGACCAGTCCTGCTACCCCATCACCGAACTGCGTGCGCAGATCTTCACACCGAATATGGGTATCCTCAATTGTATCGTGCAGCAAGGCGGAACAGATGACTTCCCAGTCGAGTTCCATGTCCGCCAGGCTGAACGCGACAGATAAAGGGTGGATGATGAACGGAAGGTTGTTGGTCTTACGGCGTTGTCCGGCATGAGCGGTCTCGGCGAGATGATAAGCCTTACGAATCATATCGCATTCCATAGGATCATCACGGTATTGCTGGTATCGATTGAGTAAATCCTCTATTTGAATCATTGTGGTCTTTCCCTGGATTAAAAATAGAGAAGACGCGCATTCATTGCAAGAGAGCCAGAAATGAATTCAATTGATGGATGACAGGCAGACTATCGCTGTCGCGGTTGCTCAAGAAACTGTTCATAGACGGTTTCGACGCGGCGCGAGTGAGCTTGAATCGAATACTCATTCTCAACGTGTAACCGGGCATTTGCAGCCAGAAGATTCCGGAATGATTCATCGTTCAGCATTTTGAGAATGGCTTCGGCAAAACCAGCTGCATCCCGTGGAGGGACGAGCAGGCCCAGATTGTCGGAAGAAAGGATCTCCGGGATACCACCGACCCGCGACGCCACGATCGGAGTGCCGATAGCCATGGCCTCAAGAAGTACTCGACCGAATGCCTCGACACGCGAGGGCGTCACAAGCAGATCCAGGTCCGACATCACATTGGGGATGTCATGCCTGAACCCGGTAAAAATCACCCGATCGGCGATGTCCAGTTCGGACACCAGCGATTGCATTTTAATGGTGAATGAGCGGGGACGATCGGGTCCGACAATCGCAAATCTGGTCGTCGGATGCTGCTTCAGAACGATCGCGGCAGCCCGTAAAAATTCCTCGACCCCCTTGTGTTCACTGACAGGTCCAACCATCCCGATCAAAAAAACGTCTTCAGCGATCCCGCATGATTTCCGAAACCGCCCGGCATCCGTCGGTCGGAATTTGGTGACATCCAGGCCATTGGGAATCACCATGAATCGATCGTGGACTTCCGGAATATCTGAGAAAATGGCACGTTGGGACTCTGAAACCGCAATGATCCGATCCGCCCGATGCATGAGATACGCGCGCATTTTCCAAGCAGGAAGCTGTTCTTTCGGACGCGAACAGCGGAAATGGCTGATGGCGGGAATCCCCAGGATTCGAGCGGTCAGATAGGCGTAGGGGAAGGACCAGAATTCGTTGCTGTGCCAAAGCTCCACTTGCTCCTGCCGGCATAGTTTGACGAGTGATCGCAATGCGAAGGGGATCAGAATCCAATGCTTTACCTTGCGCCAGTTGCCGAATTTAACAATCCGATACTCAACGTCGATCTGGTCGAGTCGGTCAGTCAAAGGGCCTTTTTTCGGGCAAACGACAATTGGTCGATACCGACTCCTG
>Ga0302253_1001130_pt1 | contig 17530 bp, 14 predicted proteins | sample AAG_RA_Trp_MG_FD_193537 | JGI IMG/M metagenome (GOLD analysis project Ga0302253, IMG submission 193537) | Enriched activated sludge microbial communities from anaerobic digester in WTTP, New Holstein, Wisconsin, United States - AAG_RA_Trp | ecosystem: Engineered > Bioreactor > Anaerobic >...
GGGCGGATACTTTGGCGGAGGCTATGATTTAAGCTATGATTACAGTAATTATGGCCCGTGGACGTTTAATTATTCCGAAGTCCGTGATGACAGGGTAATGTATTTTGCCGATTACCTGCCGAAGGGAGTATACGAAATTGAATACTTTGTAAGAGCGACCACGCCGGGTGTTTACCATGACCTGCCGGTGCTGGCCCAGGAGCTTTATTTCCCCGAAGTGTTTGGCAGATCGGAAGGAAAAATCTTTACGGTGACGGAGTAAATTATTGGTGATATATTGTTGCCGCCCGAGTAGCCGGATGAAAATAACCGGGACCGGGCGGCTTCTGTTTTTGGGCTAGACATGGCTAAATCATTAAAAAAAGAAATTTTAAGGAAATTGTTCCATCTTCTGGAAATCCCTGTGCTTTTTGGTTACAGCTTTGCCCGATATTTCTGGTCGGAAAAAATTGCGATTATGGTGTTAACAGCACTTTTTTTATTACTGATGGAAATAGAGTATGTTCGTCTGGAAGTTAAGATTAAGCTGCCGAGTTTTTTGGATGTGCTTAGGCCGCGTGAAAGAAACAACGTTACCGGTGCGATTTTTTTTGTGGCGGCGACGATTATTGTTTTTGCGGCTTTTGATTATGGGGTAGCCCTTTTAGCGCTATTTTTAACGGTTTTTGGGGATTTGGCGTCAGCCCTGATTGGAATCAAATTCGGCAAACATGAAATTTTTCGGCATAAAACAATGGAAGGATTTATTGCCGGACTGATTACAAATCTGCTGGTTGGATGGATGATTATCCCAATGTATCCGGCGGTATTTATAACGATGGCAATTGTGGCCAGTGTGGTTGAGCTGTTAACTGGTAAACTTGATGATAATCTTACTGTCCCGCTTTTTGCGGGATTTACAGGGCAGGTAATCGCTTACTCAATAGGGGCTACACTTACAGGCTTTCCAGGGCCCCTGGAACCAATTTTCAGGCTTCTTTACTGATTATTATTCTTTAACAAGCCCTTATGACTTTCTTTGAAAATACTTTGAAGCAGATTAAGGAGACTGCTTCCGTTATGAAATTGAACAAAGACGTAGAAGCGGTTTTAAGCAGCCCCAAAAGAATAGTTGAGGTGAGTATCCCCTTGAGGCGTGATAACGGCGATATGGAGGTTTTAAGAGGCTACAGAGTGCAACATTGCGACGCCCCCGGTCCTTTTAAGGGAGGAATCCGGTTTCATCCACAGGTTGATCTTGATGAAGTCAAAGCTCTGGCGACACTGATGACTTTTAAATGTGCTGTTGTGGGGATTCCGCTGGGTGGAGGAAAAGGCGGCATAGCTCTTGATCCAAGGAGTTATTCTGCGACTGAACTGGAAAAAATTACCAGAAAATATGTGGAGCTGATTGAACCGGTGATTGGAGAAGATAGGGATGTTCCCGCTCCCGATGTGAATACGGACAGCCGGATTATGGCCTGGTTTGCAGATGAATACTGCCGGCTGCAGAAGCGCCATGTGCCCGGAGTGGTAACGGGAAAACCGCTTTCTTTTGGCGGATCATTGGGCAGATCGGATGCGACGAGTCTTGGAGGGGTTTTTATTTTAAATGAGGTGATGGCCAAGTTTTCGATGACGCCAAGAGATACGAAAGTAATTATCCAGGGTTTTGGAAATGCCGGGGCAAATATGGCCGGAATTCTTTTTGAACAGGGTTATAACGTGATTGGAGTAAGTGATTCAAAGGGCGGTATTTACTGCGAAAAAGGGTTTAATCCGGAAGATGTTGTCCAATGTAAAGCAGAAAAAACTACGGTTTATGAATGTGTGCCGGTGGTAAATGAGGGTAATACCTGTAAACGGGTTTCAAATGAGGAACTGCTGGAAATGCCTTGCGATGTGCTTGTGCTGGCAGCTTTGGAAAATCAGATTACTGAAAAAAATGCTGACAGGGTGAAAGCGAAGGTGGTATTGGAACTGGCTAACGGGCCAACTTCACCTGAAGCTGATGAAATCCTGGCAAAAAAAGAGATTATTGTTATTCCTGATATTCTGGCTAACGCCGGAGGGGTTACTGTAAGTTATTTTGAAATGGTACAGAACAAACAGAATTACTACTGGACTCTGGAGGAGGTTAGGGCCAGGTTAAAGCAGATTATGGTGGATTCATGGAAAGATGTGGCGGAAATAAAAGAAAAATATGGCTGCTCATACAGAAGGGCCGCTTTTATTAAAGCTTTTGACCGCCTGCAAAAGGCAATTATTGACCGGGGGTGGGTATAAGATAGAAAGGCCTTTTAATGCCAGTGAGGTTGAAGGCGCGTCGTGGTGAAGGGGTCCTCTGGCTTTAGGGCTGGGGGTATTTGATTTTATGAAAGACTTCCAGGGCTGTTTCGGCGCTTTTTTTCCAGTTAAATTTTTTGGATTGTTCGTACCCGCGTTCAATGAACATATTACGCAATGAGTCATTGGAAATGAGGCTGCAAACTGCATCAGCGATTTTAAGGGCATTATGCGGGTCTACAAGCAGTCCTGATTCACCAACAACCTCCGGGAGTGAAGCGGCATTTGAGCTGACTACCGGACATCCACTGGCCATGGCTTCAATTGGGGGGATGCCAAATCCCTCATAAATTGAGGGGAAAACAAAAACTTTAGCCAATCCATAAACGCGATGCAACTCGGAATCTTCGAGGTATCCGGTAAAAATTACTTCCCCTTCGAGCCCGTATTCTTTGACAGCCTGATCTATTTCGCCCCAGTTCCAGCCCTTTTTACCAACAATTACCAGTTTGTAGTCCGGATTTTTCCGCTTGATGATGACAAAACTCTTAATCAAAGTTGCAAAATTTTTACGCGGTTCCAGGGTTCCTACGGCAAGGACAAAATTGGATGGCAGTTCCAACTTTTTGCGTGTTTCTTCGAGCTGATCAGGGGTCTGTTTTTGGCTGTAAGCGGAGGCGGCAGCGCAATAAGTAAGGTATATTTTGGTTTCCGGATATCTAAACCTTTTAAGCAGGTCTTTTTTAGTATTTTCGGAGACCACAAATATCGCTGAAGCTTTTTTTAATGCCCTATGTAGTGTTATCCGCTCGATTAAAGTAGCTTTTAAGGCGTGGCTTTTGGGAAAAAGGTAGGCAACCAGGTCATGAATGGTTATGACAGTTTTAAGTCTTTTAGGAGCCAACGCCGGAATGATGTAGCTGGTTGGGGCAAAAAACAGGTCCGGATTCAGCTTTTTAAGATCCTTTAACACTTCAAGATGCCATTTTAAGCCAGTTGAGCTAACAACTTTAATTTGGCAGTTTTTATGCTTCTCAAAAAAGGTGGCGCTTTTTTCATCTCCCTGGGTATACAAAATAAACTCATCCTCTTTGCCCTGCGCGATGATTTCTTCAACCAGGTTGAAGGTGTACCAGCCCTTGCCCGCTTTGCCCTTTCCGGCTTCGCGGATATCGATGGCAATTTTCATAATTTATTGGGAAACGCCGGTATTTTAATGGATTGGGAGGTTTTTGTATAGTCGTAAGTTCTACCATGAATACCTTTGCAAATTGGGCTTTTCTAATCTATATTTGTGGCGGTTAATAATCTTTAATTATGCCTACAAAAAGGATTAAACAGCTGATAATGGATCTTCCCATGGAGCATAAGATTGTCGGGGGAGGTTCTATTTTAATGGCTATAAGCCTATTGCTCCCGTGGTACCAGGATCTGGATTCATTCCATACAGGTGATATGTTTCTGGGTTTAACCGGCCCTTTGTATCTGTTGGGATTTTCGATTTTGGCGATGTCACTTGTTAATATTGCCTTCATTGTTTTCAATGCCCTGGAAAAGAAACTTCCGGTTAATATCCGCCCTGCCAGTTTTTTTATGGTCTCCGGGATTGTTTCTTTTTTCCTTCTGATAGTTGCCAATTCCGTTTATTTCCACCCGAAATTCGGAGTCAATATTACGCTTAAAGAAAGCCAATTCGGGATGTTTATAGCTTTTATAGCAGCTTCGCTTTTAACGGTTGGAGGTTATTTTGCGCTAAGAGATAAACAGGCGCTTTTAAAGGAGTTCCAGGAGCAGGCCCAGGAGCCTTTGATTAAGATTCCTGAACCTACGGAAATAAGGAAACCCAAGGAAAATCTCCGTAATATGAATAACCAGGCGACTATTCAAACGTTTAAGCCAGAAGAGGTTAAAAAGGACATGGTAAGGCCTGCTGGAACGATTAAAACGACTATTCCTACCCCGGTTGAACCGATCCAGCCAGTGCAGAAAAAAAGCAGTTCAATGGATATGCTAGCACGCGCCGCTGCACAGATTTCGATGGAGAATGGAGCAAAAAAAATCAGAATGGTTAACCAGTTAAATACTGTGGCCAGTGCCGGTTCTGCCCAGGCTGCACAGCAACCGGTGCCTGTACAAAAAGACCAGGAAGCTATGCCTAAGAAAGCTCCACAACCGTATCGGATGGATCTTTAATTAAATTTTTATGATGCGTTTTGGTGGAAACAATGGGAATAAAGTGGATAATCACTTAAAAACTGGTGTTGTTTTTTATTGTAAAGACTGCGATAAAATCGTAAATGTGACTTCTGTCGGCAGGAAATTTGTTTACAGGTGCAATATCTGCAAGACGAAAAATGTAGCTTTTGGATCTGATAAATCGATTAAAAATTTCTACCATCTCCCTGATGAGACGTTAGCTATTGCGCCGGCCGTCCAACAGGCTGAGCCGGTAACAACCGCGCCAGTAACAGCTGTCCAAGGATCACCTGATGCTATAAAAACTGAAGCTGTTCCTAAAGTTGCTTAGACTTGATTATTCAACTTTTTTTAATGGAGCGATTGAGAGTGCCAGTTTTTTTGTGCCATAAACCGGGTTTTTGAAACAGACTGTGGCAACGCCACCGGTAACATTTACTACTACACCTTCCCCAAAGGACTGGTGGATAACTTTATCCCCATCAACCAGCTGAATGATGGTTTCAGTGTAGGTATCAACTGAGGAATTTGATGAAGCGGATGCGTATTCTTCGCTTGGGATTGGGGTATAAGAGAGATCTCTGGAAGTAAGGCGGCGCTGTTTGCGTTCTTCCTGATCCATGAGTTCTTCAGGAATGTCATCAAGGAACTGTGAAGCGGTGTTGCTCTGAGTTTCGCCGTAAAGCATGCGGGTTTTGGCACGGAGCAGGTAGAGCTTGTCTTTGGCGCGGGTAATGGCTACATACATAAGACGGCGTTCTTCTTCAAGCTGATCACGTTCTAAAAGGCTCTGGGAATGGGGCAGAATCCCCTCTTCCATGCCAACGAGAAAGACAATCGGGAATTCCAGACCTTTGGCAGAGTGGATAGTCATCATGGTAACGGCGTTGTCGCTTTGCTCCATCTGATCAATGTCGCTGATGAGGGATATTTCTTCCAGAAAAATGCTTAGAGAAACACTTGGTTCCAGTTTGTCATATTTGCTGGCGACGGAGATAAGTTCATAAATATTTTCCAGACGGGCTTCGCCTTCTACGGTTCCATCGTTTACGAAATTTTTGTATCCTGTGTAGTCGATGACGTGTTTTATTAGTCCAGAAGCTGTGAATTCATTATTAATTTTCTGAAGCTCCCTGATCATTTCTACAAATTTTTTGATGGCTTCATTCTTGCTTTCGGCGAGATCCGGGATCTGATCTACGGACTGCATTGCTTCAAAAAAGGAAAGCTGATTGGCGTAAGCGTATTGCTGGATGAGCTCAATGGTTTTGGCTCCGATTTTACGCGGAGGATTATTGATGATGCGGAAAAGGCTTACTGAATCGGAAGGGTTTTGGATAACGCGCAGGTAGGCAACAACATCTTTGACTTCTTTGCGCTCATAAAATTTAATTCCGCCGACGATTTTATAGGGGATGCCAAACCTTAAAAAAGATTCTTCTAGAACACGTGACTGGGCATTGGTGCGATATAAAACAACAAAGTCACGGTGGTCGGGAAACTCATAAGTTTTAAGACGATCCTGGATTTCGCGGGCTACAAATTCGGCTTCATGGCGTTCATTTTCCAGTTCCTTGAATTTGATCTTTTCTCCGCCTTCACGCTGGGTCCAAAGTTTTTTGTCGGCGCGGGCTTTATTTTTAACAATAATGGAATGGGCGGCATCCAAAATGGGCTGGGTAGACCGATAATTCTGTTCAAGTAAAACAACTTTGGCTTCAGGGTAATCTTTTTCGAAATTCAGGATGTTTTTAATATTGGCTCCACGGAAGCTGTAAATACTCTGGTCGCTATCACCGATGACGCAGAGATTGCGGTATTTTGCCGCAAGTTGATTAGTCAAAATGTATTGGGCGTGGTTGGTATCCTGATACTCGTCGACAGAAATAAAACGGAATTTTTCCTGATATTGATCGAGTATTTTGGGCTCTTTCCTGAACAGTTCTACTGTTTTCATGATGATATCGTCGAAGTCGAGGGCGTTATTTTTTTGAAGGGAGTTTTGATAGTGACGATATACTTCGGCGACGCGTTCGGTAAAATAATTGCTAACCATGCTTCTGTACTGATCGACTGTGATCAATTCATTTTTGGCTCCGCTGATGTGGTGTAGCATGGCGCGAGGATTGAACTGTTTTTCGGCTATACCAAGCTCTTCCATGACGTGTTTCATCAGGATTTGCTGATCGGCGGTATCGTAAATGACAAAAGAGTTATCATAATCAAGAAGATGGATATGTTTGCGCAGAATGCGTACGCAGGTGGCGTGGAAGGTTCCGACGGCCGGCAATGCTTCTTCCCCAAGTTCCGCGCCGAGTAATTTGACGATGCGTTCTTTCATTTCGTTGGCCGCCTTATTGGTGAAAGTAACAGCAAGGATGTTCCATGGACTGACTTTATTTTCCTGGATGGTATAGGCGATCCTGTGAGTAAGTGCCTTGGTTTTTCCTGATCCTGCTCCGGCAATTACCAAAAGCGGCCCATGGGTGGAAGTAACGGCTTCCCGTTGTTTGTCGTTTAATGATGAGAGAATATCAACCAATTTAATATCAATTATGTCTTAAAAAACTTGACAAAGTTAATCCTTTTGTTTTATTATGCAATCTCTTTATTTTATGTGCGTTTATTATAATTACTATGAGTGAATCAACAAGGCCAAAAGTATCTTATGAAGGAAACAGCAATATAATTGCTATGCCAAGGCCAGGCAGTTTGCCTACGATTATTGGCGAAAACGGAGTGGAATCTTCAATTATGCCGGTTCAGTCAACTGTTAAAGGGACTGTAGCAAGAGTACTTCCTTTTAAGAAAGCACGTAAAACCCCAGAAAGAAAAAATAAGCCGACACTTAAACCAAGAGTCGAAAATGCCGATCTTTTTCCCGAGGTAGGTCAAAAAATAATCACTATTGCGGGAGGGGTTAGAAATGCCATCAATCCGGCATCATTAGTTACAAATAGAGCCCCTTACGAAAGCAAGAAAAGAGCAAAATTGGAGCAGGTTTTTGGGCAAATGAACCTTGAAGCACATTACGAGCTGGAAATGACGATTGAAGAAGCCGCAAAACGTTTAGCCGGATATATCGATAAGGAAAATGAAGCCCTGTTTAGATCGGACCTGTTTTCCGATTATGAAAAGAAAGTTGCCCATGACGTACTTTGGAAAGAAGTGGCTGTAACTATAATTAAAACCCTTGGTAAAAAGGTCTTCTTGGCTATTGAGGATCGGCATGTGGAAGGTCTGGTCCAGGAAATGATCAGAGGGGATATAACGGTAGCCCGCTGGCAGAGTATTTTGAGGAATCTGGATCCAGCAAAAAGATAAAGCTAACGATGCACAGTGACGGTTGTTCCTACTTCGGCAAAGTTGTAGGCATATTCGGCGTCTTTGGGTAACAGACGAATGCAACCGTGGCTGACAGGGATGCCAATATGGCTTAATGCTTCACGCCAGTAGACTCCGCGATCGTTGGCAAGGCTGGGGAGTGCATGAATTCCGTAGCCGCCTTTGCGGTACATCATCCATTTGGGCATGATGTAATGAGGCGCTTTCCCGGCTACGCGGACTTCCCTTTTTTCAATGATTTTGGTTGTTCCTACCGGTGTAGGTGTGCGGCTTTTTCCTGTTGAAACACGGAATTGCCTGACGACATGGTCACCTATTTTTAACCACATAGTTTGGGAAGAAAGATCCACTTCGATGGATTTTTCCTGAGTGAGATCGAGCTTGCTTAAGTCTGTGCTTTCTTCGATGTAAGTCCACCATTCCTTTTGGGCCGGATCGACTACTGGTTCTCCAACTTTGGTATCTGTATGGAAAATACCTCCATTAATCCAGGTAACGCCTTCCACTAAAGGCTCGAAGAATTCGCGATAATACCCATCCTCCTGTGGAGCTTTACTCCAAAATGAGAAGGTTGCGATATTTTGTGGATCGACCCGTTTTGTTTCCATTTTGATTCGATTGTTTCCCAACCAGTTGCTGGTGATTGACGGGTCGTTAAAATAAAAAGTGCTGGCACGGTCGCGGGTTCTTTCTGTGCCAAGGTTAACTGCAGGCATTTTGCAGCCGCTATCAAAGGAAAACCATGGCATGTTGCCTGTATTCTGGATGTAAACTTCGGTTTTAAAAATCTCACCTTTGGCGACAAAGGCTTTCTTTCTTACAGCAATGAATTTGGCTGAATAGTTTTGCTTTTCTGGCAAATCGACATTGCAGTTTACCGGTCCGGAATTGGCAGAAGTATTGGTAGCGCCTATTGCGCCGCCCTGGGTGTTTTCTACTGTTGTCTGGGCTAATATTTGGGGGTTCACAATGCGTTTTACTTTTTTAGCCAAGACGGCATCAGGAGCAAAACTAAATGCGGTTATAAGAATCAAGATGGAGAGAATGGTTTTATTTTTCATCTGTTTTGTTTTTATTGAATCAATAAATTATACCACATTTCATAATTTGGTCAAAGTGCATTGATAAGTAATTTTTACTTTGTTGAGGCCGGATAATTGACTATTCAAAAAGTTTCTGGAGCTCTTTCCTGAAGGTTTCGAGATCTCTGAAATGTCTGTAGACTGAGGCAAAACGGATATAGGCCACTTCATCAACTTTGCGTAACCTTTCCATTACGCCTTCACCGATGATGCGTGAAGAAATTTCACGGCCGTGATTGGACGCCCAATCTTCTTCCAATTCATTGAGCATTTTATTGACCTGTTCCTGAGTAACTAAACGTTTTTCACAGGCTTTCCAAATGCCTCCTTCCAGCTTCTGGCGATCATAACTTTCGCGGGAACCGTCTCTTTTGATAACAATGAAGTTGGTGGCTTCAATTCTTTCAAAGGTTGTAAAACGGTAACCGCATTTTTCACACTTGCGGCGGCGGCGGATTTCCTTTTGCTCGTGGGTATCACGTGAATCGATTACGCTTGTTTCATTATGTCTGCATTTTGGACAAATCATGACGTGAAATTACATTTTAAATCCCTTTATTTCTTAACATATTCCGATTAATCAAGACAATGAAAAAGCTTTAGATAAAGGTGATTAAGGAATCAAAAAAGCCCCCGAGTCGAGGGCTTTTTATTGGATGATTAATCAGTTATCCTGGTGATTAAATTTTCCCCTGCTGGTGTAATGTGTAGAGAACGCGGGCTACTTCGATTCTCATTACCATGCTTGTTGGATAAAGGTTTTGTCCTTCAAACAGGGAATGATCATAGGAATACTTGGCATAGCCGGAGAACCACTGACCTTCATCAATATCATTGTAGGAGGTGCTGTAGATGCTTGGCATGCTGTCATTGAGGTTTCTTAAAATCAAAGCAAGGAACTCAGCACGGTTGACACTGCGGGACGGCCTGTAATAACCGGCATCTGCACCTGATTTATATCCTGTTATCATATCCAGCTGTTTGCCGCGACAAATATACTGGTAGGACCAGGCGCTGGAAGTAACATCCGGGAACGGATTGCCTCCTGAGCAGTAATTATAGTTGGATACAAAAAGGTTGAAGGTTTCCAGGGAGATTTTGGCGATCTGGTCTCTTTGGAGGTTGCCGTATGGGTCAAAAGTCCCGTTGGGGTTGCCAGTCATGGCGCCAATGCTTTTAACGTAAGTTACTGCATCGCAATCCGTGCTGTTTTTGGCAACGTCGGTAAAATTGGCACAGCCTCCACCATCCACAACGCTGGTATTTACTGTAAAGCTTGTCTGCTGAGGAATAATTGAGAAATTGCCATCCTGGCCCCAAACCTTAAAGGAGTATGAACCGCTGCTTACCATGTTCCCATTGCTGTCATCACCATCCCACAAAAAACTGTTGCCTCCGCTGCTCTGGTTGGACAGTGTCCATGATTTTACAGGACTGTTGTAGTTGTTGACGTTATAAACGGCGGCCTGGACTGTGGTAAAGCCGTAGGAATTACTAAGTGTATAGGAAAGTGAAAGGTTACCGTTGTTTGGATTATAAGGATCATCCGAAACATTTAGGTTGGTGAGTACAGGCTGGGCCTGGGTGGCATTATTCACATACATGACACCGTTCAGACTGTTGCTGCAATCAACTGTATAATCCTGAGCGTCTTTGACAATACCAGCACATTCAAGTTTCCATGTGTAATCCCCGCTTGGAGCTGCCTGGTTATTTATTTTTCCATCCCAGGAAATAGCGTAATTACCATCTGCATTTTTTGAATCTGTGATAACCCGGTCAGAAGGATTATTGGCTGGTCCGTGGATGGTCAGTTTCAAATTTACTGTCGCAGATGAGTTTTTAGTAAGTTTGTAATTGACATCAAAAGTTGTTCCTCCTGCTGAATAATAGGTGGAAGGAGGGTTCCCGTTAGAGGCGATTGCGGAAGCGACTGTTTTATAGACGCCATATGCATCGCTGGTATAGTTGGCTCCATCTGCTGTTACAACCTTGAAACGGTACATGCCATCTGTGACATATTGTCCGCTTTTTGCTCCAACGTTGTATTTGCCGTTCCAGGTCAAAGTGTAATCGGTCGGGGATCCACCCTTCATATCCGCACCAACCACCCCAAATTCATAAACCACTGCGTCGGTAGCATCAATAATCTGTTCGGTGACGCCATCAATGGTTGTGGAATCTTTCCAGGAAAGAGTGTAGTTAATAGTTTGGATTGGCTGGATTAAAGCTCCAGGAATCTGTGTATAAAAAGGAGTTGGATTAATATTGACCTTGGTAATAGTGGTCAACTGTATTGGAATGATAATCAGTGCGTTAGCCACCATTGTCGAGAGGGCAAAAAACATCATTGCCATCCCTACCAGAAACCTTTTTTTCATAAAAATTTGGTTAGGATATAAAAATATACAGTGTGTAAAATATAACCTTCTATAGATTAAAACGCAAAAACAATCTAAATATTACTTGCCAAAGAAGGCTGTAAATGGAGTGTTTCTGATTGGATATTTATTGCAATGCCGCAGCCGAAATTGCTGTCTTAAGGAATTCGGCGCGGGTGATGTAACCGTATGGATCGACTATATTGGGCTCTTTCCCTTTAACAAGCCCCGCATCCCAAAGAGCGCGTATATATTTACCGGACCAGGAATCGGTTATATCTATAAAAAGATTATTGGGATGTCCGGCCCCGCAATTTGGACTATAACATCCTGAATATGGTTTGAGTTTTTGGGTAAATGCACGGACGATCATGGCGAAAGCTTCTGCTCTGGTAAGGGAACGATTTGGCAGAAAATACTGGCCAAATCCGCGGGAGATGCCGGCTTCATAAGCGGGGCGCACCCATGATCCCATTGGTATGACGAGATCAATAAATGGAGTACCGCAATCGGCGTCATAGCAGCTCCAAGGGTGGCTGACCAGGGAAACCAGAATTTTTACGGCCTGGAAACGGGTAATGAATTTATCCGGCTGGCAGGTTCCATCAGCGTAACCGGTAATAATACATTTGTCCTGGGCATCTCTAAAATACTGTTCGGCCCAGTGCCCCTTGATGTCGGTGCAGTAATAAACACCTGGGCATTTGCTGGCTTCGCGGGGTTCTGGCTGCGCCACTTCTGGTTGGACCGTTTGGGTGGGCTGTTCAGTTTTTGTTTCGGTTTGAGGTTGCTCAGTGGTTGTGGTGGTAGTTGTAGTTTCGGTTTGTACTGCAGCTTTGGGTTGTTCGGAGGTGACTTTAAAATTTTTGAGGAAATAATTGTAGTTATATTGCTTATTTAATCTGGCCGCGATGATGAAAGTATAATCACCGTCAGCTACAGGTTGTCCGTATTTTTTGCCATCCCAGGTTATGGAAATTCCACCCTGTGCTGTTAACTGGTCGTCAAAATAACTTTTAACGATTTCCTCTTTGCTGCCAATGCCTTTGACAGGATCAAAGCTCCCTTTAATGATTTTAGCTGTAAGCATAGGGGTTTTTACCTGGGCGGAAGAGCTCATGAGGGTACAACGGGCGGTGATTCTTTCATTGTATTTGGGGGCGATGGTTTCGGGAGAGATGTTGCAGGTGACCATTTCTTTCTCTGGTAAAAGAGATTCGCTGAGTTGAAGATTATTGAAAGTGGACGTAGTACCTGTAGCGGTTGTTGTGGTTGGACAATCAGGCGACCATGACCCCCAGGTTCCACTGGAACTGCAGGTGCTGGTTTGAGTATTAGTGCCGTTGGGGCAGAGTCTGGTTTGCTTGGTATTTGGAGTGCATTCCGTTCCACCAGAGGAAGGACAATTTTGGGGTACCCATGGCCCCCAATAGCCATTATCGCAGGTGCTGGTAAGTTTATCTGTGCCGTTGGGACAGGTTATTTTAGTGGTTGCTCCGGCGGTGCATTCGGTGCCACCGGTTGGGCAGTTCTGAGGGTTCCACGCTCCCCAATATCCTTCACTATCGCAAGTACTTGTTTGCTTTGTGGTGCCGTTGGAACAGGTTTGTTGGGTAGTTTGGCCGGGTGTGCATTCGTTTTGAATTATTGGAAGTTTAGGAATGATGATTTGGCAGGTTTGAGGATTCCATGCTCCCCAATATCCTTCACTATCGCAAGTACTTGTTTGCTTTGTGGTGCCGTTGGAACAGGTTTGCTGCGTGGTTTGACCAGGTGTGCATTCCGGCCAGCTAGTCGGGCAGGTTTGAGGACTCCATGCGCCCCAATAGCCTTCACTGCCGCAAGTACTTGTTTTTTTATCTGTGCCGTTGGGACAGGTTTGCTGTGTGGTTTGACCGGGTGTGCATTCCGGATATTGCACGGGATTTATTTTAAGCTGACAGGTAACAGATGTTGTTGAGTTAATGTGGGCAGTCGCGGTTATGGTACCCGCTGGAGTATTGGCGGGATATATGGCATAATAATCTTTAAAATCGTTGGTACTGACGCTGGTGGTACCAAGGTTCTCAAAAATAGACCCTACTTTTGTGCCACCGGGCAAAGGTAAAATATTGTAGGCTGACCATGTTACTTGATTCTGTTGGCCGGCTGAAACGCTATTGGGATTGGCAGCGCACTTATAGGTGACTAATGGCGTGTAACCTTTAAACAATGCACCACTGCCAAAGTAAATGGCCATAATTATAACCGCTACGACAGTTACTGCGGCACTAATGCCCAGATAGAAATTTTTATTATTGAGGAGGGTTTGTATTTTGTTTTTGATGTCCATATGGAATGTTGATTGCACCTTTTCAATCTTTTTATTATACCACTTTGGGGATATATGGGCAATAAGCAAAGGGATTAAGCGATACACAAAAAGCTTTTACTAAGTTATTATCCGGGTGCACTTATTTTGCACAATTATGGAACTTTCCAAGGCAATAATTGAATTTCTGGAACATGCAGAAATAACCAGGAACCAATCGAAAAAGACGATCGAAAACTACAACCATTATCTGGGCCGTTTTGTAAAATGGTATGGTGAAAAAAAAGAGGTTGAAAGCGTTACGGCGGCGGATGTGCAAAGTTTCCGGCTTTATCTGAATCGGCTTGAGGATGAGAACGGCGGACAGCTTTTAACAATAAAAACGCAAAATTATCACATTATTGCACTGCGGGCTTTTTTGAAATATTGCATCAGGAACGATATGGAAACGCTTTCGCCGGAGAAGATTGATCTGAGCAAGATCCCGGAAAGGACGGTGGAATACCTGAACCGGGATGAGCTGGAGAGGCTGTTTGAAGCGGTTACGCTTTATGGCGGGCGCGGGAGTAATGGCCGGCTGCGAATGCTTAGGGACAGGGCGATTATGGAAACGCTTTATTCCACGGGACTACGTGTGAGCGAATTGGCCCGTTTAAACAGGAACCAGGTTGATTTGGACAGGCGTGAATTTATGGTGAGAGGAAAAGGCAGAAAAACAAGAATTGTTTTTCTGTCTGATCGTGCCGCGGAGGTGATTGCAGAATATTTAAAGGCAAGGGATGACAATTTTGATCCGCTATTTTTAAATTACAGACATGGTAAAAAGGGAGAAGACATTACTACTGGAGAGAAGCGGCGGCTGAGTACAGTGATGATAGAATACCTGGTGAGGGGATATGCCAGGCATGCAGGGATTATTAAAAAAGTTACGCCTCACGTATTGCGCCATTCCTTTGCTACTGAGCTTTTAATTAACGGCGCGGACATACGCTCTGTTCAGGAAATGCTGGGACATGCATCGATTACGACTACTCAAATCTATACGCATATTACAAACAAGCGCCTTAAGGAGGTTCATGAGAAGTATCACCGGTAAGACAATTGCGGGATTGAGTTTAACCGTGATGTGATTTATAGTGTTGGCGCAATTTTTGAATTAAAAATGATTACTTTTGAAGATGTAACAAAGCGCTATGGGAAGACGACGGTGCTGGACAATATTAACCTTTCAATTAACGAAGGGGAATTTGTTTCGGTTGTCGGCCCTTCCGGAGCCGGGAAATCGACACTGATTTATGCCCTTATCGGGGCCGAAAAGATACAGCAGGGAAGGATCAGCGTTGACGGGTATGTGGTGAATAAAATGACTGATAAATCTTTGCAGTATTTCAGGCGAAAAGTGGGTGTGGTTTTCCAGGATTACAAGCTGCTGGCAAATAAAAGTGTTTATGAAAACGTGGCTTTTGCACTGGAAGTTTGCGGATATGAAAATGACGACATTAAAAAGAGGGTTCCAGAAGTATTGAAGGTGGTTGGTTTGGCAAGCCAGGCAAAGCAGATGCCGCATCAGCTTTCCGGAGGTGAAAAACAGCGTACGGCAATTGCACGGGCGCTGGTGCATAATCCAAGTCTGATTGTGGCTGATGAACCTACTGGTAATCTTGATCCAAAAACGGCTAAAGATATTGTGGATTTGCTTTTAAAAATTAATGCTGATGGTACAACGGTAATTTTGACTACACATAATAAACCGCTGGTTGACGCCATCAAAAGACGTGTAATCACTCTGGAAACCGGTCACGTGGTGAGTGACAAAGAGTCTGGCGGATATGAAGCGAGAGACTAGGCTCCAGAATCTAGCGTCTGGAATCCAAATTCTAGTTTTGGCTGCGACTTATGTACTGGCGTTTTTTAGAAGTATTTTATCTATTTTTAAGGCGCATGAATTAACGTAGGACGCGATCTTTTATATTAAAATGGATAAGAAAGAGAAATTTATACACGGTTTTAATCTGGCCAGCGGGGGCGGTTTTACTGTGCTTAACCGGATATGGCGATACTTTAAAAACTGGCAGACAGCCTGGGAAAAAGGGGAAGCCGTTGACTTTGTAAAAGCCGGGTTAACAAAAGAGATGGCTGAAAGAATCACAGAAATTAAAGACCATATTAACGTTAACGAAGAGCTGGAAACGCTTTATGAAAAAGATATTTTTCTGTTGGGAAAGGATCATGATGAATATCCGGCTTTGCTTAAAGAAACGCCGTCAGCGCCATTTTGCCTGTACAGAAAAGGGGCTGCTTTAAAATTTATTTCTGAAAGCGGGGTGGATTTTATAGCAATGGTGGGAACGAGGAAGATCTCTGAATACGGCGAAAAAGTGGCTATCCAGATTGGGGGAAAAATAGCGCGCCATGGTGTGATTGTGAGTGGACTGGCGCTTGGCGTAGATGCGGCAAGCCACTGGGCGGCAGTGAAAGCCGGGCGGCCAACGGTGGCAGTGTTAGCAACCGGCGTAGAGAGGATAACACCTGTTTCCAATTACGGTCTGGCAATGAAAATACTGGAGACCGGCGGAACTTTGGTTTCGGAATATCCTGACTTCTGCAAAGCCCTGATGGAATACAGTGGCTTTGATGCGACGGTATCATTCAAAAACCGTTATCTTGAGCGAAACCGGATTATTGCGGGAATGAGCAGGGCAACGATTGTGGTGGAGGCGCCGGAAAAATCGGGGGCGCTTTCTACTGCAAAATGGGCTTTGGAATTTGGCCGCGAAGTTTACGCCGTGGTTGGAGACATTGGTAAAACACAGTCGGAAGGATGCCATAATTTGATAGAAAAAGGTGAAGGATATGCGATACTTTCAATAAAAGGCCTGCTTGAGGATTTAAAGATGGATGGACAGGAAGATGATGGCGATAAAATAGTGGAAAATCTGGATAGCCGTCAGGTGGCGGTGAGGCAGATACTTGGGCGAGGCGCAGCATCAACGGATGAGATAGCGGCTGTTATAAAAATGCCGGTTAATGAATTGAATGCAGAGTTAACCAGAATGGAAATGTCCGGATTGATCAAAAAAGGCGCTAGCGGATGGAGAATCGAATAAAACAATTAAAAGGTCCGTGTGTACTAGGCCTGGAGCGCGGTTACACGGTGCACTTCCTGGAGGCTGGTGATGCCCTGGATTACTTTAACGACACCATCTTCGTACATGGTGAGCATGCCTTTGCGGCGGGCAGCTTCGACAATTTTAATGGAGCTGGATTTATTTAAGATGAGATCACGAATTTCAGGATCGACTTCCAGAATCTCGATGATATTAATGCGGCCTTTATAACCGGTATGGCTGCATACTTCGCAACCGGGAGCGAAAGGCAGTTCGGCGGGGATGTTTAGTTCAAGGGCCGGCTGGGTCTTTTTGATGAAGTCGAGAGTGCGTTGCATTTCTTCCATTTCCGACTTATCAACCGGTTTCATGGTCTGGCAGGCGGGACAGAATTTGCGAACAAGACGCTGGGCAATAACGGTATCCAGGGCCGGGGCTACCATGAATGGAGGAAGGCCGATATTGATAAGGCGCGGGATGCTTTCGATGGCGCTATTGGTGTGTAATGTACTTAAAAGGACATGGCCGGTAAGGGCTGACTGGGCGGAGGTTTCGGCAGTTTCAAGATCACGAATTTCACCAATCATAACGATGTCGGGATCCTGGCGGAGGATGGCGCGGAGGCCATTGGCGAAGTCGTATCCCCTTTTTTCATTGATCTGGCTTTGAGAGATCCCTTTAAGATGATATTCAATGGGGTCTTCGAGGGTGATGATTTTTAGTTCGGGCCGGTTGAATTTTTCGAGCATGGTATAAAGCGTGGTTGTTTTTCCTGATCCGGTAGGCCCAGTAATCAGAATCATGCCATGTTTAAGCTTTAAAAGGTTTTCCATGCGGGTTAAG